>Ga0247727_10003212_pt1 | contig 36463 bp, 31 predicted proteins | sample WisWelCaveWW1625_FD_202498 | JGI IMG/M metagenome (GOLD analysis project Ga0247727, IMG submission 202498) | Biofilm microbial communities from Wishing Well Cave, Virginia, United States - WW16-25 | ecosystem: Environmental > Aquatic > Deep subsurface > Groundwater > Cave microbial mat | place...
AATAACTGCTTGTGTGAAGATATCTCTTATTCCAAAATAATATTCAACTATTTGAAAACCTGCACTCACAAAAGTTTGTATTGCATGTTTTTTTGATTTAACCCTTGTGATTTCATCCGGATGAAGTTTTACGTTCATTCTGAAAATCTTATTCAGAATGAAATGAGCGCTATCAAGTACAAACACAGTAAATCCAAAAGTTGGAGGCCATAAAACAAGGATTTTTCCTCCCGGCTTAATAACTCGTTTACACTCTAAAAGTATCAGATGAATTTCTTCCTGCGTAAAATGTTCAAGCACTCCCAAATTATATAATCCATCAAAAGAATTATTTGCAAATGGTAAAGAAAAAATATTTCCCTGCACAATTTTACAATTGGGACCGTGTATGCCTTTATAAATTTTCAAAGCGTTGGCTGAAATATCCAAAGCAGTAATACCAATGTGTTTCGCAATATCAACATCCACTTGCCCGCTGCCGCATCCAGCATGTAGAACGTTTATTCCTTTTTTAAAATGTTTCTTTACAAAATAATTCAAAATATTTTTTACAACCAATCTTCGATAGATTCCTGCCAAAAAATCGTATATAGCATTGCTTGACTTATCTTTATCTGCCCAGTAAATATCCCAGTCCTGCTCAATTTCTTTTTCTTTTGCTGAATATGAAGTCATTTGGTATGCAAAGATTTTTTATTGAATGTTTTTCTGTAAAATAATCGGGAAAGAAACACAAAACTCTTCCATACATCTGCAAAAGTCATTTTAGAAGTGCCGTATGTTCTTGAAGGAAGTTCGATAGGTATTTCAAAAATTTTCTTTTTATTGAAGTGCAGAATAAATAAACTTTCAAAAAAGAAAGAATAGCCATTCGACTGAATCATAGAAAAAATATTTTTGTCAATTCTTTTCAGGCTATATAAACGAAATGCTCCGCTGGCATCGTACGGCATGTCAAGTAAATTAACTGTCATGAAATGACCTAGTTTGGTGAGAAACTTTCTGAATATATTCCAAGTTGCCAAACTATGCTTCTTCATGTATCGCGAACCCACAACAATATCTGCATTATCGCTATGTCGAATAAAATTAATAATATACGATGGCGAATGTGTAAAATCACAATCCATCGTAATAAGCATTTCATAATGTCTTTCGTATGCCCATTTGATCCCTTCTTGATGCGCGCTGCCTATTCCTAATTTACCTGCACGGTGGATCACAAACGTGTCACTATTTTTTTCAACCAACCCGTCAATCAGTTTTCCTGTTCCATCCGGTGAATTATCATCCAAAAATAAAATATCAGATCCAAGGTCAAAAGATTTTATCTCGCGAAAAATTCTTTCAGCATTTTCCACTTCGTTATATGTGGGAATAAATATGAGCGTTTTACTTTGAGTCATGCTTTTTCATTTCAGCGTCAACAAGAATTTTTATTAGTTCTTTAAAATTAACCAATGGTGACCATCCAGTGGTATTATTAATTTTTCTATTGTTTCCAAAAAGATTTTCTTTCTGTTTTTTAGTGATGAGCGATGAATTTACTTTAATATATTTTTTCAAGTTGAGCCCGAGATAATCAAACACGCCAACAGCAAAATCGTTTATAGTATGCAGTTCTCCGCTTGAAATTATAAAATCATCCGCTTTCGATAATTGCATCATTGCGCTCACTGCCCGCATGTAATCAGGTGCGTATCCCCAGTCAATCTGCGATTCAAGATTTCCAAGGATGAGTTCGTTTTTCTTCCCGTGCTTGATTGCAACCGCAGTTTCAACAATTTTTTTGGAAACATATTTTGATTCGCGCAGCGGAGATTCATGATTATAAAATATCCCAACACTTGCAAAAATATTATAATTTTCCCTATAGAAATGACCTGTTCTGATGCCAGCAGTTTTTGTTATTCCATAAATACAATTCGGATTTAAAGACGTTGATTCGTCCTGGGGTGATTTTTCAGGGTTTCCGAAAATATGCGAAGATGCCGCATAAAAAATCTTTGTCTGTGGTGAATGTAGTCGGATTGATTCTAAAAAATTAATGAATGCTTTTACATTCACATCAAAACTTCTTTGAAAGAGTTCTCCGTCTTCAATCTGAATATCGACAGAAGATTGATGAATTGCGGCCAGATAATAAGTTTCATCAGGCCGGATTTTTTTTATCAACTCTTCAACCTGAGAAAATTGCCGTATGTCAACAGATGCAATCCCATACTTGTTTTCAGAAACTGATTTACTGGAAATACCAGTTATATCATATTTTTTTTCAAGCAAAAGAGAACTAAGATATGTTCCATCCTGACCAGTATGACCAACAATAATTGCTTTCTTCATCAACCAATTATTTCTATTTTTGGAAGAGGAAAAATAAATTTACCTCCTGAATTCAAAAAATTCTTTTCCTTTTCAAGAATTCCTTTTTTAAAATGCCATGGGAGAACCAAAAAATAATCGGGCTTCAAGGCTCTTGCTTCTTTTTCGGAAATAATAGGAATGTGAGTAAAAGGCGCGAACGAGCCAAACTTATCTTCATTTACTTCCGCAATAAATGGAATATCATTTGCTGTTATACCGCAATACTGCAAAATCACATTTCCTTTTGTGGATGCGCCATAGCCAAATATTTTCTTTCCTTCCTTTTGAATGTTGCGAATCAAAGCAATAAGTTCCTTCCTATGCCTTTCAACATTTTTTTTGAAAGTTTCGTAAGGTTGTAATGTATCCAGCATTAATTCTTTTTCTGCCGATTCATATCGTAATACGCTTTGCTTGGGACTATGCGAAGAATTATTTTTTGCTGCAGTGATTCTGAAACTTCCTCCATTCACGTCATTCAGCACCACATCAATTATTTTAAAACCAACTTTATCGAGCATGTATTTTATTTGCCTCAGCGAATAATATTCAACATGTTCATGGCAAATGGTATCATACGAATTTGTTTCAAGCATGGCAGGCAGATAACTTTGCTCAAACACCCAGACTCCATCATCCGCTAATGTTTCACGAATTTGTTGTACAAAAGAAATGGGTTCTTCCAAATCATAAAACATAGCGATGGAGGTAATTACCTTCGCCTTTTTGCCGGAAAACTTTTTGTTGATTTTCTCAAAAGAAAAAAAATCAGGAATTAAACCAATATGTGAAGGATAATATTTTTGGAACTTGATTCCTGTGGGATCAATACCTGTAAGCGTTAATCCTTTATCGCTTGGGTATTGCTGCAGTAAAGTGCTGTCGTTGCTTCCAATATCAATTATTAAATCATCTTTTTTCAAATCAACTGCAGAAATAATCTCATGAACAATAGAAGTCAAATGCCTGACCATTGATTGATTCAATCCTGAACGATAACCATAATTTAGTCCATACATTTCATTGCTGCTATATGAATGATGCAGTTGAACCAAGTGACAAACATTATCATTCTCGCTCTTTGGATGACACTTCACCAATTCCAAAGGACCCGCAGTAATTTTATCAGATTTACTTTTTGGAAATACACCTGTTAATGCCTGCTCTCCAAGATTTATCAGTGAAACGAGGCTTGTGTTTCCGCAAATTCTGCATTTAGAAATTTCCTTATACATTTTTTTAAAAAAGTATTCTCGAAAATAGTTTAATTTTTAATAGCACCTTCAAAAATTCTTACCTTCGCCTTCTCATTTTTTCTTATGCAGATTTGCAACAACATTCTTGAAACCATCGGCAACACGCCATTGGTGAAACTCAACAGTATCACCAAAGATGTAAAAGCAACCGTTCTCGCTAAAGTTGAAACTTTTAATCCGGGGAATTCCATCAAAGACAGAATGGCAGTGAAGATGATTGAAGACGCTGAGAAAAAAGGATTGCTCAAGCCGGGCTATACTATTATAGAAGGAACTTCCGGAAATACCGGAATGGGTTTGGCGATTGCCGCTATTGTGAAAGGATACAAATGTATTTTTACCACTACCGATAAACAATCAAAAGAAAAAGCAGATGCGCTGCGTGCGTTTGGCGCTGAAGTTATTATTTGTCCAACGAATGTTGATCCAGAAGACCCGCGCTCTTATTATTCAGTTTCATCACGGCTCGAAAAAGAAGTTCCTAACTCTTGGAAAGCAAATCAATATGATAACCTTTCCAATTCTCAGGCACATTACGAAACAACCGGGCCGGAAATCTGGGAACAAACAGGAGGAAAAGTGGATCACCTTGTTGTTGGAGTGGGAACCGGAGGAACAATTTGCGGAACAGGAAAATTTTTGAAAGAAAAAAATCCAAAACTGAAAGTATGGGGAATTGATACCTATGGTTCCATTTTCAAAAAATATAAAGAGACGGGGATTTTTGACAAGAACGAAATCTATCCTTACATCACAGAAGGCATTGGCGAAGATTTTCTTCCAAAGAACGTTGACTTCAGCATTATAGACCATTTTGAAAAAGTTACTGATAAAGATGCCGCAATGATGACACGCGAAATTGTCAGGCAGGAAGGAATTTTTGTCGGCAATTCTGCCGGTTCGGCTATTGCAGGATTGCTGCAATTGAAAAAGAACTTCAAAGCGGGAGAAGTGGTGGTGGTGATTTTTCATGACCATGGCACACGCTATCTTGGTAAAATGTTCAACGATGATTGGATGCGCGAAAAAGGTTTCTTCGATAAGAAAGGACTCATCGCGAAAGATTTGGTATCAGGAAAAAAATCTGCTCTTGTTTCTATTGAAGCATCTGATAAAATAAAAAATGCCGTGAAACTCATGAGCGAAAATGATTTCTCACAAATTGCAGTCACAAAAGAAAAACGAATTGTGGGCTCACTCAGTGAACGTCACCTCTACCGTCACATGGTGGAAAGCACAGACATACTTGATAAATCTATTGAATCCATTATGCAAGAAGCATTTCCGTTTGCGGATATTTCAACGCCCATTGATTCGCTTCGCACCATGATAACTTCAGAAATCCATGCCGTGCTGGTGCGTGATTTCAAAACGGAAGAAACATTCATCATCACCCGCTCGGACATAATCAGGGCTCTTTGCTGAAATTTCGCGCTGAATTCTACACATTTTTTATTTGTATATTCGCAAATTAAATTTCAGATTAATCGTTAATATTATTTGCTAATCAGAAACAATGAAAATTTCAAAAGAAATAAAAACAGGTATACTCGTAGCAGCGGCAATTGCCATTTTTATTTTTGGATTTAATTTTCTGAAAGGGAAAAATATATTTTCTGAAAGAAGAATTTTTCATGCCGTTTATCCTGAAATTGCAGGGCTTGCTGAATCGAATCCGGTTCAGTTAAACGGTTTCAAAGTCGGACGCGTAAAAGAAATTCAACTGTATGATTCAACAGGTCGCATTATCGTGTCTTTTGCCATCTCTGATAATAATATCAGAATTTCAAAAAATTCTGTTGCTAAAATCATCAGTTCAGATTTGCTGGGCGCGAAAGCCGTTCAACTGATTCTCAGCGGAGAAAAAGAATATGTAAGAGATGGCGATACTCTTATGGGCATTGTGGAAGCATCGTTGCAGGAATCCGTGAACGCAACCGTAAAACCGTTGAAAGATAAAGCGGAAAAATTAATTTCCTCCATTGATTCCATCATGATAGTTGTTCAAGCGGTGCTTGACAAAACCACTAGGGAAAATCTAAGCCAGAGTTTTGATAACATCAAGCACGCGCTGGAAACATTTGACCGTGTTGCCATGCGTCTTGATACAATGGTTGCGTCCGAACGCTATAAAATTTCAAGCATCTTTTCAAAAGTGGAATCCATTACTTCTAATCTCGCAAATAATAATGATAAAATTTCTGCAGCAATCAAAAATTTTTCTTCCATTAGCGACACGCTGGCAAAAGCCAACCTTTCAAAAACAATTGAAAATGCTAATAAAGCATTGACCGATATTTCCGGAGTAATGGAAAAAATAAATAAAGGCGAAGGCACTGCAGGAATGCTGGTGAAGGATGAAAAATTATATAAAAATCTCACTGCCGCTTCCGGTTCGCTGGATAGTTTATTGAAAGATATGGAGATCAATCCATGGCGTTATTTTTCACTTTACGGAAAAAAGAAAAGAACAAAAAAATCTAATAAGCCCTGATTTTTCCTCATGGGATTTTCAAACATCATTTTCCTGCTTCTTCTCATCGCAGGGGTTGGACTCTTCGTTTTCAACGCGAAAAAAATACGCAGAAATATTTTATTAGGAAAAGACAGTGACCGAACTGACCGCAAATCAGAGCGATGGAAAATAATGACGTTGGTGGCGCTTGGGCAGAAGAAAATGTTCGCGCGCCCAATTCCTGCCCTGCTCCACTTATTTGTTTATGTCGGCTTTGTCCTCATCAATATCGAAGTGCTTGAAATGTTCATTGACGGAGCGTTCGGCACACATCGTTTTCTTTCCATTCTGAATTTTGAAGGTTTTCATCTTTACAACTATCTCATCGGGTTTTTTGAAGTGCTTGCGTTTCTCGTGACATTCGGTTGCGCAGTATTTCTCATTCGCAGAAATATTATTCATGTGAAGCGTCTGGCGATGAAAGAACTCAGCGGCTGGCCAAGAACAGACGCCAATCTCATTCTATCTTTTGAAATTTTAATTATGTCTGCATTATTTATTATGAACGCTGCTGACCAAGCACTTCAGCAGATGGGAAGCGAGCATTACAATCAGGCGGGGAATTTTCCTATTACAAAATATCTTGTTCCATATTTTTCAGGCATGAGCGAGCATTCCTTAATTATGATTGAAAAAACTTCATGGTGGTTCCATATTTTCGGAGTTCTTGGGTTTATGAATTATCTTATTATCTCGAAACATTTACACATTCTTTTTGCTTTTCCGAATGTGTTTTATTCCAACTTGAATCCAAAAGGGCAATTCACTAATCTTCAAAGTGTCACTAATGAAGTGAAAGCAATGTTAAACCCTTCCTTCACTCTTTCTCCAGTAAACCCAGAACAGCATAATCGTTTTGGCGCTAAAGATGTTTTTGATTTATCATGGAAACAACTGCTCGATGCGTACACCTGTACTGAATGCGGAAGATGCACCTCAGCATGCCCCGCAAATCAAACAGGAAAACTTTTATCGCCAAGAAAAATAATGATGGATACACGTGATAGATTGGAAGAAGTCGGGAAAAATATTGACAAGAATAAAAAATTTGTTGATGACGGAAAATCTCTTTTCGGAAATTATATTCTCGCAGAAGAACTTTGGGCTTGCACTACCTGCAACGCCTGTGTGCAGGAATGTCCTGTAAACATTGACCCGCTTTCAATCATTGTTGATATAAGGAGATTTCTTGTTATGGAGCAATCCTCAGCACCACAATCGCTGAACATGATGAGTACAAATATTGAAAATAACGGAGCGCCCTGGCAATATTCTCCTGCTGACAGATTGAACTGGGCAAATGAAAATTAATATACAATGACTGAATTCAAACTATTAGACATTGAAGAAAACGGAAAAAAAATTTCTCCCGTTCTCCCTGAACATGTAAAAAATTTTCTCGTTGATATAGATGGAACGGTGGGAGAAGATATTCCAAACGAAGAACCTGAAAGAATGGAAGATGCCGAAGTTTATCCTGATGCGCTTGCAAAAGTGAATCAATGGTACGATGAAGGGCACATCATCACCTTTTTTACTTCCCGCACCGAAGCACACAGGGAAGTTACAGAACGATGGCTAAAAAAATCCGGATTCAAATATCACGGACTCTTAGTAGGAAAACCAAGAGGAGGAAATTATCACTGGATTGACAATCACATTGTGCGCGCTACGAAATACAACGGAAAATTTACTGAACTGACAAATAAAACAGTCAACATACAAGTATTTGAAGAATGAGTGAATTGAAAGTAAAAACAATGGCAGAGTATGTTGCTTCAGGCGAAGCGCCTGAAATATTATTTTGGGTGGGCTGCGCAGGGAGTTTTGACGACCGCGCGAAAAAAATTACACGCGCTATTGTAAAAATTCTGAATCATGTCGGGATGAAGTTTGCCGTGCTGGGAACTGAAGAATCCTGTTCAGGCGACCCCGCCAAGCGTGCCGGCAATGAATTCCTTTTCCAGATGCAGGCGATGAATAATATCACCGTGCTGAATAATTATTCCGTAAAAAAAATTGTGACGGGCTGTCCGCATTGTTTCAATACAATTAAAAATGAATACCCTGACCTTGGGGGGAATTACGAAGTGATTCATCACACACAATTAGTTCAGCAGTTGATTGACGCTGGAAAACTTAAAGTGCAAGGAGGCAATTTTAAGGGCAAGAAAATTATTTACCACGATGCCTGTTATCTTGGAAGAGGAAATGATATTTATGAAGCACCACGTTCAGTCATCCAAAACCTTGACGCAAATCTTGCAGAAATGAAACGATCAAGGCAAAATGGATTATGCTGTGGTGCGGGTGGAGCGCAGATGTTCAAAGAACCGGAGAAAGGAAACAAAGATGTGAATATTGAACGCACAGAAGAAGCGCTTTCGCATTCTCCAAATATCATTGCCACTGCCTGTCCATTCTGCATGACCATGATGACAGATGGAGTAAAACATTTTAATAAAGAAAGCGAAGTGAAAGTGATGGATGTGGCAGAACTAGCAGCAGGTAATTTGTAGCCGATTTAAGTAATTTTTACAGCCATGACGTTTTATATTTTCCTTTCAAATTATTTGCTCATTCCATTTGGACGCATACATTTGCACTCGCCTTTTCTGAGTTGAATCCTTTTTGTGTACATTTAAAGTCCGTTTTCCAATTAAAGAATGCGTCAGTTAAAAATAACCAAGCAAATCACCAACCGCGAAACCGCTTCGCTGGAAAAATATTTGCATGAGATAAGCCGTGAAGGATTGATTACTGCGGAGGAAGAAGTGGAGTTGGCAAAAAAAATTCACGCGGGAGATGTTGCAGCGCTCGATAAAATGGTAAGGTCAAATCTGCGCTTCGTGGTTTCTGTTTCCAAACAATATCAGAATCAAGGATTGAGTTTGCCCGATTTAATTAACGAAGGCAATCTTGGTTTGATAAAAGCCGCACAGCGTTTTGATGAAACACGCGGATTCAAATTTATTTCATATGCGGTGTGGTGGATTCGCCAATCCATTTTGCAGGCGTTGGCAGAGCAGGCGAGGATTGTACGATTGCCTCTCAATAAAATCGGTTCAATTAATAAAGTCAATAAAGTTTTTTCTAAACTGGAGCAAAAATTTGAGCGTGAGCCGACCCATGATGAGATTGCTGAAATACTTGGCGTTCTTCCTGAAGACGTAAAAGATTCTGTTCGCAACACAGGCAAGCATATTTCCATGGATGCACCGCTTCTCTCCAGCGAAGATGACGCGGGTAATATGTATGAGGTTCTTTCGGATGGAGAAGGACCAAAGCCCGACACAAGTTTGCTCAGTGAATCGCTCCGAAAGGAAATTGAACGCGCGCTCGGAACGCTTTCCAGCCGTGAAGCCGATGTGCTTCGTTTGTATTTTGGTTTGCATGGCGGTCCTGCCATGACGCTTGAAGAAATCGGTGAGCGTTTTGCGCTTACACGCGAACGCGTTCGTCAAATCAAAGAAAAAGCAATTCGCAGATTAAAACATTCTTCGAGAAGTAAACTGCTCAAAGCGTATTTAGGATAGTTCATGAAACCGCTCGTTGCTCCTTCAATTTTATCCGCAGATTTTGCAAACCTCCAGCGTGATGTGGAGATGATAAATAAATCAGATGCTGATTGGTTTCACCTTGATGTAATGGACGGAGTTTTTGTTCCGAATATTTCTTTCGGCTTTCCTATTATCAAAGCAATCAAGAAGCATGCAAAGAAACCACTTGATGTTCATTTAATGATTGTTAATCCCGATAATTATTTGCAGGCGTTCAAAGACGCAGGCGCGGATAATCTTTCTGTTCACTATGAAGCATGCACACACCTTCATCGCACTGTTCACGCTATCCGCGATTTAGGAATGAAAGCAGGAGTGGCGATAAATCCTCACACACCTGTGAATGTTCTGCAGGATATAATTTCAGATATTGATTTGGTCTGCCTGATGAGTGTGAACCCTGGTTATGGCGGACAGAAATTTATTGAAGCAACTCATCAGAAAGTAAAATACCTCAAACAGTTAATCAAAACAAAAAAATCCAAGGCGCTGATTGAAGTTGATGGCGGTGTTGATTTGAAAAACGCTCCCCAATTGGTAAAAGATGGCGCTGATATTTTAGTGGCTGGAAATACAGTATTTGCTTCTAAGAATCCAAGTGAGACCATTGCGAAGTTGAAAGGATAGATTTCTGATTCAATGCTGACTTTTCCCGAATTTTGTTGACCATGCAGCAATAGGAATGGGAATATAACGCGGATCTCCCGATCTGAATTCAAAGTAAATAATATTTGAAAGAAAAAATGACCATGAAGATTTTTCGCGTTTCATGGTTTTAACCCCAAGGTTTGCCATAAAAACATACTCTTGCAAATAAAGATTTTTCAAACTGTACACTTCCCAGGCAAAAGCCATTTTTCTTGTCATTCGTTTCATGCTGGAAACATTTACATAAGCAAAATCATCTAACCTGGGATTGGGAAAATCGAGATCTATTTTTAAGAAACCTGCGCCCAGTGTGGAATTATTGTTTTTTGAACCCCTAGTTAATTTTACACCCCCCCATCCAAAAAATAATTTTGGCTCAGCCCAACTGAGCCAGCATGCATTTCCTGAAACACCCAGATAAAGTTGATTTCCGATTTCGGAATTTACCTGCATGTTCATCACTACCGGAACGCCAACAATTGTTGAGCGGATTCCTAAAGAAATATTTTTAGTTAACCCGTAATCAAAGGAAAAGGCACTTGCATAAGTAGTCAGATTTGCAGTTTTTTTATCCAGTGGAATGGCGCTTGTTGTAAAATAATACATGTTTGGAATCGGATTGGCGCGTACATATTTCCCCTTATGAAAATTATCGGCATGCACTTGTTCGAGGGTTTTAATATTTGATTTCTGAATAAGTATTTCTTCTTTTGTTTTTGTGACTACCAGTATGTCAATGTCTGTGTCTTTTTCAATAACGCCAAGAATTTCTTTTCCGTCATTAGTGATGATGAAATGGAGTTTTCCTAACGCTGTTTGTGAAAAAGACGAAATGGAATATAATCCGAACAAGAGAGAAAGAATGAAACGAAAAAATATGAAACTGGTTTTTCGACTCACAAATCAAAGGTAGACATAATCCTTTAGGTACTCAAACCGCTGCATCAGTTTTCCATCTTTCGCAATCGTACCGCGTTCAATTAATTTGTCTTCATCTTTTGCTAAAAGGGAAGGAAGAACTTTTTCAATCAATTCCTTTCCGAAACTTTCTGAAGCATCACGCGGAAGTTCACAGGGAAGATTGTCAACTGCCATTACAGTAACAGATTTCTGTGAGAAAGAATCGTCTTCCTTTTCTGTAACAGGATTGTATCCATAAAATGGTTCTTGAATGGTAGAAGAGCGAATGGTAGAAGGAATCGGTCCGTTCATGTCGCAGGATACATCGGCAATCACGCTGATGCCGAATTCAGGAGAGCGCATTTCTTCTTTTGAAAAAAGTTTTGGTGCCCGTGTGTCCCAGTAAGAGCAATGAATCAGCAAATCGCACCAGCGCGTGTATTTCATAAACGTGGAGCGAAACTTTTCCGGTTGTTTAAAAAAAACTTCCCAACTCCATGGCGTTCCGTCAGTCGGTTCGTTGTAATTGAAGGAATCTAATTGCGTGTAAGTCGGCTCGCGGAAAGTATAATGAGTGAATTCGTAAGGAGTAATCCTGCGGATGTGAAGCAAGCCGAGTAATTCAATGGCTCCGTTTGCAACACGCCCATTTCCTGTTACGATTATTTTTAGGTTGGGAAGATTTATCTTTTTTAGTTCGTTCAGAAGTTCTTCTTTGTCATGACAATCACTCGCGCGCTTCACAGAAAAAAGATTGTAGCGCTTTCCATAGCCGAAAATTCCGTTGTACGCCCCTACAATTCCCGCATAATGCCCAAAGCCGATAACGCGGTTGTTTTCTTCATCTGTCAAACATTCGTAATCAACCAGTGTGATATTATTTTGCAAGGCAGTTTTTAGAAGCGGTTTGTTATGCGGCTGTTTTTTTATTGTGTGAGAAAAGAAAAAATATGTTTTGTTCGGAATTAATTCTTTCGCAGGAACTTCTTTTATTCCCATAATGATATCGCAATCGCTCAAGTCATTCACCACATCTATTCCTGCATTTTTGTATTCTTCATCTTTATAAATTCTGAAAGGGCTTGTCTGCACCACGACTTTGGTTTCTGGAAAATGTTCCATAATTAATTTGCACTGATCGGGAGTGAACGGCACGCGCAGATCCGGAGGGACTTTCCCTTCTTTTATAATTCCAATTTTAGTCATAAGAGTTCGCGAAGATATGTTTTTTCACAGAGGTGATTTTTTGTAAATTTGCGTGAGTTCTTTCAAATCGTACATTGTAAATCTTACATCGTACTTCTCAATGGGGCCGACAGGTTTTGACAGCGAGGAGGATGAATCTGTAAGCATGCCGTGAGTTGGGAAAGTATCACGTAAATCACAATTCTCAAATTCTAAATGGTGACTATAATTTCGCCATGGCTGCTTAATTGACTAAGTCAATATAAGTGCCTGCTTCCCGGAAAGTTTTTTCTTTTCAACGTTCCGGATCAAGCATCGCAAATGAAAAGATAGTGAAAGAACTCTGCGTGCTTTCGCGAAACTAAAGCAGATAAGTTTGAAGTTGGTTGTTGCCTTACCTGCTTCATTCCGAAAATCAAATGGCAGCTAAGCGTGTAGAAAGCATTTTTGTCCCTTGTTTGGACGGGAGTTCAATTCTCCCCGGCTCCACAACTAACATTCAAAGAACATCAAAAGCTGAAAAAATAAATAATTTTCAACTTTTTTCATTTATACTGGTTCAATCAAAAGCAAAGTTACTCATACTTCTGGTGTCCAATTCGGTGTCCATTTTTAGATTTATAAATGGACTAACGAATAATCCCTTTTCTGTCACGGATAATCCCTTTTCTGTAACAGATAATCCTTTTTCTGTCACGGATAATCCTTTATCTGTCACGGATAATCCTTTATCTGTCACGGATAATCCCTTTTCTGTCACGGATAATCCTTTATCAGTAACAAATCATCCTTTTTCCGTCAAAAATGCGACCATCGCCATAACCGCTCACGGTGGGATGAGGAAACGATAAATAAATAAAACTTCTTGTTCAGAATGGCGGCAATTCAATATCATCATTCACGATGAACGCTCCGGGAAAGTTGCTAGAAATTTCTTGAAGAAATTTATACGCTTCCAATTTGGTTCTGAAATCTCCTACACGTATTTTGAAATAGGGCTGCTGGTAATCAAGATAAGCAGGAATGCTGTGATTCTGCGAAATAAATTTTGATTTCACATCCAGTGCTTTTGCTTTCTCCGCTCCAAAGTGAATCTGAACGCGGTATCCTTTCATCTTTCCTTTCTTCGCTTCATTAATCAGAACATGCTTGAGTATAAGTTCATTCATGCGTTTGTCCTGTATGATGTTGCTGTCAACTGAAAAAACTCGAAGTGAATCAGATTGCGCTTTCGCGAAACAGGAGAAAAAAACAAGGGATAGGAAAATCAGAAATCGTTTCATGCTTATACAAAGGTAATGCTTCTCGTGAAATCAAAAATCAGCCCAAGGCAGCATAATAAAAATATTTTACATCCTTTTGCTTCGGCTGATGATTTTTGTCATGTTAATAACTCATCAATAAATCAAAAAATAATTATTCCTGATTTAATAATTCTTTTACATTTGTCAGGCAATTGTCACAGAATTTTGCTCTTTCTTATTGACCAAACTTTTTTTATGAATTGTATTTACTCGCGTCTCGTACAATTTCTTCTCAAATCTTTTTTTCTCCTCACTTTTATCTGCGCGTCTGCAAGCATTGGCTTATCGGCTGATGACGGAGGAAAAATCTTCAAACAAAACTGCTCCCGCTGCCATAAGTTGGACGACACAAAACTCACAGGACCCGGCATGAAGGGAGTTTTTGACCGTGTTCCACAACCTGCCGAGGAGTGGCTTTTCAAATGGATTAAGAATAACAAGGCAGTGATGGCTGCAGGGGATGCTTACGGTATAAAGATTTATAATGAGAACGGAAAACAGAACATGGATGTAATGGATGGCATTATCAGCGATGAGGACATCAAAACGGTTATCGCATATATAAAGAATCCTCCCATAGAGAAAAAAGAAGAAGTAAAATCTCCTGGCGAAGAAACAGCGCATGAGGAAGGTCTCAGTACTTTCAATGTTCTTCTTATTGTCGCGATTGTTCTGATAATTCTTGTAAGCGTTCTCGGAAGCGTAAAGAAAAATCTTCAGGACATCGTTAACGCGAAGAAGGGACTTCCTCCTTCTGAATCAATCGGAGCAATTAAATGGGCTTCACAACATAAGCGCTTTGTTGTGCTGATAGGACTTGTGCTCGGTGCAATTACTGTAAGAGCAATATATATTGGCGTAATGAATATTGGTGTTTATGAAACTTACAAACCCGAACAGCCGATAAAATTTTCTCACAAAGTTCACGCAGGAAAATTATCTATCAACTGCGTTTATTGCCACTCAGGCGCTGAAAAGGGAAGAACTTCCGGAGTTCCTTCCGCAAACGTTTGTATGAACTGCCACAAAGCAATTTCTGAAGGACCTCTGACAGGAAAAGTTGAGATAGCAAAAATTTATGATGCAGTTGGATGGGATCCTGCGAAAGGTGCTTATGATGAAACAAAACAACATCCTATTAAATGGGCACGTGTTCATACACTTCCCGATTTTGCTTACTTCAATCACTCGCAGCATGTGGTAGTTGGAAAACAGGATTGTAAAAACTGTCATGGTGATGTTGCCTCGATGGATGAAGCCGAACAGGTTTCTCCTCTCACAATGGCTTGGTGTATTGATTGCCATCGCAAAACCGAAGTTCCGGGAATGGCAACAAATCCTTACTATGAAGATTTACACGCGAAACTAAAAGAGAAATATAAAGGCGAACCCATCACAGTAGAAAAAATGGGCGGACTCGATTGTATCAAATGTCACTATTAATATATAATAAGGTATACTGTATATGAAAAAATACTGGCAATCGCTCGACCAACTCAATGAAACTTCTGAGTTTCTTGATTCTGCCAAGAATGAATTTGCCGAAGATGTGCCCACCGCTGCACTTGGAAGAAAATTTCCTGCAGCGAAATTTATTACGGACGAGAAAAAATCAGACGAAGGTTTTTCCCGCAGGGATTTTTTGAAAGTGATGGGATTTTCCGTAGGCGCAGCCACCCTTGCTGCCTGCGAAACTCCTGTTAACAAAACCATTCCTTATCTTATCAAGCCAGAAGAAATTACACCCGGCATTGCGAACTACTATGCCTCCACTTATTTTGACGGACACGATTACTGCTCTGTACTTGTAAAAACACGCGAAGGCAGACCAATAAAAATAGAAGGAAATAATAATTCAAAGATTACGCACGGAGGAACCAGTGCGCGCGTACAGGCATCCGTACTTTCGCTATACGATTCTGAAAGATTGAAAGGTCCGGTTGCGAAAGGAAATGAAATTACATGGGATAAAGTGGATGGTGAGATTAGTTCCAAACTTTCCGGAAATATCCGAATTCTTTCTTCTACTATTATCAGCCCATCTACAAAAAGTGTTATCGCAAACTTCAAAGCAAAATATCCTAACACGAAACATGTAACGTATGATTCTGTTTCTTACCATGCGATTGCAAAAGCCAATGATGGAGTAATTCCTTCTTACAATTTCGACAAAGCAAATGTGATTGTAAGTTTTGCCGCAGACTTTTTAGTGAACTGGCTTTCGCCTGTTGAATATGCATGGCAATATGCGCAAGGAAGAAAATTAAATAACGGAAAGGAAACTTTATCCAAACACGTTCAGTTTGAAACAACACTTTCTCTAACTGGAAGTAATGCTGACCTTCGTGTTCCTGTAAAACCTTCTCAAATCGGAACGGCTGTTCTCAATCTTTACAACGCAATTGCTTCAATGGCTGGAGAAACTTCTCTTTCTGTTTCAGGAAAAATTGCTGAAAAAGAAATTGCTGATTCAGCAAAGTGGCTTTGGGCTAATAAGGGAAAATCTCTGGTTGTTTGCGGGGTAAATGATATTGCTATTCAAACAGTGGTCGCATCCATTAACAAAATGCTTGGCAATTACGGTTCTACTATAGATACAGAAAATCATTCAAACTGCCATCAGGGAAATGACGATCACTTCGCGGATTTGATGGACGATATGAAGAATGGAAAAGTGGACGCGCTTATCATATATAATAGTAACCCTGCTTACACCGCGCCTGGTTTTGCCGATGTTCTCAAAAAAGTTGGGCTGAAGATTTCTATGTCTGGAATAATGGATGAAACCGCTTCAATGTGTGATTATGTTTGTCCCGACCATCATTATCTTGAATCATGGAACGATGCACAGCCAAAGAAAAATGATTTTTCTCTCACTCAGCCAACTATCACTCCTATATATAAGACGCGCTCTGCTCAGGAAACGCTTATGAAATGGAGTGGAAATAATTCAGATTATCATTCCTTTATTCAGTCTACTTGGGAAAAACTTTTGTTTCCTGCAAGTTTAGGTTTTACAGAACATTGGAATGAATCTCTTCATAATGGTGTTGCGGAGATAATTCCAACACAAAGCCCATCCCCAACCCTTCCCGAAGGGAAGGGAGATAAAGAAGTGAAAGTCCTCCCTAACGGCGAGGATTTAGGAGGGGCTAACAAAATGTCACTCAGCGATTGCGCTGCAATGATTGTAAAAGATAAAGGCGGGGATATTGAACTCATCCTCTATGAAAAAACAGGAATTGGAATTGGAAATCAAGCCAACAATCCTTGGTTACAAGAATTACCTGACCCGATTTCAAAATGTACATGGGATAATTATATCACGATGAATCCCACGGACATGAAGGATAAATATTCCTTGCTCGAAAGAGGAAATTACGAAGGGGATGTGGTCGAACTCACAGTGGGCGGACAAAAAATTTCTGCTCCCATTTTTCCTCAGCCAGGGCAAGCGCTCGGAACAATTGGGCTTGCTCTCGGATACGGAAGAACCAGCGCAGGAAAAGTTGCCAATGGAGTAGGGGTGGACGCATATCAATTCCTGCAGTGGAAGAATGGAACTATTCAGAATACAGTTTCAGGTGTGGGACTAGGTGATTGGGCTGGCGAGAGGCATGAATTCGCCTGCACGCAAACTCATCACACCATGATGGGAAGAAATACCATTGTGAGAGAAACAAATCTTGAATCATATTCAAATAAATCCAAAGAAGAGTGGAATCCAGCAGTAACGGTTGCTCTTCATAATGCGGATGCATCTTACAAGGAAGCAGGGGCATCAGAAGCAAATCTTTGGGATGCTCATGAAAAACCCGGGCATCGCTGGGGGCTCTCTATTGATTTGAACTCTTGCATCGGATGCGGTGCATGCGTGGTGAGTTGTTCAGCCGAAAATAATGTTCCTGTAGTAGGAAAAACGGAAGTCCGAAACACACGCGAGATGCATTGGATACGTATTGACAGATATTATTCTTCCGACATGAGCAAGGAGAAAGCACACGAAGAAGGAATAGGAACTATTGACTCCTACCGCGAAATGGAAAGCCCGTCAGAAAATCCGAGAGTGGTTTTTCAGCCCATCATGTGTCAGCATTGCAACCACGCGCCCTGCGAAACAGTTTGCCCGGTGCTTGCTACTACTCACAGTTCAGAAGGATTGAACCAGATGACTTACAACCGCTGTATAGGAACAAGATATTGCGCCAACAACTGCCCGTATAAAGTGAGAAGGTTTAACTGGTTTCAATATGACAGCAACGCGAAATTTGCGGATGTAAATCCTGCATCATGGGCAAATGATTTAGGAAGAATGGTTCTTAATCCAGATGTGGTAGTTCGTTCACGAGGTGTGATGGAGAAATGCACCTTTTGTGTTCAACGCATTCAGGAAGGAAAACTTATCGCGAAGAAAGCAGAAAGAAAACTTGCGGACGGAGAAATTAAAACCGCTTGCCAGACAGCATGCCCAACCAACGCATTATTGTTTGGCGATTTGAATAATCCTGAAACAGAAATCAGTAAACTTTTTGAAGACGAACGAAGATATTTGCTTTTGGAAGAAGTAGGCGTTCAGCCGAATGCCTTCTATTTAACAAAAGTGAGAAACGGATAAATAGAAATAGAATGCGAATGTATGCGAAAAGAAAAATTAATAATTGAATAAAGAGAAATGGAGTTTCTAATGATAGAAAAGGAATATATAAACAGGCAAATGGAGATGGCAGCATGGGAAAGCAAGTTTGATAATGTACAAATGGAGGTTCAAAAAAAATAGAAGGAACTTCATATAAAGCAAATGGAACTTCAAAAGTGGGAGAACAAATTTCAAAACAGGCAAATAAATTTCATAGTCACAAACGGAATTGTAGTAAAGACACTATATAATATATAACGACAAAAGAAACTTATGTTCAAAGAAGCATCCATACGCGAACCGCTCATTTTAGGGGATAAGGTTTCGTATCACCAAATAACGGAAGATGTCGCCCGCTCGGTTGAAGGCAAAGCAAACAAAATGTGGTGGACTGCCTTTACAGTTGCTTTTCTTGCCATGCTCTGGGGATTTGGTTGTCTTGCTTATACAGTAGGAACAGGAATTGGCTCTTGGGGTGCAAACAAAACAGTGGGATGGGCTTGGGACATTACAAATTTCGTTTGGTGGATTGGTATCGGTCACGCAGGAACACTCATCTCAGCGGTGCTTTTGTTATTCCGTCAGCGATGGAGAATGGGAATCAACCGTTCTGCCGAAGCGATGACCATCTTCGCAGTTATCTGCGCGGCAATTTTTCCTGTGTTTCACATGGGACGCGTATGGTTGGCTTACTGGGTGATGCCGATTCCCAACCAGTTCGGTTCTTTGTGGACGAACTTCAGTTCACCGCTGTTGTGGGATGTGTTCGCCATTACAACATACTTTACCGTTTCAATTGTTTTCTGGTATCTCGGATTGATTCCTGACTTCGCGATGATTAGAGACCGTGCGAAAGTTGCAGGAAACAAAATGCGCGAAATGATTTATCAAATTCTTTCTTTCGGATGGAGCGGAAGAGTGAAGGACTGGGTTCGTTTCGAAGAAGTTTCCCTCGTACTTGCCGGACTTTCAACTCCGCTCGTGTTCTCGGTTCACTCTATTGTTAGTATGGACTTTGCAACTTCAATAGTTCCGGGCTGGCACACAACTATTTTCCCGCCATACTTCGTTGCGGGAGCAATATTTTCAGGATTCGCAATGGTGCTTACGCTCGTTCTCATCATGCGCAAAGTTTTATCTCTCGAACAGTATGTTACGGTGAAGCACATCGAGTACATGAACATAATTATTATGCTCACGGGTTCTCTCGTTGGAATCGCTTACCTCACAGAGTTTTTCATTTCATGGTATTCAGGAGTGGAATATGAATCCTACGCCTTTGTTAACAGGGCATCTGGTCCGTACTGGTGGGCATATTGGTGTATGATGACCTGCAATGTGATATCTCCGCAACTTTTCTGGTTCAAAAAAATCCGCACAAATCTGATGGCGACATTTATTCTTTCTATCGTTGTGAATACCGGAATGTGGTTCGAGCGTTTTGTAATCATCGTTACTTCGCTTCACAGAGATTATCTTCCATCGAGTTGGACAATGTATACTCCCACATGGATTGAAGTAGGAATATTCATCGGCACGTTAGGATTTTTCTTCACCGCATTTTTGACATTCGCGCGTGTGTTCCCTGTAATTGCGCAGAGCGAATTAAAAACAATCATGAAGATTTCGAGCAAAGTTTATAAAAACAAAAACAATCAGCACTAAAAATATATGAGCACAAAAGCGATACATGCCATTTATGATGACGATGAGGTGCTGGTAAGCGCGGCAAAAAGAATTCATGCTGCAGGAATTACTGTGAAAGAAGTATTCACTCCTTTTGCTGTGCACGGGCTTCCTGAAGCGCTTCACGTTCCCCGCACACGCATTGCCATCGCTGCTTTCCTTTATGGCTTGACAGCGCTGGGCTTGGGATGTTTCGGAGTGTGGTATATGATGATTCATGATTGGCAAATGGATGTTGGCGGTAAACCCAACTTTACTTTTTATCACAATGTTCCTGCCTGGATTCCTGTGTTGTTTGAATTCACGGTTTTCTGTGCTGCACATTTTATGTTCTGGACGCTTCTTTTCAGAAGTTGGATTTTCCCTGGCGTGAGACCCAAAAATCCTGACCCAAGAACAACAGACGATAAATTTTTAATGCTGATTGAAACAAATGATACAGATAAAGTTTCACGATTACTGAGAGAAACAGGAGCGAGTGAAATTAAAATTGTATAAAGAAGAAATTATAATTAAGAGATTATGATTCTAAACAAAAATATTATCGGTGTAATCACTGCGGTAATCGGTGTAATCAGCGTGTCGTGTAACAATGTTCCGAACAGTCCCGGATGGGAATATATGCCTGACATGTACCGTTCGTCTTCTTACGAAACAAATGAAGCAAATTCAATGTTTGCCGACAGTATGGTGAACCGTCAGCCCGTGGCAGGAACAATTTCGCAGGGATGGGTTGCTAACTCAGAATATTCAGCCGTGAAAGTTCCTTATCCTTACAAGAATGACAGCGCTGGCTATGAAAACGCAGGGCAATTTCTGAAAGACCCGTTTCCTGCTTCGCCAGAAATTATTGCGCAGGGAAAAGAAAGGTTTGAGAAGTATTGCATTAATTGTCATGGTGCGAGCGGACAAGGTGATGGAACAGTAGTATCTATTGGAAATTTTCCACCACCCCCTGCTTATAGTTCTGCACAACTGAAAAATCTTCCCGAAGGAAAAATGTATCATAGCATTCAATATGGAAAAGGAATGATGGGCTCTCACGCTTCTCAGTTAACGGCTGAAGAGCGTTGGAAAATTATTCGTTATGTTCAGACATTGCAAAATCCTGGCGGTGCTTTAACTGCTGCTGCACCTGTCGATTCAACAAAGAAAGGAAACATCACAGTGCCGGTTCCTGCTCCTGCTCCTGCCGATTCAACAAAAAAAGAAACAACACCAACAGATAATAAGTCATAAGGAAGTATGAGTGCAAATTATATATTCTCCGACAAAACAAAGAAGATAACCTTCGCGATGATGGGCATTGGCGTGCTCGCCATTGTCTATGCATTGGTAAGAGGAATTCCCGCACAAAGAATATGGGCGAATTTTCTTGTGGACATTTTCTTTTTCCTGTCTATCGGTCTGGGCGCCACTTTTTATATGGCGAAAAAATATGCTGCTGAAGCATCCTACGCTATTGTTTACAAAAGAGTGTATGAAGCCATCAGCGGATATTTGCCGGTTGGCGCAATACTCCTAATCATTTTCCTTGCCCTTGGATTTTTTCACGTTCACCATATTTACCACTGGATGGATCCTGAAGTGTATAATCCAGAAAGCGAACATTACGACCATATCATCGCTAACAAAGCGCCTTACTTCAATAGTTTCTTTTTCTGGGGGAGAATTTTGGTGTTATTTGGACTTTTTTATTTAGCCCAGCGTACGCTTCGCAAACGCTCTCTTGAAGAGGACTTGACTGGCGACATCGGTCTTCACAAAAAAAACATCACGACCTCCGCATGGTTTCTTGTCATCTTCGGATTTTTTTCTCCCGTTATCGTTTGGGATGTTCTTATGTCGGTTGATACACATTGGTTCAGCACCATGTTCGGATGGTATGTGATAGCGGGTTTCTGGTGCACTACCATGATTACAATTATGTTGTTCTCACTTCATCTCAAAGATAAAGGGCATCTCGCAGAAATGAACGACAGTCATTTTCATGATTTGGGAAAATGGACGTTTGCACTGAGTTTTTTGTGGACGTATACTTTCTTCTGCCAGTTCATGCTGATATGGTACGCTAACATTCCAGAGGAAGTAACTTATTTTCAGGACAGGATAAGCACAATGGGATACCGCCCATTGTTTTGGGCTATGTTCTTCATTAATTTTTCTTTACCGATGATTATCCTGATGTCGCGCGATGCAAAGCGCAATGCAACATTTTTGAAAATAGTAGGAGGAATATTAATTTTCACTCATTGGTTAGATGTGTATGTAATGGTGATGCCCGGAACAGTAGGAGAAAACTGGCGCGTGTTCAGTCCGCTTGAACTTGGATTATTCATTGGGTTCGCTGGATTATTTTTATTCGTAGTTCTCGGACAATTAGCGAAAGCGCCCATTATGGTTCAGAAACATCCATTGTTAGATGAAAGTAAACATCATCAGATATAATTTGAAATCAGAATAAAAAAGATAATTGTTATGATAACATTACTCACCTGGTCAGTCATTATTCTTGCGATAGTCGCACTGTGCCGACTGATTAAGATATATGAACTTGCTTCTGAAATGCGTGGAGGAAAACCGCAATGGGAAGTCACGGAAAAGGATAACCGCATGAACGCGCGCCTGATGCTGTGGTTTTGTATTGCGTTCTTTGTGTTCTGCTTCTGGGTATTTTTTATTACGAAAGACAAACTTTTGCCTACCGCGGCTTCTGTGCATGGAGCGGAGACAGATTGGCTGTTTAATTTTAATATGGTAATCATTACTGTCGTTGCCATGATTACTAATTTCTTTCTCTTTTACTTTGCCTTCAAATATTATAAAGGAAAGAAAAATGAAACCGCAACCTTTTTCCCCGAAAGCCGCAAACTTGAACTCATCTGGACAATTGTTCCCGGCATTGTGCTTACGGTTATTATCTTTCTTGGAATTAAATTATGGGCAACCATTACTGCGCCTGCCGAAGGGGAGTCAATCGTAATGGAGTTATACGCAAAGCAGTTTGACTGGACTGCGCGCTATGCTGGAAAGGATAATATATTAGGGCAAAGAAAGTTCAAACTGATTACCGATACCAACCCGATGGGACTTGATGCTTCTGACCCGAAAGGAAACGATGACATTGTTGTTCGAGGTGAGTTCCACCTGCCCAAAGGCAAACAGATCGATTTCAAATTGGGCGCGCGCGATGTGCTTCACAGCGCGTATATGCCTCACTTCCGCGCGCAGATGAACTGCGTTCCAGGAATGACCACCTATATCAATTTCGTTCCTACCATCACTACTGACGAGATGAGAAAAGATCCGCAGGTGATTAAGAATGTTAAAGAAGTAAATGAAATTCTTGCTGAGAAAGGAGAAGAACCCTATGAGTTTAATTATTTGCTTCTTTGCAATAAGATTTGCGGAACCAACCATTACAATATGCAGATGAATATTATTGTTGATGAACCCGAACAATTTGAGGCATGGCTCAGCAAACAAAAAACAGTTGGAGAAAGTGCAACGGCAACGGCAGAGAAAAAGACAGAGAAGACTAACTTACTGGCAGAAAAGAAAAAGTAATAATTTTGTAATTAATTATAGTATGTCAGATCATTCACACGCACAGGAACATCACGGGCACGATGAACACCATCATCAGCAAAGTTTTATCAGCAAATGGGTGTTCAGCATGGATCATAAAATGATTGCTCGGCAATTTCTTAGTGTTGCTATCATCATGGCAGTTGCTGCAATGATAATGTCCACACTTTTCCGATTACAATTAGCATGGCCCGAGGAAAAATTTGCCATCATGAACTGGCTTCTCGGAGACAAATGGGCTCCCGAAGGAAAAATGTCTCCTGATATTTATCTCGGTCTTGTAACTATTCACGGAACCATTCTCGTGTTTTTCGTTCTCACAGGCGGCTTGAGCGGAACATTCGCTAATCTGTTAATTCCTTATCAGGTGGGAGCGCGTGACATGGCTTCTCCTTTCCTCAATATGCTTTCATTTCATTTCTTTTTCTGGGGAGCGGTACTTATGCTTGCAGGAATGGCTCTTCCCACAGGACCGGCAGCGCCTGGTTGGACAATTTATCCGCCCTTGAGTGCTTTGCCTCAGGCAATGCCGGGTTCAGGAACCGGAATGACAATGTGGCTTCTCAGTATGACTTTGTTTATTATTTCGGCACTGCTTGCCGGTTTGAATTACATTATCACTGTATTAAATCTAAGAGCAGTCGGAATGACCATGATGCGGTTGCCTCTTACTGTTTGGGCGCTTTTCATCACGGCAGTTCTTGGCGTGCTTTCATTTCCTGTTTTGTTATCTGCCTGCCTGCTTTTACTTTTCGACAGAATAATCGGAACAAGTTTTTATCTCTCGGATATTTACATTAACGGAATGCCATTGGAACATTCAGGCGGAAGCCCTATTCTTTTCCAGCACCTTTTCTGGTTCCTCGGACATCCTGAAGTATATATTATCATTCTTCCTGCATTGGGGCTGATGTCAGAAATTATTTCTGTAAACTCGCGCAAACCGATTTTTGGATACAAGGCAATGGTAGGAAGCATTCTTATCATCGCACTGCTTTCATTCGTTGTGTGGGGACATCACATGTTTATTACAGGAATGAATCCCTTTCTCGGTTCTGTATTTGTGTTTACTACAGTTCTCATTGCTATTCCTTCGGCAGTGAAAGCGTTCAACTACATAACCACTTTATGGAAAGGAAGCATCCGTTTCACACCGGGAATGATGTTTGTAATTGGCGCAGTGTCCACTTTCATCACAGGCGGGGTTACAGGAATTATACTTGCCGATGCCGCATTGGATATTAACCTGCACGATAATTATTTTGTGGTGGCGCACTTTCATATTGTGATGGGATTGTCCGCCATTCTTGCCATGTGCGGTGGTGTTTATCACTGGTTCCCGAAAATGTATTTGCACATGATGAACAAGAAACTTGGCTACGCGCATTTCTGGCTTACGTTCATTGCCGCTTACGGAGTGTTTTTCCCACAGCACTTTTTGGGATTAGCAGGTGTGCCTCGCAGGTATTACACCAATTCCACATTCCCGATATTTGAAAACTTAGTGGACATTGAAGTGATGAGCACCTGGTTTGCCATTCTCGGAGCGGCAGCGCAGTTTATTTTCATCTTTAACTTTTTCTACAGCATGTTCCGCGGAGATAAAGCACCAAAAAATCCATGGGGTTCCAACACGCTGGAATGGACAGTTGAAGTCGGTCATCATCACGGCAATTGGGGAGATAAACTTCCTGTAGTGCATCGCTGGGCGTATGATTACAGCAAACCGGGAGCAAAGGAGGATTTCATTCCACAAACAGTTCCGTTAGCGGATGGCGAGCAGGATGAAGGAAAGGGCTATCATTGAAATGACGAATAACTCAAATGAATGCCGAATGAAGAAAATCTTCTTTCGGCATTTTCTTTTCTTATTACCTTATACCTTATACCTTATACCTTGTACCTTATCCGCTCAGATTGCGGACTCCATCCAATCCTCTCTTCAAAAAAAGCCGCGTTTCATCGTAGGAGGCGCCAGCAAAAGCACATTCATCAACGGATATCGTTCTCCGATTTTAACCGTGCGCGTTGGATTAGATTTTGACCACCGCATACGGATAGGAGCAGGATTAAGCATGCTGAAACTTTCTCCGTATGAACCTGGAAGGGATAACACTCCGTTTTATCTTGATAAAATAGTTACAGACACAGGCGGTACCTATACTTTTCATCCCGCACTTGAGTTCAGGTATGTAAATTTATTTCTGGAATACGTTTATTATAAAAGCGGCAAATGGCAGTTCAGCATTCCCATCCAGTTTGGAATAGGTTCTTCGAGTTACAAATACACTGATAACGGTGAGGATATTACTGAAAGCAAGCACACAATTCTTCTCTATGAGCCGGCAGTATCCGGTCAGTATAAAATCACAAAATGGTTTGGCGCGGGCTTAGATGTTGGTTACCGCCTCATGCTCATCAATAACAAAAACATCGGCAGCAAATTCAACTCGCCTGTGTATGATATTAAGGTGATTGTTTACTGGAGAGAACTTTACAAAGCGGTTTCTCACCCTGCAAAACAATAGAGGGCGCAATAACTTTTGTGCAGGATAAGTAGAATAATGGAATGCTCCTCCGTCTGCTGACGAATCGCAATGACGGGCAATGAAGTATCTTCACCAACTTTTATGTTCACAAAGAACTTCAGCGATCACTTTCGCAAAACAATTCTGCTTGCATGGCCTGTATGCCTGAGCAACATGGGTCACGTGATGGTGGGAATTGTGGACACAGCAATGGTGGGAGGCATTGATGAGAATGTTTTCGGATACAGCGGCACCACTGCACAGGCGGCAGTTGCGCTTGCCAACGGATTTTATTTTCTCGTACTCGTTTTCGGAATGGGCGTGTCGTACGGAGTAACGCCTTTGACTGCAGAAGCAGACAGTTCAGGAAATATTAATGAGAACAAACATCTTCTCAGCCACGCACTGATTGTGAATCTTGTAACAAATACAATTTTGTTTCTGATTCTTCTTGGCATTTCTCCTGTGCTGCGCGTTCTTGACCAGCCAACCGATGTTGTGGAACTTGCCATTCCCTTTCTGAATGTGATGATGCTGGGAATGATTCCGCTTGCCGTGTTCTGTGCTCTTAAGCAATTTGCCGAAGGACTTTCCTTCACGCGCTTTGCCATGTACATTACTATCGGCTGCAATCTTCTCAACGTTTTGTTCAACTGGGTTCTCATCTATGGAAAATTTGGTTTTGAAGCAATGGGGATGATGGGCGCTGCATGGGCAACTTTTTATGCGAGAGTGATTATGGCGCTTGCCATGTTCGTTTACATTTATTATAACCGCAGTTTCAGAAATTACCGTGAAGGATTTCTTTTCAGAAATATTTCTTTCGCGCGGCTGAAAAAGATTTTTACCATTGGTGCCGGCTCAGGTTTGCAGTGGGTGTTTGAAGTGAGCGCGTTTGCTTTTGCACTGGTGATGATTGGCTGGATTGGAAAACGCGAACAGGCAGCGCACCAGATTGCTTTGCAGCTGGCAGCAATGACTTATTTAATAGCCAGCGGCATCAGCGCGGCAGCCAGCGTGCGCGTAGGAAATCAACTCGGCATGAAAAAAATTTCTGAACTGCGTGCTGCGGCATTGAGCGCGTTTGCCATGGTGATTATCTCGCAGGCAATTTTCGCCATACTGTTTATCGCATTGCGGTTTCTTATTCCTTCAATATTTAATGACGAACCCGATGTGCAGGCAATTGTTGCTTCCTTATTATTAATAGCCGCGCTCTTTCAGATTTCTGACGGCATTCAGATTGTTGGGCTGGGCGTTCTCCGCGGGGTGAAAGATGTAAATGTCCCAACCTGGATAACATTCATTGCTTACTGGCTCATTGGTTTGCCCTGCAGTTATTTTCTTGCTTTTAGTTTTGATATGGGAGTAGAAGGAATCTGGTACGGGCTCACGGTTGGGCTTACCATTGCCGCAATTTTTCTTTACCTCAGATTTAATTTTGTTACAAAGAGATTGAGTTTCTCATAATAAAAAAATCCTGCATTTCTGCAAGGCTTTGCATTTTTCTCTCTGAAAAATTATTTCTTCCCCTCAATATAATTATTCAAATCATCAATGCTTGATTCAAACGTGAAGGCATCGTTGAGTTTGTAATAATTGCCCGGGTCAAAAGTTTTTCCCCACGCAAACTTTGCAAAGTCAAGGCGGCTTGCTTCAAAACTAAACTCCATCATCACATCTTTCACCTGTGAAGAAAGCATGCAGTTGCTTGCCATGATTTGTTTCGCCACAGTGAGTTTACTGTCTTCAAATGATTTTGCTTTGATGCTGCTCTTGGCGCTTTCAAAATCGGATTTGCTCATGGGCCAGTTGCAATTGTGTGAGCCATGATACCCTTCAAGCACATACACATTTCCTGAACTTGCTGCTCCTCCGCTGCTTGTTGTGCTTGACGAAGTAGTGGTAGTGGATGTCATGGTGGATGTGGAGTGCATGTTTGGGTCATTCACGTTCACATTCACATTCAAGTTCACACCGGGCGCGTTCATTCCAATATTTGCGTTGCTTCCTGTCGTGCCTGTGCCTGTTGTGGTGGTGGATTCTGTAACAGGTGGAGGTGTTGTTGAATAAACAATCACAGTTTGTCCTGCTGGAGGAGGCGCTTGCGCGATAACTGCTTCGCTGCGATAAGCCAATTTATATCCCTTTTCTTTTTTCTTTACCAGATAAACGAACTCGTATCCGTTTACCTCACTGCCGCCAGACATTAAATAAACAGTTTGGTCAAGGTCAGGAGTTTTGCCATCAGCAAAAATAATTTTCCCTTTAACAGTTGAATGTTTTAACCCTGTCACCTTTACGTTTGTTTCAGGTTTTGCATTTTGCTTTACGCCATTTATCACAACGTAAAACTGCTCGCCTTGTTCGCTGAATACAACGAGGTCGTTTTGGGCTTTTAAGATTAGTGAAGAGGAGGTGATTGTGAGGATGAGTAATAATTTTTTCATTTGAATTGGTTTTTATGGTTTGAATTGATGCATTTACAATTGTTGTGCCAAACTCTTACGCGAAAGTAAATATTTTAACTTCGCCCTTTAATTAGTTTATGAAAAATATTCTTTTAATAGGGGCAGGACGCTCGGCTTCCACTCTGATTCAGTATCTTCTTGATAATTCTAAGAAAGAAAACTGGAAAATTACCGTTGCGGATATTTCTTTGGATTTAGCGAAACAGAAAACAGGAAACCATTCAAACTCTTACGCAATTGCTTTGGATATTAATAATGAAGAGCAAAGGGCGAATGAGATTTCAAAAGTCGATTTGGTTATTTCCATGCTTCCTGCCACCATGCATTTGCCTGTGGCGAAAGAATGTCTGAAGCAGAAAAAACATTTAGTCACCGCAAGTTATGTTTCCAAACAGATGAAGGATTTGGATGCGGATGCGAAAAAAGCCGGAGTGATTTTTCTGAATGAAATCGGATTAGACCCGGGCATTGACCATCTTTCCGCTATGAAAGTGATTGACTCTGTGAAAGAGATGGGTGGAATCATGGTTACTTTCAAATCCTACTGCGGTGGATTGGTTGCGCCAGAGTCAAATGATAATCCCTGGGGATATAAGTTCACCTGGAACCCTCGCGCGGTGGTGATGGCTGGGCAATCGGGAGATTCTGCAGGAGCAACTGCACAATATTTAGAAAACGGAAAAGTTAAATATGTTCCTTATACAAGATTGTTTTCAAACGAACATACAATTTCTGTTGATGGCTACGGAAAGTTTGAAGCATATGCAAACCGCGATTCTCTTTTGTATATTGATTTGTACGGATTACATGATGTAAGGAACATGCTTCGCGGAACGTTGCGCATGCCCGGTTTCTGCAGAGCGTGGAATGCTTTTATTCAATTAGGACTTACGGATGACAATTGCAAGGTTTCTAATTCAGAAAAGATTTCTTACCGCGATTTGATTGACTCATTTATTCCTGAAGGAAAAGGAACTGTGAAAAAGAAACTGGCAAAGTTTCTGAAGGAGAAAGATAATTCGCCTGTAATGAAAAAACTTGACTGGCTGGGGATTTTCAAAAATCAGAAAATCGGTTTGAAAGATTCTTCTCCTGCCGAAATTCTCCTCGACCTCCTGATGAAGAAATGGAGTTTAAAACCGAATGATAAAGACATGGTGGTGATGCAGCATGAGTTTGAATACAGTACCCCACCTAAATCCTCCCCGAAGGGGAGGACTTTCGCGCGCAACCCTCTCCCCTTTGGGGAGAGAAGGAGAGGGGTGGAAAGGCTTACTTCTTCCATGGTGGTAATAGGAGACGATCAGGTAAACACAGCGATGTCTAAAACAGTCGGACTTCCGATGGGAATTTCTACCAAACTTATTCTGAACGGAAAAATAAATCTAACAGGTGTTTGGATTCCTACTGTGAAAGAAATTTACAACCCTGTTTTGGCAGAACTTGAAAAGTTTGGAATTACATTTATAGAAAAACATACTTAATGACACAATCAACCAAATCCAACCTCGCCCCGATATTTATTCTCGGAGCGTTATTTTTTATTTTCGGATTTGTCACCTGGCTTAACGGCACGCTTATTCAATATCTGAAAATTGCCTGCGAGTTAAATACTTTTCAATCTCTATTAGTCGCATTTGCGTTTTACATTTCTTATTTCGTAATGGCATTACCGTCTTCATGGGTGCTACAAAAAACAGGATTCAAAAAAGGAATGATGCTTGGGCTTTTGGTAATGGCAGTTGGCGCATTATTTTTTATTCCCGCTGCAAACACGCGCACGTATGAATTATTTCTGCTCGGACTTTTTGTAATCGGAACAGGTTTGTCCATTCTGCAAACCGCATCTAATCCTTATATAACTATAGTAGGTCCGATTGAAAGCGCTGCGGCAAGAATAAGTGTGATGGGCATTTGTAATAAAGTGGCGGGAGTTCTCGCACCGATTATTCTTGGAGCAATTGTTTTATCTGATGCGGATGTGCTTGTAAAAGAATTACAGCAATTGGATGAAGCGCAGAAAATAATTCGTTTAGATGAACTTGCTTCGCGAGTGATTTTTCCATACACAATGATGGCGGTTGCGCTTGTCGTGCTCGCTATGATGGTTCGCTTCTCTCCTCTTCCGGAAATTGAAACGGAAGCAGCCGCCCCTTCCCTAAAGGGAGAAGAAAAAAATGCTGGCCCCCTTCAGGGCGGGGGGCAAATCAACATTTTTCAATTTCCTAATCTTGTTCTGGGAGTGATTGCTCTTTTTCTTTATGTGGGAGTTGAGGTAATTGCGGGAGATACAATCGGTGGTTACGGGCAATCGCAGGATATTCCGTTATCAGAAACAAAAAACTTTACCGCCTATACTTTGATAGCAATGGTGATTGGATACATCATCGGCATTATCACTATTCCAAAATTTATTTCTCAATCAAAAGCATTAGCAGTTTCAGCAATTATTGGAGTCCTTTTCAGTATTCTCGCGATTGTTACCCATGGCTATGTTTCTGTTTTGTTTATTGCATTGCTTGGTCTTGCCAATGCGCTGATGTGGCCTGCCATCTGGCCTCTTGCCATCCACGGCTTGGGAAAATTCACCAAGACAGGTTCCGCATTACTCATCATGGCAATTGCCGGAGGAGCGACTTTGCCTTTGCTCTATGGTAAACTTGCGGACATCGCTTCCATCGGACATCAGCAAGCATACTGGATAATGGTTCCGTGTTACCTGATTATTTTGTTTTATAGCATCAAAGGGTATAAAATTTCTAAATGGTGATTTATGAAGTTATTTGTAAAAAATATTCATCCTGACATAAACGAAGTCGCGCTTGAAAGTCTTTTTGCAGTGTACGGAGAAATTCTTTCTACAAAAATCATTTATGACCGTGCCGATTGGTCGTCCAAGGGATTTGGCTTTGTGGAATTTGAAAAGAAACCCGATGCGCTCAAAGCCATTGAAGCATTGAACGGAAAAGAGATTAGGGGAAAAGTATTAGAAGTTAAAGAGGCAGTGGAGAAAAAGAGCAGGTTTGACAAGATTGATTAAACCGCGTTTTCATAGCGGAAAACCTTGTCCAAAGTTATTCACCAATATTAATTTTTCTTGTATGCTGAAATTGTAAAAAAATACTACTTTTGGCAACTAATCATCGCAGATAAAATCATTTAATTAATATCCTTTCAAAATGAAACAAACCACACTCATCAGTTTTTTCAAAAGTGGTATTTGCTTACTTATTCCTGTAACCATGCTGTTTTCTGCCTGCGGAGGAGGAAATGATGATGAAAATGTGGATAAGAAGTTAGAGAACACGATTGATTCCAGCAATGTTGCGCTCGGAGTCAGCGGAAAGGTATTTATCATTCCCTCTCCCATCCAAACCGCCATACTCATACAGAAAAGTGGTGCTGCATATGACAAAGGAATGATGAATGCGACAGATAAAGCAAATTCCTATTCCACAAAATTTCAGAAGTGTCTGAACCTCGGCATTTATGGTGCTGACCTTGGCTACACCACTCTTTACGACCAAACACAGGATGCGATTACGTATTTTAAAGTCACCAATGACCTTGCAACCGACCTTGGGCTTTCAAGTGCGTTTGATAATAATCTGATTCAACGGTTTCAGAAAAACTTAGGCAAAAAAGATTCTATGCTCTCGCTTGTTTCTGTGGCTTACCGCGCCAGCAACGATTTTTTGAAAGATAACGAGCGCAATGAAGAAGCCGCTCTTATCATCGCTGGCGGATGGATTGAAACATTACAGTTCGCGATTGGCGTGATGAAAACAAAAGGTAATGAAGATATAAAACGCAGGATTGCTGAGCAGAAGAATACCCTTAACAATCTTATTTCGCTTCTCTCTGCCTATCAGGGCAATGAAGAATATGCTGAACTTTTACAGAAACTTAATGACCTGAAAACAGAATATGACAAAGTAGGGTACAAATATATTTATGAAACCCCTGTTACGGATGAAGTAAATAAAGTAACAACTATTACCAGCAAATCTGAAATCACGATTACGCCTGAAAGCATAAATGCCATCGGGGAAAAAATTGCAGCCATCCGAGGATTAATAACCGCATAAAACATTTAATGAATAAAATAAAATTCTGACCATGAAGAAACTTACGACCATACTTTCAATATTTGCGTTTTCTTTTCTCTTCTCTTCTTTCGAAACAAAAGCGCAGTGCGATACCATCGCTTCTATTTGCGCAAAGCATATTATGTCTCCATATATTTCTGATGGACAGCAGTATCGCGCCCTTTTGTTGGCAGACCAAAACGCAGAATTTCACGCTACTTTTTTCGGAGGCGGAACTTACCGCATCGCTGCCTGCACCGGCTTGAAAGACGGCAATCTTATTTTTTCTGTGTTTGATGAAGAACGCAATCTTCTTTTCTCAAACAAAGATTTTAAAAACGCTTCCTATTGGGATTTTAAAGTGAATTCTACTTTAGATGTGATTCTTGAAGCAACACTTAGCGGAGCGCAATCGGGTTGTGCGGTGGTATTAATCGGATTTAAACAGTAAAGAAAAGCCCATCCCTGCCTTCCCGAAGGGAAGGAGAAAGCAATGTAAGTCCTTCCCTTTGGGAAGGATTTAGGATGGGCTACAAATTTTATGAGCGAACGGATACTAAAAGCCCTTATGCAGATGTTTGCCATCATCGCGAAAGTGGATGGCATTACCAATACCGGAAGAAATATTGTTCAGTCATTCCTGAAGCAGCAGTTGAACCAGGAAATGGTAGATCAGTATCTGAAACTCTTTGATCAGTTTCTTGAAGATTACCATAAAGTTTCTCAGCGCAAGGAAGGAGCGGCAAAAAGAACTTCGCTCGGTTCGGTTAAGATTTTGAAAATATGTTCCCAGATAAATACCGAACTGGAGCAAAAGCAGAAAGTGGTTGTGTTCGTACGCCTTCTGGAATTTATTTATTCCAGCAACGATATTTCCCCTCAGGAATATGAATTTGTTTCAACAGTTGCCGAAACCTTTAACATCAGCGATGAAGAGTTCAAGCGAACCATGGAGTTCATCAAAAGCCAGGCAGATGTTGTGCAGGATTCTCCCTTGCTGTTGGTGGTAGACAAAAAAGATGCAAAACCAAATTTTAATGTAAAACATATTCAATCCGTACATCTTGAAGGACAAATACGCGTTCTCCAGATTCCGAGCGTGATCATGTATATCATGAAATATTTCGGAACAGATGCGCTTTATTTGAACGGACAAGTTATTTCGCAGGATAAAATTTACATCCTCACGGAAGGTTCATCCATCCGCAGCCCGCGCGTTCACCCGATTTATTACAGCGATATTATTGGCAGATTCCTTGCTGACACTTCTAAATCCAAAACTTCTTTTAGAGCCGAAATTGAAGAATATAAATTTCCTACCGGAAAAGTTGGATTGCGCAACGTGAATATTTACGAAGAATCAGGAAAACTTATCGGCATCATGGGCGGAAGCGGTGCAGGCAAATCAACACTGCTCAATGTGCTGAATGGAAATGAAAAGCCCAGCAAAGGGCATGTGCTCATTAACGGAATAAATATTCATACCGAGCTTGACCGAGCAGAAGGGATTATCGGAATGATTCCGCAGGACGATTTGTTGATCGAAGAGCTTTCCGTATTCCAGAATCTCTTCTATAATGCCAAATTATGTTTTGATAACCTTACCGATTACGAAATCACAGAGCGCGTAAACGCTGTTCTTACCGATTTGGGTTTGTTCGAAGCAAGAAACCTGAAAGTTGGAAGCCCTCTGGAGAAAACAATTTCAGGAGGGCAGCGCAAGCGCTTGAATATCGCGCTCGAATTAATCCGCGAACCATCCGTTCTTTTTGTGGATGAACCGACCTCAGGGCTTTCTTCACGCGATTCAGAAAATATAATGGATTTGATGAAGGAACTGGCGCGCAAGGGAAAACTTTTGTTCGTGGTGATTCACCAGCCCTCCTCAGATATTTACAAGATGTTTGACAAGATGGTTATTCTTGATGTGGGCGGCTTCCCGATTTACTACGGAAATCCTATTGACGCAATTATATATTTCAAGCGCATCATCAACCATGGTAAGAGCGATGAAAGCGAATGCCTTGAATGCGGAAACGTAAACCCCGAGCAGATTTTCAACATCATTGAATCAAAAGTATTGGACGAGTATGGAAATCTCACGCGCAACCGGAAAATTTCTCCTCCTGAATGGAACACCCATTATGTAGAGCAGATAGAAAAAACGCTGGAGAAACCTGCCGAGCAGAATACTTCTGTGATGAGCACGCTGAGCATTCCGAACAAATTAAAACAGTTCAGAGTTTTTGTAACAAGGGACGTGCTCTCAAAACTCTCGAACAAGCAGTACATGTCCATCAATTTTTTAGAAGCGCCCTTGCTTGGATTTATACTTGCTTTCATGGTGAGGTTTTACGATACTGATATTTCAAACAAGATTGGCTATATCTATAGGGAGAATGAAAATATGACCGCTTATCTTTTTATGTCTGTGGTGGTTTCATTGTTTATCGGTATGATGGTGAGTGCTGAAGAAATAATCAAAGACCGGAAAATTCTGAAGCGGGAAAAATTTCTCAACCTCAGCAGGGGCAGTTATTTATTTTCAAAAGTGATGATACTTTTTACTCTTTCAGCTATACAAATGATTATGTTCATTGCTGTAGGGAATTCACTTCTTGGCATCAAGGGAATGTATTTTGATTACTGGTTCGTTCTTTTCACCACCGCCTGCTGTGCAAACATTCTCGGGTTAAATATTTCTGCAAGTTTTAATTCTGCCATTACGGTTTATATTCTTATTCCTATTCTTCTTATTCCGCAATTACTGCTCAGCGGTGTTATAGTTCCGTTTGATAAACTGAATCCTCTTCTCACCACTCCGAAAAACGTTCCGTTCGCTGGCGAAGTGATGACTTCCCGCTGGGCGTTCGAAGCGCTTGCGGTGAACCAGTTTAAGAACAATAACTATGAGAAGAAATTTTATACGTATGATAAAAAAATGTCCGTTGCTTCCTTTAGAAAGGATTACGTAATTTCAAAATTGAAACAAAAAATTGACAAAGCACTCGCTAATTATAATGATCCGAAATTAAAAGATGAGGTTATCAGCGATCTTGTTTTGTGTAAGTCAGAAATAATAAAAGAAATGAATTACACCAAGAAGTATAAGTGTAATGTTGTTGATCAATTAGATTTCAGTTTTTTTAATGAAAATATTGCAAATCAAGTCACGGAGTATATTAACAATGTACAGCAATATTACATTAAGGCATATAATGTTTCCAGCAATGAAAAGGACGCGCTTGTTTCTAAGATTACCAAAAAAGACGGTGCAGACAAATTTTTGGAGATGAAAAATCTGTACGAGAACGAAAGTTTAACCGACCTGGTTAAAAACGCAAATACATTGGAAGATAAAATATTAGAAAGTGATGGAGAACTTATTCAACGCACAGAGCCGGTTTTCCTTGACCCTCCTGCCGATTCATTTTTGCGCGCACACTTTTATGCGCCAAGGAAAGCAATCCTTGGAAAATACTTCGACACCTATTGGGTGAACATGATAGTTATCTGGAGCATGACGCTTGTTCTCATCATCGCCCTTTATTTTGATCTGCTGAAGAAACTGATTGACGGAGCCGAAAATCTTTTCACTAAAGGGCACCTCTAATTTTTCCTTTTGAGTTTGCAGAAAATAATTTCTGCGGTTTGTTTGAGAACCTGCCGGCCATGCCTTCGGCAGGTAAACCGGCAGGCAGGAATGAAAATCAGAGATGTGTTTGGTTGATGTT
>Ga0247727_10003213_pt1 | contig 36461 bp, 58 predicted proteins | sample WisWelCaveWW1625_FD_202498 | JGI IMG/M metagenome (GOLD analysis project Ga0247727, IMG submission 202498) | Biofilm microbial communities from Wishing Well Cave, Virginia, United States - WW16-25 | ecosystem: Environmental > Aquatic > Deep subsurface > Groundwater > Cave microbial mat | place...
GCTACCCGTACAAGCGCAAGGACGGAAAGACCGGGGTGCGCACGGTGGATGCCTCGGGGAAGCTGGGAAAATACTGGCGCAAGGTAGTCGCCTGGACGGCCAAGGAAGCGGCCGGGCCGATGATTCCGTTTCCGGCGGGGCCGCTAGAGGTCCGCATGGTGTTCATAATGCTCCGCCCGCTCTCGCACTACGTTGGCGGAAAACGCGAGAATGGATTAAGGCCGGATGCGGCATACTGGCACACGTCACGGCCTGACCGTGGGAAGCTCATGCGGTCGGTAGACGACGCGCTCACCGGGATCATGTGGACGGATGACAGCCAGCCGTGTTGCGGCCAGGTCGAGAAAGTCTACGGGGAACGTCCGGGAGTGCAGGTGACGGTGAGGAGGATTGTGCCGTGAGCCAACACTGTGAAACTGGGTGCATCCCGGTATGCATAACGTGCGGGCGAGAAAAGAAGCCGGTGGGGCGCTCCGCGCCTCTGGAGATGACAAACGGCCTCTGTAACGACGACTGTCCCGGATACCGAGAGGCTCCGACACCGTGCGACCTGTGGCCGGGCGAGAAGCGCGAACATGGGAGGATGGCCATGACGACAGCAGCAGCCTTACCGCGCGGCGAGAGTGGGGCCGATCGTCTATCGTCGCGCGTGCCTGACGCACAGCCTATTGTCTTCGTACACGCAGTCCCAACCAAGCCTTGCATCACGAAGATTGTCGTTACGAACTCTGTCGGTCTGACGGTGTCCATGATTGCGCCGTGCCAAGAACCCAGTGTAACGACCGGGGGGGTCCTTAGCGCGATGCTGGCCGCGAAACTTCTATTCCCAATGGAATCTTTGGAGGCAATGGACGAAGAGTTTGAAGCCTGGGAGGCGGCCAGTGATGAAGATTTTAGGAATCTTGAGATTGATAATGACCTATCACCGTAGGCTGTCCGGCTCCACGTCGGGGAGCACGTACCATCCTTCCGGCAAGTCCGCCTTGACCGGAATCTCCGTTCCGTCCGCTCCCGCGACCCAGACTTTGACATCGCGCAGGGTCTCACGGAGCCGGAGCGGTTCCCCCGGCGGGACCACGATGGCGCGATTCCCGCACCCGCTCACGCAGGCGCTCGCGCAGAGCGTCGCGCCTAGCACCATCCTCCACCGTGTCATGTAGCACTCCCTCCATAGCGTGCCGGATCACATCGGCCAGGGCCGGGCCGCACTCGACCAGGACGGCGGCGACGAAGCGGCCCAAGGTGGCGGCGAGGCTCACTTCTTCGCGCCCACGGCCTCCGAGCTGCGGTTGTCGTCGCGGGCGAAGAGTAGCCCGGCGGCCGGGGCGATGATCGCCCAGAACTTCCCCCACTCCGCGGCTGTCGCCGCGTCACCGTCCATGAGCGGCTTGATAACGAGGGTGATCGCACTTGCCAGGATGCCCAGCAACCCGGCGAGAGTCGTTTTCCAGCTTTTGTTCGGTAACATTTGCTATCTCCTTTTCTTGCTACCCAGCGTTTGGACCAGGGCGTCAAGTCGTAGCGCCTGCGCCCGCTGCTCCTCGTGGATGGCCTCGATGCTGCCCTGGATCGCTTCCAGGCGCGTCTCCTCACGGGTGGGCGGCGGTCCCTTCACCCACTTCATCCGGGGATCCTTTGCCGCGCGCTCATAGCCACGCTTCCCGAGCGCCTCCAGGACGCGGAGGATGGCGACCACGGCTCCGACGATGGCGGCGGTGTCTATGTGACCTGAAACGTGTCCGATTGCTCTATCTCCTGCACACGTGTAGGCCAGAACCAGGTGTTGCTTGTACCCGGTGCGTCATCAGGTGCCTGCCTGCGCTCATAGCTCTCCAGCAGTTTGCCCCAGGAGCTCTCCTTGTCCCCTTTGGTTATCTCAATTGACCTCTCCGCGATGTCGCGGGAGCTCCCTTTGAACCTCGGGGCCACTGTCGTCCATTCTGTCCTTTGACTTCATGACAATCCTAAACTCCTCCTCTACCCCTTGAGTTTGAGAAAGGTATGCTGCCCAATTTTCGCCGTTACCAGATCGGGGCGGACCTGGCGGCGGTCGAACGGCATCGCCGCCCATGAGGGAAGCACTCCGACCACCTTTAGAACAAGCCCGATGTTGAGGTAGTGCGTCGCCGCTTTCGTCAGGTTGGAATCTTCAGAGAGCGCCTCGTCCCAGGCGGTGTAGCACTCGATCATCGCCGGATCGTCCTCCGGGAGCATGAGCGCCCAGCCCCGCCGGCGGCTGTCCCCGTTCCAGCAGGAGAACTGCATCGGCTTGAATACGGTGTCCTCCACCGTCCCGTCGCTCAACAGCTGTAGGAGGGTCCGGTTTCGTATGACCTCGGCGACAGCCACCTTCCCCTCGTGGGGTTCACTGCCCGCCTCTAGGAGCACCGTCCGCGCGCCCAGCATCCGAGCGGTGATGAGCCTCACCATAGCACCAGCGCCGCCATGGCCGTGGCCCCCAGAACGTCCGCCATCGAGTCGCAGACCCAAGCCCGGACGCTCCCGTAGATCAGGGTAGTCTCCAGTCGCCCAGGATGGTCTATTCCCGCCTCCACGGCTTCCCAGGCCAGGGCCAGGACGAAAACGGCTCCTAGGGCAAGCCAGGGGGCAAGGTGAGGCTCCAGGAGGCGCGCCAGGATCGCCCCTGCCAGCATATGGAGCCAGAGCCAGCGGTTTCCCCATACCCCCTCGCGGAAAAACGCCCAGCGGTGAAGCCATGAGGTCATCATGGAGGTTTTCATGATCTCCAGTCCCACCATTCCCATGCTTGCGCCTCGCTGTCGTAGATGGGCGAAGAGAAGTGACACCCGGACCGCTGGCATTGGATTTGCCAGCTATCATCCGCCTGATCGTAATGCGACTTCCCCGCGCCGATACAACGCAGGCATGGCATGTGTGGGGCCGCGCGCGGTTCGCTCCGCTGCACAGGTTCCGTCATCCTCTCGTAGTCCTCAACGGCTTGTCCCCCGGCGCGTCCACGCGGTTTTCATAGCAATACTTCCTGGCTCAACCGTTTCGCGGCCATCTCGCAGTATCGCTCATCAATCTCTATTCCTATGGAACGGCGGCCGAGAGATTTCGCCGCGACGAGCGTTGTTCCAGAACCCATGAAAGGGTCAAGGACGACATCTCCCGGCAAGGTATGAAGGCCAATAAACCAGGCCGGAAGTTCAAGGGGTTTCACGGTCGGGTGTTGCCAAGCTTGGGGAATGATCTTTTCGAAACGCACCACGTTCGGCACATTGTTTCCCCCATACCACTTGCAGGCGGCTCCCTTTTTCTGTCCCACCAGGACCATCTCGTAATTGCGCCGGTAGTGCCACCCCATCCCCAGCCTACACTTATCCCATACCACCGCGTGCTTGAAGCCGATTGCCTCGTCCAGCCAAAGCGACCAGCGCGCGAATTGCGGATCGGGACCGCCGCCGCCGCCGCAGCAGCAGCAGCAGGCTCCTGGACGCAAAAGCCGCTCCGATTCCTCGTAGAACCACCGGACCAATTCATTAGCTTCTGGCCCATCATTCGCCATGGGACGCGCAGCTGCAGGCGGACCGTGCCGCGCAAGACCAAGAGCTTTTTCCCAGTGGTGAATCAAATCGCCGTTGTTGTTGTTGTTGTGTCCATAGGGTGGATCGGCAAAGATGAAATCTATGGAGCAGGCATCATAGCTTGGCAACACGTCCCTAGCATCGGCGTAAATCACAGTTGCTAAGTCATCCTGATAGTAGACCTGCAAGCCAACCACCAGCGCGTCCACTCTAATGAACCTCTGCTTCCCACCACAGACAGGGTATCATGATCAGTCCTCCTGGCGGCTGTCCCCCGGCGCGTCCTTCTTCGCCCCGCCGTTCGTCTCGGGAATGATGTGAACGCCATTAGTTACCACAGCGAAGAAAATGTAATCTTTCGCCTTCATTGTTTGAGAAAGCTCTTCAAAAGGAACAAAGCAAGGGTGTTCCTTTTTTTCGGGACTTTTCGTCTCGCCGTAGTGCCATCCGTCCTTTTCTTTTTCTCTCAGCCAAGAGCGATGGGAGTCTCCAGGAGTAGTGATTTCGCCAGCCAGGATCGCCGCGACTCCAGCGCACGATGACTTTCTCTGCCATTCGGGAGCCTTGTCCCAAGGGAAATGAGAATTGTCATCGAGACTGGAACAATAGGCTCTATTTATTTCATGAGCCAATTGAGCTAGGATTTCAACTTTCCTGTCCATTACGATCCTCCAATATGTTAGGGAATGTGACCCAGTAACTACTCCTCTTTTCCTCCACCGCCACCGTTGATCCTCCAGGCAAGACTCGCCCCGATGGTGAGATTGTCCGGGCCGGGCCGGTAGATTACGACCATCCCCGCCGAGAGCCGGTCGGTCAAGGGCTCAATCGCCTGGAGGCCGATGAGGGCGGTCCTCTCGAAGGGATCAGGGGACTGGCGCACCTCGAAGGTTTCCACGCCCGCCAGTAAAAACAGCATAGGGATCATCATGGGAAATCTCCTTCCACTCCGTGCGTGATTGTTTGTCCAACTGAAACAGCCGCTCCATGAGCTGCAGGTTCTTCCGCTCCACGGCGGCCCGTTCCGCTTCGCACGCGGCCAGTTTCGTTTCCAGCTCCTGCACTCGTTCGTCAATCTGCACGGCGTATTCCAGGTCCGCCTTCGTGACACTCATCCGCACCGTCACGACGAAACTGCCGGCGGCGATGATGATAGCGGCGAGCGGGATGCTCCAGGAAGCCAGCACCTCACGCATCTTTCCTCCTGCTCCCGCCGAACATCACCGCCAGCGTATGCGCGAGCCCGACCAGCGTAAAGATGATCTGATCGGCGGCGATGAAGGCTCGGGGCGCGGGGTAGCCGTCCGCGTAATGCCCGGTCATGATGGCGACCCAGCCCCCGGCGGCGGTGGTCATGACGATCACCTGCTGCGGGACCACGAGAAGCCAATTCTTGATCGAGGGCGGGCGGCGCAACGCCTCCAGGGAAAGAAACGAGGCCACGACCAGGATAAGCGCGTGGATTCCGGGAACAAGGTGCAAACCGAAAATCTCCACGAAACTCACAAACCCGTGGATGCTGGTTATCATCGCCGCCTTGTCGTCCAGGAGGAGCAGCGGAGCCCAGATGAAATGCAGCGCCGCCGCGATCCAGATGACGACGTGGCCATGCGAGAGAAGGGCGTCTATGGCCGCGCGCAGGAGCTTCATGGTGTTGTTTCCTTGTGCAGGTCCAGGATGTGGACCAGGATCGAATCCTGCGCGGCTCTGATTTCATACAGCACGGCAGCGACCGCCGACTCACGCCCGCGGATCATGTTGCGGCGGCTGGCGAGCCCGACCGCGAGAGAGGCCAGGGCGAGAAGGACCGCCAGCGTCGCGGAGAAAAAGGTAGCCCGCCCCCAGCCGTTCGGCTTCATTCGCCGTCGTCCGTAAAATCCCAGACCTCTGCGTCTGTAACGTCAGCCTCGTCATCCTCGGCTATCTCATCCCGGAGCGCGTCTAGGTGCTCATCGGCGTCTATGGGGTCGCGCGGAATCTTCATGGTGTCGTTTCCTCCTCCTGGATGTGCGGCCACCTTCATTCCGCCGCTTCCTCTTCACGGCGCCGCTGTTCCTTTTCCTGTTCGGCCAAGAGGCGCGAGGAAAACTTCCGCGTAGCCGCCCGGCGCTCGAACGCGGCCGACGCTTGCCGCCGCGCCATCTCCTTGCGCGCGTTCACATCATAGAGCTTGGCGCCAAATGCCAGGCGCGGAATCTCTTGTTTCCCTTCGCCGCGCTGCACCGCCTGGCTCACCCGGTAGAACTCTCCCGCGAGCCGGGAAGCCCTGGTCAAGGCGAAATGCAGCCTCGCATCCATCTCCACCGGACCCAGCGGTCGTTTTTCGCCTTTAGTATAAACCCGCCGGATATCGTAGGGCTCGGACATGGCGACATCCACATTCAAGAGTTCCGACAAGGAGATCGTGATAACCGGGGTAAGCATGTCGGCCAGTGACCCCGGATCAAACATGCGCACCAGATCCGCCGCCGGAAGCCAGTACCCCATGGCGAAATACTTCGCCTCCTCCGGCTTCTGGTTCTTCGAGCGCCAGACACGGATAGGCGTATACGGCTCCAGCCATTGAGGCACCACCTCGGGCACGCTGATCTCCCCTTCGGTAGCGCCATGGACCGCCTGGAGGGCGCGCGTAAGCCCGGTGTATTTCCCCGGCTCCATGGCCATCATCTGCAACTGTAACGGGACGTTCTTCCGCGTCCACCCCCAAAAAGGGAAAATCCATGTGCGTATAAAGTGGTCAACCGACGAGAGCTCGGAATAGTCAAAGAGGAACGTGCGCACCGCCGTGGCGGCTTCCTTGCGCGTAGAACCCTTTGCCAGGCGGTCGAGATAAAGCGCGATACGGGCGTTGGATTCGAGTCCGCGTCCCACGCGCGCCGCGTGATGGATCGGGTAGAAATCGCGTTTCCATGGCTGCCAGGTGGACAACCCGCCTCCTACCGCTTCGACATCGAAGAAACCACGGGTGGCAACCCCATCCTCCTTCACCCACTTGTGGACTTCCTCCACCGGAACCCAGGAGTCCCCGACCTGGACCTTCCCCGGCATGGAAATCCCGGTTCGCCTCCGGGTGGCGAGGAGCATCTTTTTCATCCGCTCATTTTCGGGAAGGCCCTGCACCGCCGCCGCCTCGGCATACTTACTCATGTCCCGCAGTCCCCCGAGCCAGTTGTTCCAGAAGTTCCCGATCTCGTTTCGGAAATGATAGGCGGGGAAAAGCGGTAGCGTCCAAGCCTTCCAGAGATTGTGGGCCTCCTTCCATCCGGCGATGAGTTCCTTCGCCTTCCCAGAATCCCGGAAGATTTCAGCGGAGTCGTTCAGCGCGCGGGCGACATCACGGTCCATGATATACAGGGGCAGGTCGGGGGAAGCGTGACGCGCGCCGACCGCTTCCACGGTATCCAGCGCCTTGAGCGCCTCTTTCTGCGTCCCGACCAGCGAGAACTTATCCATCTTCGCTCCGAAGCGGCTAAGGTAGATGCCTTCGTTGGGACGGATGGAGCGGAGAAGGTCCAGGTCAATGACCTCGCGGGCGAGGCGCTGGTCGGTAATGACCGACTGCAACATGTCCTGGGCGTTAAAGACCGCCGCGTGGCGCATGGCGCGGATCGAGGTCGCCTTCGCCGGGTCGCGCAGGAAAAGTGACCAGCCCAAGAGACCGTCCATTTCCTGAATAGTCATCTTGTGCTTCCGCTGCTTGGCGAAGGTAGCGGCGGTCCGCACGGTGGTCACCGCGTTCAGAAGGTCTTTATAGGCACTCCGGGACATCCCTTGGGGTGGAGCGAGTTTCTTCGCCGGTTCCCGCAGCGCCGATTCGATAATGGACTCCTCGATCTCGCGTTTGAGCGGCGACCCAGCCTTCGCCGCCGACATCTGCGCGGTCATGAGCTCCATCTTTTTCATAAGCCCGGCGGTGGAAATATTGTCCAGGACGTGTGGAAAGTAGTTCCTGAAGGTCCGGTACATGATCCCCACTTCATGTTCCCGTTTGCGAAACTCGTCAAAGAGACGGACCAGCCGCTCCTGGCGGTCCAGGAGGGAAATGACGTTTCCCGCCTTGTCGGTGATGGTCCCCGACATCCAGCGCCCGCCCTCGATCGCCTCCCGGATTTCAATAGCCGACTTGTGGTCCAAGCCTTGAAAGATGCCCCGGATGACCTTGATAAGATCTTCCTGGTACCCGGCGCCTCGGGCTTTGGCATCCCGCACCTTCTCTAGCAGAAGATCCCAGGTTTCACGCGGGACGCCTGGCGGGCGAAAAGGGAGACCCACCGTATGACGGCCGAGGGAGGAGACGCCGGGAACTTGCTTGGCGGCCTCGCCAGCTCGCTCCAGAGCTTCATAGGCTTTGACCCCTCGCGCGGGGGTAAGGAGCTGCTTTCCGGCGAAGGATACCTTGAGCGCGCGGGCTACCGGGGCCGCGGACGCCGCGAGTCCCGCCGCCGCTCCGGGGACGCCTCCCGCCGCCGCTCCAACGGCGGTTTTAAGATAGGTCGAAGGTGAGGAGAGCATATCGGCCAGGGCACCGCCCACTTCGTAGAGCGGCCTGGTAGGCACCGGCAGCGGAACGCCGCCAGGGCCTGCGCCCGGAAGGTAGGAAACCGGCGGTGCTTGTCGGCTGGCCGCCCGGAAATAGTGCTGCGCGGTGAGCGGGAAGGCTTCCTTCTCCGATTCCGCGCGCGCCCGCGCTTCGAGGCCGGGATCCAGACGGCGCATGAGCGGCGAGGTCACCGCTTTCGTAAACCCGATCGGTTCCAGAGAAAGGCCGATCATCCCTTTCTTGACCAATCCGGTGCCGTGACGCTTCAGGTCCTCGTAGCTAGGGATGGAAGGGAATGAAGGGTGAAGAGGATCGCGGCGGCCTATCTTCCCTTCCGTCTTGAGGACGGATTCCACCGAGGACTGCGTTTCCTGGTCGCCCGCGCGGTGCGCCGCCGAAAGGAAATGGTCCCAGGTAAGGTCGGGGACTTCCTGGCGCATCCGATCGTAGGACGCGCGGAGCTGGGATTCGTTCATTCTTTGGGACGGTTCTTTCTCGGCGGGTACTTCATCCCCAGCGCCTTGAGCGCCTCGCCCATCTCTTGCTTCTCCGTTACTTCCCGGGCGGCCTCCGCCGTCGCCACCTCGGCGCTTGCCATCGCCTGGCGCTTGGCAAGCATCTTTTGCGCGGCCTCTTTGCTGGAGTTCTCGGCGAACACCGACCAGTCACGACCTCCCGCCTTCCTAAAGATAACGGCAAACGGCAGGCGGATCTTGCCGGAAACCAAAGGATCGGTCTTGGCCACGACCTTCCACTCATCCTTGCTTGCCGCGGAGGGAAGAAGCTTAGGCTTTTCCGGCTTGGCAGCGGGCTTTCCCTTTATCCCCAAACCAGTCTTCATATGTGCCGACAGCTCAGTCTTAGGCGCGGGAGCCGCCGGCGTGGTGGACGGAGCCTTGGGGACGGCCTTAGCCGGGCCTTCCTTCTTACGAGGTATCTTCGCCAAACTCTCCTTCATCTGCGCCGCCAGCTCTTTCACCGGAATCTTAGGCGCGGGAGCCGCTACCGGCGTGACGGGAGCGGAAGGAATCTCCTTGGCCATCTGTTCCGCTTGCATAAGCAAAGGATCGGGCGGAATCGCTTCCCTTTCCACCCAACCCTTCTTTATCCCCGCCGGTTTGGGCGGAGGAAGAGGCTTGGGAACCGTTATACGCACAGGGGGCTTGAGATACCGCTCCTGGCCTACAAGCGCGTCGAAAAGCTCGCCGGCAAGAATGTCTGCCGGAGGAGAAGACGGCTCCAGTCCCGGAAGGCCCCTGCCCGGACGGCTATAACCTCGGTGCGGGTCAAGCGGAGGCAGATTGGCAGTTTCCGCCAGATGGCGGCTCCAGAGGTCAGCCATAGCCGCTGGCGATCCACGAGGCAGGCCCTTTTCCGCTCCCAGGATCTCATAGAGCTCGGCAAGATTCGGGGGAAGCCCTTCCGGGGACGGTGTTGCCGGTATCCTCGGCAGCGAGCCGCGGGATCTCTGGAGCACAGCCCTTCCCAGTCCGCCAAGACCACGCCCGCCAGAGAGCCCTCCGGCCAAGGAGCTCATACCGAAGGAGTAGGGATGCTCGCGCAGCGTCCGCAGGGGATGACGGATGGATTGGTAGGCGCCAGACGCCATCCCCGGGACGAGGCCCAGCGCTGCGCCACCAGCCGTGCCTCCCCCAGGGAGCTTCAGGAACGCCCCCGCGGGAGTTCCCATCGCCCCGACCGTTCCGGCAAGCCCCATGATCCCCTGTCCCATCTCCCGCACGTCAGGAACAAATCGCTCCCGCATACGTCCGAAATAGGAAGGAGCTGGGCGGGAGGGATGCGGGAGATTCCCCGATGCGGTAAGAGGTCCTTCCGCGGGTCCCGGCGGTCCCGGCGACTCCGGCACCGCGGAAGGCGGTGTCGCCCGGTAGGCCGCCGCGTAAGCGAGATACTCTTCCTTCGTCAGGCTGGGGTATTCTTTCTTGAGGCGTCCGTAAATATAATCATCGCGTCCCAGGGGCACCGGCTGCTCCCTTCGTTTCCCCACGATCACGCTCAATGAGTTCGCGGATACCTTTCAGCTCTTCGTCCAAGGGCGCGGTCCCGCCACCACCCGCTTCGGGGAAATAGCCTCCGCCGATCGTCCGTCCTTCCAGCTCGAAATACTTGAGGTTCAATTCGTCGGCGTAGGTTTTCAGCCCCGGCAGCGTGTACTCCATGAACATCTGCTTGGCGAAAGCGTCTTCAATCCCCATGGAGCTGGCCACATGGGACGCTTTGGCCATCTCCGCCTGTACGGCGAAGTAAGCGTCCCAAATCTTATGGGCATCTTTAGAACCCATCGCCTCGTTGGCCATGGTGGCCGTTTGAGCCCGGGACTTCTGGAGCTCCGCCCTGGCGTTTTGAAGAGCGATCTTGGATTGCAAATCCTGGCTTTTCAGCCCCAGGTAACGCGCGCGGCTTTCCGGGTCCATGTAGTCGAGCTCGCTCTCGGGCTTGGCGAGTCTTTCCCGTTCTATTCGATTGGCGTCCTCGCTCAGGAGATGTTCCTGTTCCGCCTGCCACCGTCCTTCTCGCTGTTCCTGTTCCCAGCGGCGGGTGCTTTCTCCCGCTTCCCAAGCCGCGACATCCCGCGCGCTGGCGGATTCCTTCGCGGCGACTTCCCGGGCCTTGCGCGCCTCCATCCCTCCAAGAACCGAACCGATGTTCTGTAGCCCCGTCTGGACCGCGCCGGACATGTCCTGGCGAAAACGGGGTTTGGAGCGTTCGGCGATGGCGGGCGCGACCCCGGCGAGAAGCCCCAGGATCGCCTCCCAGGGCCGCATCCCTTTGGGCTGAAAATCTTCCCGGCGCTGATATTCGGCGGAGCGAAGATCGCCAGAAGGCACATAGGAAGAATTGCCACCGATCGCGGCCATTTCCCCTACATCTCCCCGGTCATCGGCCCGTAGCGCGGCTGGCGTCCGTAGGACGGGAAGCCGCGCCCGGCGAGCGCGCGGACCATCTCGCGCGAGGCCAGCTTCTTCGGATCATCCTCTTCCTCTTCGTCCGGCTTCGCCACCATCTGTTTCATCTCGTATGCCTTCATGAGCATGTCCGAAAGATAGCTCCCGCCGCCGCGCTGTCCGTACTTCCAGGGATCTTGGGACTCTTTCCGCCACTGTCGGCCGGTTTGCACTAACGACGCGGCGCCTCCAGCTGCGCCAAGGATTTTGGCCAGTACGGCAAGAAAGCCCACCTACCAACGCCCCCCAATCCCGCCGCCGCCACCACCCCACCGCCTATTGTACTCATCCACGTCAATACGGGGCTGCTGAGGCTGGTTGAGCGCGTCGAGAAGCTCGGAGTCAGGACGGCTGATACCATACTGGTCCTCAAGAATCTGCCATTCGGCGTCGGTGATATTCCCTTCTCCCCCTTGCTCGGCACGAATGAGCTTCCTCTTAAGGAACGTATCGAGAGCCATCCTGTCACGGTCGGCCTGTTCCTTCATCTCCCAGGGTGTCAGTCCGCCCTCCCCACGCATGTAGTCAAATCCTAGCTGGTGCCCCTGCTGTTCAAGCGCCTGCTGGCCGCGGAATCCCTGCATTAGATTTTCAAACTCACGCTGGCGTTCCGCTTCGGCCGCCGCCCCTTCCTGTTCGAGATAGGACTGCTGCACCCCGAGGCGTTCCCGCGAGAGCGCGTCGAAGAGCGAGCCCATGTTCTGGCTGAACCCCTGGGGGCCGGTCATGCCGTACTGCCCGGCCCGCTCGGCGCCAGCCGCTTCCATCTCGCGGCGGCGCTGGCCGTAGTTCGTTCCCACGCCGGTCATGGCGGTCTGGTAGGCGGCTTGGCGCTGGGGGTTCTGGTTCTGGCCGGTCCACTGGTACTGTGACTGGCCGCCGTAGACGCCACCGGCGTACTTCTTCGAGATCGCGTTGGGATCGTAGGTGTAACCGGAACTGTACGGCATCGCGTTACTCTCCTTGCCAGAGACGGACGGTGATCCTGCCCGCGGTTACGGCGACCACGCGGAAACTCACATGTTCCGAGGACCAGGGTTTCGCGCGGTCCCGGTACACTCTCGCGTCCGCCGTCCGCTCTATCACCGTCCACTCATTCGGTGTCAAGGGCTTCCCTTGGGCGTCCTGGAGGGTGTGCCGGACCCCGAAGAGCTTGTTATCCCCCGCCTCGACCTCGAAGCCCACCTTGACCGACTGCACATGACCCCCGAAGGGGCGGCAGGAGCGCGGGGCGAAGTTCTCCTCACCCAAATCGGAGGTGAGATCGGCCAGCACCCGGTCTAGGGCGTCGTTAAACCCCATCGCTTCACGGACCGAAGGCATTTTCGGCGCGCGTTGCATCGCTAGTAGTAGACCACGGCGAACCAGTCAAGGGCATAGGTCCGGTTCGCGTTGTTGGTGTTCCGCTGCTGCCAGTTCGCCCCGTCCCACTCGTACTGGACCAGCCGAACGTCAAATCCGTTGGCGCCCAAACTCCCCGTATCCACCTGGGGGACCACGATCGCCGGGATATTCTCCGGGAGATCGGTAGAGAACCGCCACGACGCGCCCGCGCCGCCGTTCGGCATGACGAAGGGCCGGATCGTGGAAGAATAGGGGGTTGCGATGGTCTGGTTGTTGGCCTCATCGGCGTCGGCGGTCGTCCAGTTGACGGTGACCGTCTTCGTCGCGTCCGCCGGTCCCGGGGTGTCCCCGGTCATGGTGACCGTCTTCTGGCCGCGCAGGAGCAAGACCTTCGCCCGGTGCGTCTGCGCCGCCCGGATATGCCCGGACTTCTTACGGAGTGCCAGCACCCGCTGCCGGAGCGATGTGGCGTTGATACTCCCCGTGGTAAGTCCCACGTCGGCCACCACGTCTCCGGTGAGGGACCGGCCGCTGCCCTGGAGGGTGAAGTTCGTGTTGGTGACCGTGGTGGCGGCGAGATGTTCTTCCCGGAATCCGGCATCCTCGGCGATATTCGTCCAGTCCATGATAGACGCGGCACCGCCGGATTTCGCCCCCATGAACTCCGCCAGGCCGTTCAGCATGTTTTGAATCCGCGTCGCGGCGGCGGCCTCGGTCAATCCCGCCACCAGCCGGTCCCCGGCGCTGTAGCTATAGTCGCCCATTACGGCAGCACCCCGCTCCAGATGATCCAGTAGAGCGTGAACGCGAAGGCGCCAGACACGTTCTGCGGCGTCTTCAGTTCAACGTCCATACCGCTCGTCGAGAGGTTGTATGCCCTCATGCTTATCGGATGCGAGCAGAAGGTCGCCCCGCTGGCGGCAAGCTGGATGAACCCGCGCACCGGAGTTTGCAGGGTCTTGCGGGGGGGCTGGTCCCCCGCCAGCAGCGACACCGTAGTCCCGCTCGTCCCGCTGGCGATGGTCCCGGTGGCCGATCCGGCCAGGACCGCCCAGCCTTCCTGCGGATCGCGCAGCAAGGTCACGCTCGCCCAGTTCATCGTGTCGTGGGTAAAACATTCGTCTTCCCAGTTGGTTTCGGGAAATCCCGAGGAAATCTGCGTGGTGGTGATCGTCTTCAGTTTCACGTTCGCCGGAAGCAGTTCGGAGGAAGCGATCTGCGTCCCGGCGATTCCGGCGGCGGGGGAAAGAGAAAAGTTGGAGCCGTCCATTTTCTTGAGGACGACATGATCGCGGAGCGTATCGAGATTCGCCTGAATCCGCTCGAAATCCTTTTCGGTGAGATTCTCCGTGGGCTGCGGGAACTGGGCCTGGCTCATTAGTTGGTCGCCTTCGCCCAGATGGCGTAGTGGGCGGTGAAGCTCCAGGCGCTATCGAGGCCCGCCGGGTCGGTGATCGCCCACAGAAACGTAAGGACGGTAGTAGTGACCGAGGAAATCTGCACCGAAAGAACGCCGGGCGAGCCGTGGCCGTTGGCGTCCGGGAACGCCGTCATCTCCAGCATGATAGCCGCACGAAGCGGCGTCGTGAGCGTCTCCTTGGGGACACCGTCCGCTTCCCCCACCGTGGCGTAGGTTATCGTTTCCGTACCGCCGACCCTCCCGGCCACATAGGAAAAATCCTTCTTCCCATGGAGCGAGGTCACGCGAATCGCCGGGGAGCGGAGCGCGTATACGCCCGTGTAATCGAAATCGGTGTCGGCCACGGTGTTGGTCGCGAGGCAGCGCGTGGCGAGCGTCCTTCGCTCGAAACGGCCGGAGAGAATGGTGGACGCGGCGATCTTGGAGGCGCTTATTTCCCGCGCCCCGAACTGCGTGCAGCGCAGGTTCGCGGAGGCGGCCAGGTTCGCCCCGTCCAGCCGACCGCTGTTAACAAAGGTCTGGAGATCCTTCATGTTCTGCACCGCCTGGGCGATGGTGGTCGGCGCGGGATTGGTGAAAGTCACGAGTGACATCTAAAATACCCGCGGGCTCATTTCGACTTCCAGCCCATGCACCGCCCAGCGGCCCAGATCGTTCACCGTCCCGCCGCTGTCCTGGTTTTTCACTTCCAGGCGGAACTCCCTGGCGAACTCCCGCGCGAGCGCGAAGCGGAACTCATCCGGCCGGCGGCTGGCGGTGGTAGTGGTGGCCAGGGCCGCCGCCCCGTAGAACCCGTTCCCGGCATAGAGCTTCTGGTAGGTGCCCTCGGTCCCGTCCGAGACCGGGAAGAGATAAAGCGGGGTCGTGGCGTTGCCGTACACGTCGGCGTCACAACGCACCCGCAAGGGCACGACTCCACGTCCAACCGGGGCGGGGTTGAGATTCCCTATGAGAAGCCGCCCGCGAATCTTGTCGTTCGTTCCGCCGTTCATATTGTAGTCCGTCCGAATGAAGGAGTTGACCTGGAGGACGCGCGGATAGAACCGCGCTTCGGCAAAGAGCAGCCGGTCTTTGTCCAGGCACCAGACCCCGGGGTAGTACCCCTTGTCCGGCGGATACCAGACGCCGGTGGAAAGGTTGAACTTCAAGGTCCGGGTGTTGCCCTGCCCGGAGACCGGAACATCCCGGCGATCGGGGTAGGAAAGGCAGTAGAGATCCCCGGAGACGACGGCGCTGGCCAGCCTCAGGTTGGAACAGTATTCCAGGAGAAACTCGTATATCCGCCGTCCGACATCCTCGCCTCCCTGGCCGCCAACCCGCTCCGGGGAGCCCCCGGAGAAGGAGATAACCCCCTCGCGGGAGAGCCACAGGACCTCGTTACGGCCCACGGCAAGCGATTTGGGCGCGACGCAGCCGTAGCGCGACTCCAGCGTCCGAAACGCCCCGAAATCGGCTATACGGGCCTCGGTGACCGAGCTGGGGGTCAGGACGTAGAGTGATCCACGGAATGACTGGAGCCCGGTAATGGGATCCCCTGACTCCGCCCGGATGTCTTCGGCGTTTGTGGCGGGGACCAGATCAGGGCGGTTTGGTTCCGACCACCACACCCGGTTGGGGAACTCGATGGTCCTGGCGTAGACGACCCTCCCGTTGTGCCAGATGGCGAACTGCGCGGGCGGGGGTGTCTTGGGGTCATCGAAGAGGTACTTTTCCGAGATGACCGCGTTGGAAAGATCGGCGTCGGCCAGCCGGTCCCGGAAGGAAACCGAGGTCATGTCGTTAACCTGGTTGAGGAAGAAGTAGGGGCCTTCCCGTTCCCCTCCGGCGAGCGTGCGGTACACCCGGCGCCCCCATGCCCCGTCGTAGATGGTTCCCGCCGGGATATACGCCCCGCCAGCTATAGGGAGGGTGGTGGAAACGACATCGGCCGTCTGCGAGGCGGGGACGGCAAAAGTCGTCACCGCGCCCAGCGTGGACTCTCCCCATTTCCCATTCTGTCCGTAGAGGATTGTCACGGCGTAGTAGTAATGCCCGGCGGCAAGTCCGGGGATTCCCGCCGAGGACGCCGAATAGGTGGCGGTAAGGGTGATCGCCAGATCGTCGTCGTCCACGTAGGGGCCGGGGCAGCCCGCCCACATATCCCGGTCCCCCGAAGCCGCGGTGGGCGTGAACTTCATGGGCAGGCCAGAACCGCAAGTAAGCCATGCGGTGTCCCCGATAAGAACCATGTCCCCATGCCAGGACCCTCCGGCGGTAAGCCCGGAGGGAGTCGCCGCCGCCGCTATGTCCCGCCCCTGAAAGCGCACCGCCGTTCCGGTATCGAGAAGCCCGGTAAGCCAGTAGTCACCGCCGGTGAAATCCAGGGCCTTCAGAGCGACCAGCCGGAACGTGCCCGCGCCGGTATCCAGGTCGTTCGTGTAGGCCAGTTCGGTCCCCGCCCGGATCGCGGCGAAGTCGGGAAGAAGCTCCATGTTTTCCCCGTCTTCCACCGACCCCAAAGGTTTCTGGCGGCTCCACCGGCTCCAGAGGAACCCCAGCGGGAACCCCACCTCCGTTTTGACGATCCCCGGCATCAGCTATGCACCCCCCAGACGGATTCGGCGTAAGCCGAGGCCCGCTGTACCGCCTTCTCGTAGTCTTTCCGGTGTTCCATCGCCTCTCCCCACTGGCGGTAGTGCATCATCATGCGGGAGAGAACGTAGTGGCGCACGTCGTAGAGAAACTCCGGCGCGAGATCGCTAACCCCGGTATCGTCGGGGAGCCACAAGGGAAGCCCCCAGCCTTCGAGAAAAATCTCGTAGACCGCGCCGGGTATAGGGGCCAGGCCCAGCCGAAGGAGGCCGACGGGGGAGACGCCGCTCACATAGCGGCGATCCGTCCAGGCGTGGGTAGATTGCGACTGCCCGGCGGGAAGCATCTTCTCCGGGTACGGCTCATCCACCACCCGCAAGTCTTGATACCAGTTGGTTCCTAGCTTCAACTGCGCGAGGCGGGCGCCGTAGAGGTCGGAGAGAACGTAGGTTTCCGTCCCCGCCACCGTGTTCACCGTCTCCGTCCGGTAGAGAATACGGGTCCGCGCCGCGTAGTCGCGGCTCCCGAAATTGGTGTAGTAGACGAGCTCCGCCGTCGGCCAGCGCTTCCCGTTCGGGTCCCCCGCCTCGCGGCGGAGGTCGGGGATGAACACGTCTAGGTTCGCGGTAAGCGGCATCTCAGGTGCTCCAGGAATCCTCGAAGGGGCTCGCCACGTCGGACAATCCGAAATGTCCCACCGTCGCGGTAAGGAGCTGCGGCTCCGCGAGCGCCATCTCCGCCTCGATGGCCCCCGCCGCCCCGGCGTCCGCCTCCGAGGCGATGAGGGACCTCATCGTTTCCATGAGGAGCGGCCCTTCGCACTCCGCCGGGATCCCCACCTGCGGCGCGGTGTCGGTGGGAACCACCGTCGCCACGACGCGATAGGCTTCCGCCGTGTTGGGATAGGGCCAGACGTTCAAGGAGGTAGGCGGCACGAAGAAGTACTGCGAAGGTCTCCCGCCGATGGGGCGCTTTTTCTTTCCTTCGCGGGGGTCTATCGCCTTAAGTGTCCGCCGGTCGGCTCCGGTCCCAATGATGACCTTGTGAATCTCCACCACCCGCCCGGCGACCAGATCGTTCTGCGCCATCTGATTGATGGTAAGGGTGCCGGAGACATCTTCCAGAAAACAGCGGTAGAGATTCCCGATCTTGCGAAGCGCCTTCGTCCACGCCTCGTCAATTCGCTCGTCGGTAAAGACGGCCGCTCCTACGTCATCTAAAAGATAACGGAGCGTCGTCCGGTAGTAGGCGGGCTGGACTTCCGCCGTCGACACTATTCATCCCCCACCATGAAGGAGAGGACCCCGGCGGCCGCGCCGGGAACGATGGCGGTGAAGGAATCGAAGTCGGCGAACTTCATGACCGGAAGAGTCCTCCCGGATTTTACGAGAAAGGTGTCCGCCGCGGCACCGGAAGGAAGCCCCGCGCCCAAAGGGACGATCTTCGTGTCCACGCTGGCGTCCAGGATGTAGAGATAGTTGGCGTTGGTGAACCCGAACCCGCGCGTCCCACCGAGGGAGGCTATCTGCAAGGTGTCCGAGCGCACGCTGTCCATCCCGTCCATCTGGTCGTAGATATTGTTATGCACCGCAAAGGAGGTCCGGTTGGGCGCGTCCAAACCGAGAATCGAGAGCAGCGCCGCGCCCAGGACAATCCCCAGGACCAGGAATCCGTAAGGTTTCATCTCAGTACCCCGTGACGGTGACGATCGCCGTGCTCGCCGCGCCGGTGTAGGAGATGCGAAGCCAGCCAGCCAGCGTCCCCGCGGCGTTCTTGTTCTTCATGACGTATCCCTGGTTCTCCACGTCTTTGTTTTCGGCGAAGGCGCTCCTCACCGAGCTAAGGCCGGTGTTCACTTCGTCTGTGATATCCGATCCGGTGACAGTGACCTCGAAGGTGCGCCGCTTCCAGCGCCCGGCCGAGTCGTGGCGAAGGCTCGCCTTGGTCAAAGTGGCCATGTTAGTACCCCACCGCCATACAGCGGACGATGCCATGCCCCGGGGAGGCGTTGATACGGCAGGCACCGGCGAGCGCGGCACCGGCGCTGTCCTTGTTGGGGACGACGATCTGATCGCTGTAATTGGCCGAGGTATGCAGCGCCAGGGCATGGTCCACCCCGTTCAATTTCGTCACGATGTGGTCATCGCCGCCCGATACGGAATCCGATGTGTTGAAGAAGATCGTCTTCATCCGCCCGTCCGTCCACCGGCGGATCGTGGTCGTGTCTATCGCCAGCGCCGCCATGTTCAGTACCCCCAGGCGGTGAAATGCCCGGCGCCCGCACCCGCCGCGCGCGTATTGCACCAGCCGTTCTTTACCGCCCCGCTCTTGTCATTGTTGTAGTTCACTCCGGGCGCTCCGGCGACATCCTGCTCGACGAAACAGCAGAACACCACGTTCAGCCCGGTATTGAAATCGTTGTAGTCCGGCGCGGCGTTCAGGCTGGACAGGTCCCCGGAAACCTCGGTAACGCCGCCCGCCCGGTTCCAGGTCTTGTTGGAAACAGTCAAGGTCTGGTCAGCCATCGTACTCTCCTTGCCCCCTGGGACCTTCCGGCCCCAGGGGGTTTTTCATTTCTGCTACCACTTGGGGCAGAACAAGACGAGATTCACGGTCGTCGCCGCATCAGCCGCCGTTTCCGGCGCCATGGCGAAGGGATGCGAAATATCCGTCCCCAGATACTTCTTGCACGATCCGGCGGCCGCGCTCGCGGTCATGAGATCACCGGCGGTAGGACCGCTCGCCGCCACGGTGGATTTCACCACCGCCGTGAGATAGCCCGCCCGCTGCAACCAGAAGAAATTGCCGCTGGTAATCGCGGCGACCGGCACGGCGCCGGCGACGAAATCTCCCGCCGCCGCCGTCGCTTCCACTGTGTACTGGTTGGCCGGGGTGGTGCCCATCGCCTGCACCTTGACGCGCATGATCTGTTTCAGCGTCAAGGCGGCCCCGGCCTTGCAGTAGGTAAAGATGTTGCGAAAGCCGTTCGTGTCGAGCGCGGTCGCCTCCGTCCCCAGGGGATAGAGCTGGTCCGCCGTATCCGAACGTCCGTCCGCCACGATTCCATTCTCCAAATACGCCTTGTTGGAGCCAAAGGCGTCATGCTCAGCCATTCTTCTTTCCTCCTCGTTAGCTCAGCGTGATCTTGCCCTGGGTCTTGCGCCGGGCGCACATGAGGAACCCACGGAAGAAGATGTGCTGAACATTCGCGTCCTGGCCCTCGACCTCGCGCCACGGACGCACCTTGAAGTTGTAGTCGCTCTTCACCTGGAACTCCAGGTCGTCGGTGGACAGGAGATAGATGACACTCGCGGTGCAGTCGAGATCGTGCCACACCGGGATCATCTCCACCTCAATAGCCCGCGCGCCGGTGCGGTACTTGATCTCGGACTGCGTGATGATCCGCCGGTCCTGCGGCTGGAGCTGCGCGCGGATCTCCTTCCAGACCGTGGCGGTCGTTACCGCCATGGTGACATCACCCTTGTTGTCCCGGATGTCCAGCGACTGGTCGGAGATGTACTTGGGGATATCCCCGGTGAGAGACCCGGTATCGGCGTCCGCCTGCCACCAGGTCTCGGCCACGCCGTCAATCCCCAGGAAGTTCGTGGAGGCGTTGTCGGTCATGGCCGCCACTCCCAGGAACCCCTTGGAACTCACCGCGGCCGCCGAGGCCGAGTAGAGATCCTGGCTCATGAGATCGCGGAGCGCATCCACCGACTCGTCCCACTTCGCCTTGGAGATGTCCTTCACGACGATGGCCCCCGCCCCCGAGTCGGAGAGCTCATCGCCGGTAATCATGCAGGCCGTGTGGTACTTCCCCCAGAAGGAGGAGACCGCCGCGGTGTGCACGGGAGTGTGCGTCACGGTCAGGGGGTCCAAGCCCGCCGTGCGGTTGGCATTGGTTCTCTTGTAGCGCAGGGCCTTGTGCGGGAAGGTGCCCACACCCACTTTCTTCATGTTCTTCAGCGCCCACTCCAGGAGAGGCCGCCGCTCGGCAAGCTGGTCGGCTATGCCGGGGAGGTAGATCTCATGGGTTAAGGCGTTGAGCTCGGTTACGAGCGCCATTTCTTCTCCTTACCTCAAGGCCCTTGACGCTTTCAGCGCAGCGATTCGGGAAGGTACGCATCCGGGTTTTTCATGACCTCGTCGGCGTAGGCGTCCCGTTCCTCGGGGGTCATCTTCCGCACGTCGCGTTTTACCGGACGCACCGAGGCGCCCCCGCGGGCGGCGCTGGCGGCGTGGGCCGCTTGTTTATCATTCGCCTTTTGCGCGAGGACCGCGGCTTTCGCCACGGCCTCCTTCGTCTTATCCCCGTTCGCCGTCATGTTGTCGTAGAGCGCCGCCTTGTAGGCGGTCTCCAGGATGGTCCCGTTGTCGCCTTCGCGTAGGCGCTCCACCAACGGCCGCATGAGGGCTACGGTTTCCGGCTCCACGTCGCGGTACTGCGCTTGGAAGTTCAGGACCGCGCGCTCGGCTATCCGCATCCTGTCCCGCTCGGCGTCGCGCACATCCCGCTCGGACATGGCGTGCCGGAGAGTCAGAATCTCCCGGTGAACCGGGTCTTCGGGATCGAGAACGGTCTGTGTCTCGCGCTTCAGGAGTTCCTGGACGGTGGGGTTCTGGGCGATCTCCTGGTAGCGCCGGTAGAGATCGGTCTCCCGCGCTTCCCTGGCCGCCCTCTCCTCCGCCCATTCCCGTTCCTTCCGTCCGAGCAACAGACCTTTTTGCAGGAGTTCTTCTTCCCGGTCGGGCGAGATGTCTTCCCGCCGCCCCTCGAACGTCACCGTCCGCAAGGAAGGGGTGGCGGGCGTTTCCTGGCCCTGGGGGGTCGGTTCCTGCTTCGCCGGCGCTGGTTCCTGGGATTTCGCCTCGGCGCTTTCCTCTTGCGCCTTGAGAACGTCGTCCAAGGTGACGCTCACCGCTTTGTCACCAGTCATGTCGTTCCTTTCGTGCTACTTCTTCGACTTCTTCGCCTTGCAGACCGGGCACTTGCATCCTTTGGGATGCGGTTTTCCGTGTTTCACGATTTCCCTTTCTTCCCCTTGGGGGAAAGTTTCTTGCCAGTCTTATACGACTGTCCGGTAGCCGCCTGGCAAGCGGCATAAGGATTCACGTTCTTGCCGGACTCCTTCACCTTCTGGACGCAGCGGTGGACCCGCGTTCCTTTGGGCATGAGCCTCAGCCTCCTTCCGCGGCGAAAAGGGCCGCGTCTTGGGGGGATAGTTGCCCGGGCGCCTGGGGCGCCGGGCCTCCCGGGGGTAGACCCTGGGGAGGACCGCCGGGGGGAAGCCCGCCCGGCGGAGGGGCCATCTGGCCCTCTGGCGGCTGGAGGAACTCCGCGTGGGCGGAGAAATCGGTGGTGGCTAGGAGCTGCTGGGTATTCAGCACCCCGTCTTCATGGCGCTGCGTGTTATAGAGGGTGATCGCCTGCGAGAAGCGCGCTTCGGGATCGGAAGGAAGGGTAGAGCCCGTTTTAATCTCGAAATCGAAGCGGGAGTCGTGGAAGCGGGAGACGATCTGGAGCTTCGGAATCATCATGGGAAGCCCGCTCATCTCGTCTATCTCCGGTGTCCCATCTTCCATTTCGGAGGGGATCATTTCTTCCTGCCCGTCTTCCCCGACGACGGGGAGGAATTGCCGGGACATCTCTTCCATTCGGAACATGCCGTTGGGGAGGGCAATACGGATCACCCGGTCGTCGGTCCAGTATTGCGCGATCCGTTCGGTGTGCCGGGCGCCGATCTCGCCCAGGGATGATTCCAGGTGCCGGATGCCAATGCGCACCCCGCGCTCCATGACTTTCTGGAGGGAGCGGATCGCCACCCCCGAGCGGATCTCGCCCGGTTCCTGGCCGCGGTCCACCGAGAAGACCATGGACACGACATCGAAGTTTTCCCGGAACATCTTGTAGATCGCGGCGAAGTCGGCGGAAAGACCGGCCGCCTGGAGCCAGGCCGGGCGGGAACCGGAGGCGATTTCCCGGAAGCGGATAAGGTGCCGGGGGTCCCGGAGCGAGCGGTCGGTCACCCCGGAGCCTTCCGGGACCATGAGCCACGGCCGGGCTTCGAGGAACATGTGATCGGCGAACATGCGGAGCATGTGGCCGATTTGCCGCTCCATGGGGATCAGCTGCTCCACCAGCCCCGAGGGACCGGAGCGGGTAACGTCGGTCGTCACCACTTCGTCGAAGACGAGCGGGACGAAGGGGAAGGCGTGATGTTCCCAGTCCCGGTAGGGGTTCTCGCTGTCATCCAGAAGGGTGTTCCCGGCGACCACCACCCGGCGCCCGCGGTCGAGCGAGAGTCTTTCCCCGGTGCGGATGGGTTCGGGTCCGGTCCACAGTTCGTAGAGCATGACCATCTCCCCGGCGTCAGGGGAGAAGGCGGTGTACTCATCCCGGGGGAGCTGCGCTATTTTCCCGGCCGACGCGGAGATGGCCTCGATCGTCTTCGGTTCCTTCTCCACTATGTCTTCGATATCCGGCCGCATGGTCATGGGGGCGTCTGTGGTGTAGCGGTACTCGGCGCGCACGTCTTTCGCCTTCTCCCCGTAGATGCGCTTCAGGCGGGCTAGGGGAACGAGGGTGCGGCGGCAGAGCCACGCCGCCTGTTCCACCCGGTCAACGTCCGGGTCCCAATCCATATTCCGGGCGTCCACCACCTCGAGAACCGCTTCCCTGGCGAACGGATTCCAGCCCACGTCCATGAAGGCCATTCCGGCGACCCACATGTCGCGGACGTAGCGTTCGATTAAGCGTTCGATCTTCAGGCGGCCGTGCTCGAAGACGATGCACTCGTTCATCAAGGCGGAGAGTCCGGCATCGTCGGGGTTACGGGGGAGGACGACCGATTGCGGCCGGGAGTCGGTGGCCGCGGCGATGATGTGCTCGATGGTCGGCCGGATCATGCGGGAGCGGACCTTCGACTGCCAGTCGTAGCTCGTTTCCACGTCCGGCTCGCCGTAGCGGTAGTACATCTGGCAGCGGTTCACCCGCTCGTAGAAGTTCTGGTGCGTCCTCCGGGCGCGGGATGTTTCCGACCGCACCCAATCCACCAGCGCGGCGTTCTTCCCGGAAGCCATCTAGCGGCTCTCCAGGGCGGCTTCTTCCCAGTTGCGGTTTTCGGGATAGCTTTCGTAGTAGCCGTGGCCGCGGGCCTCGTGGGTTACACGGGAGCGGGCGAGGAGGCTTTTCCGGTGGGCGGGGGATTCGACGCGGAGGCCGAAGCCTTTGTCGAAGTAGGGGTACCCCTTCCGGGTAAACGGCTGCGCGTCTTGGGGAACCGACCAGAGGCGCGGCATCTTTTTCCGGCAGATTCCGCAGCGCGGGGCCAGGCGGTCTCTGTCGGCCACGGCGAGAACCCGGAGTTCGGTTCCCGGATGTCTGGCGCACGCATACTCGTAGAGCATGGCGAACGCTCTAGCGAGAGCTACTAAGCGGCTGTCAAGGGAGTAAAAATCAGCGGTCGCTTCCGCCCCAGGATCCTTCGGCGTCCCAGGCGAGCGTGGTTCTGGCGGCGTCTTCCTCGTCTTCTTCCAGCATCATTTCTTCCTGCCATCCACGCAGTTTCACCACCATACCCGGTCTCCGCTGTGGTTTCTCGTCTTCCATTTCGCGCAGCACGAGCGAGAGCATGACATGGGCGGCGATGGCGGCGGCGTCGGCGCGGTCGTCCCGGCGCCCGCGGCCCACGCCTATCTTCTCCGACCCGGTGCGGGAGCGGTCGTAATTGTAGGCGTTCATTTCGTGGAGGGTTTCCGGGCAGAAGAATACGATTTCATCGTGTTCGAGGAGTTCGCGGAGCCGGGAGATCGCCTCATGTTTGGACGCCTGCGAGGAGTACCAGCCCAGGCGCCGGCGGCGGGCGCCGAAGACCCCCTGGCTCATCTTCTGAAAGACCTGCCGCCCGCCCAGATTGTAGACATCGGTTATGACGGCATGTCCGGTGTTGTTCTCTTCTATGGCGACGAGGGCGTCGTTGTAGACCTTGGCCACCCCAAAGGCCTGCCGGGCTTGTTCCCGGGGGGAAATCCAGCCGTGGAAGGTGGCCACTTGCGTAAAGGGGATGGCGGTGCGGTCGAAAACGTGGGCGGCGGAAGGGTCCCCGTTCTCCAAACCCAGGGAGGTATCCATGGAAAGGAGGTATTCGTGGTCGGGCAGGGGGGCTTCGTTAACCTTCCAGAGCGGCCTTCTTAGCACGCATAGCCTCCCGGGCGCGCAGGGCTCCCGCCTGACGGTTTTGCCTGGCCACCACCGCCTTCTCGGCCATCCGCTCCTCTACCGAGGGCTTTTCCTGGAAGGATGTTCCACATGGAACATTTCGCGGAGGGTCTTTTTCGCAGTAGTAGTCGGCGAGATGGATGATGGCGGAGAGGGCGGGTCCGTCGCCCTGCACCATGCGCCGGGAGACGGCGCGTACCCCTTCGGCCAGGTTGACGAAGGCTTCCATGGCCGCCCGTTTCACCTTTTCCGCTCGCAGCGGATGTGTCAGGGACACCGGCACGTCAGCGCCGGGGGCTAGGCCGCCGCTTCCATTGTCCATCGGCTGTTTTCCTCCTTCAGCTCACAGGTTTTGGCCGTTCCGGTGATTGCGGATAGATGTCTTTTCAATGTCCGCGGGGCGATAAAGGGCTTCCCGGAGGACCCCAGGAAGGCGGTCACCTCGTCTTCCGGGTATTGCGTCTGGAAGATCGCTTCCCCGACTCCCCCTTCCTGGCAGTCTCCCGGGCACAGTTCGTAGATCTTGTCCCGGCGCCAGCGGATCTGGTCGGCGCGGAGCCCTTCTTCTTCCATGAGGGCTTTTTCCGAGCCCCAGAGAGTACCCAGTCGAGCTTGCGGGTCACCCCGCCGGTAGTCGTCAGCCCACCACCACGGGACGAACATCTTTTTCCAGATGCCGTCATCCCGCACTGAAACGTACCGCTCGTAGAACTGGCCTTCGGGGCCGTAGGAAACGGACTCCACAATGAGAACACCGCCGAACTCAGGGGGAGGGACAGATTCGGAAACACCCGCCATGAGCTCATCGGTGAACTTGGGGTGCGCGGCTTCCGAGCAGAGGACGCGGTGGTTGGTGTACGACTGCCCCGGGGCAACCTGGCCGGCGGTCTGGATGAAGACGCGGCTTTCCGTTCTGGCGAAGGTCTTTTCAAAGATCGAGTCATGTTTCATCTCCGGCCGGAGCCACTCCGGCGTCAGTTTCATCATGAGCGCGAAGCGCCCCAGGGCGGTCAAGGTCGCCTTCTCATCGTGCAAGAGCACCATGATGTTGAGCGAGCGGTCCCCGAAGAGCTCGGCCAGGACGATCTCCTGGTGCGCGGCGGCGAGAAAGTGCAGGGTCTTCCCGTTCTGCCGCGGCCCGAGGAGAATCAGCCGCTTCGCCCCGAGAGCGTCCACCTTCCGCTGCATGGTGTTCAGGACGAAGGGGATGAGCCGCCCGCGCTTGTCGGTGATCTTGACAAAGTACCGGCACCATTCGGCGAAGGAGAGATTACCCAGCGTCTCCCGGCTCTCCCGGAGCTCTCCCAAAGTCAACGTACCCGGCTTCGAGGGCGGCATCGAGTCCCTTCTCCTTCATGAGCCGTTGTTCCTCTTCGATCTTCTTCGCTTCCTCGTCTCGTTCCCTGAAGTACTGTTTCATGGCGGAGGCGGCGAGAACCCCGCCAGCGGCGCCGGCGGCCGCGCCTTCGGCGACCGCCTCCTTCAGCCGGGTCCCGGCCGCTCCGAGATCCCCGTGAATGGTGAAGAAGGTCTTTCTGTCCGGCGCCCCCAGCGGTCCTCCGAGATTGGCGGAGTCCACCAGCGACTTGAAGGTATGCGCGTAGGCATAGCTCGCCTTCATCTTCGCCCGTTCACGGAACTCCCGCTGGACGTGCGGCTGCCGGAGCCAGCGGGTCACCTGATCGGCCCCGTAGCCCACCTGCGTGCAGAGCTCGTAGAAGTTATTGGGCATCCGGTCGTTTGGCCGGTCCTCCAGCCAGCGAAAGACTTTCATCTCGGCGGGGGAAAGGCGGGTGGGTTTTCCGGGCGGCGGAGGGTTCTTGCGAATCATGAAGGACCAGCGCGGCACCTTACGGTGCGAACCGAAGGAACCCATGACCCGGCCGGTGAAGATGGAAAGGGCGGTGCCGTGGTTGTGACGCTCCGCTCGCTCGCGGGCCATCTCCTCCAGCGTGCGCGCCCCAGGCTCTAGTTTATCCTCATCCATCCGGTCATCTCCAGGAGATCGGCTTCGGATACGGGATCGCCCACGATGATGAAACAGGCGGTCCCCGAGACGATCCTCACCATGACCGACCCGGCCTGCATGAGAGCGAGATAGAAGCCGTCCTCCCCCGGAATACTGCCTCGCGCAACGGCGTCGGCCGCGGAGGCCAGGGCGGCAATCTGTTCTATGACCGCGTCGTCGGGAACGAAAAACTCGCGGGACCCGTCCTCTCCGGTAACAATGACCCGGTGTGTCACGAGACGGACTCCTTCTCACTCCCGGAAAACGGCTCACTCACCTCCGACTCCGCCTCCAGGACCAGAAACCCGGGAGACGGAACATAGTCAACCAACCTCCAGCCCATCCCGGCCCATGCGTTCAAAACCTTCTCATGCTCACCCCAGGTATCCGACGCCTTCAACTGGACAAAACGATACTTCATGACAAACACTCCTCTCGGGGAACCGAAGGTGGAATGGTCTGATAGAACAAAGTCACCAACCCCGGACATTCAGGACAGATAAGCACCGGCAGTAAATACGGGCCTCCCGGACAACACGGGAAAAGCGCCACGGCATACTCGTACCCACACTGCGGGCACTCCCAAGAGACGCGAGGCGCATCCCTTCGAATTACTTCGCCGCTTCCGTCCACGTCTCCTTCCCTTCCGGCGGCCCAACATGCGGAAACGCCTCCTGCAAAGTCTTCTGAATCTGCTGCGCCACCCTCTCCTCGGCGTCCCGCTCCAGAAGCTCCCCCGTCCTCGCCCCAGCCACCATCTCCGAAGGAAGCCTCGGAGGACCCACATACCCCTCAACCAACGCCCACCACGCCGTCACCAGATCCCGCGGATCCACCCGACAGGCGAAGCCCTCAAATAAAGAAGGCATCGAAGGAAAATCGAAAGTCAATAAACCATCCGGGAGAAGCGTAACCTCGGCCGAAACCGGATCGCCCTGAACCACAAACAAAACCCGCACACTCCTAACCACTACTCCCTCCAAGCCCCAGTATCCAACCGCTCCGATCCAATCTCCCGATCATCCACCACCACCCCCTCAAACTTGACCTGCACCGACCTCACCCGCTCCTCCGTATCCTCCAACCCCAAATCCCCCTTCCCCACCGCATCCCCCAAAACCTCCGGCAACTTCCGATGATCCTTGAAAGTAGGATCCCTCAACGCCACCCTCCGATTCACCGCAGCATTTCTCCTCCCCAACTCCTCCAAACTCAACCCACGCCTCCCCCCAACCACCAACCTCCCCTTCACAACCTTCCTCCCCTTCACAACCTTCTTCATGACCAAAAGAACTAACCCCCCAGAAACACACTGTCAAGCCCCCAAACCCCCCAGAACAACCCTCATTCCATTCCAGATAATGTGTAAACCTGGACCACCCCCATAACCCCCCACCCCCAAACCCTTTACCACTTTCCCCTTGACAACACACGGAAAAACATGGGACTAAGACAGCCATCCCCCTCCGTATTCCCCCCAGGGAATACTCCAGGGGATGCATCCTTCCCTCCCCACTAACTAAATCCAAACAAGGTTTGTAACCGTCCGAGAGCAAGGAATCCTTGTAAGAAGGGTCCGGTGATTTTTCCCCTCCTGGGTGGCATCGCGGTGGCGATGCCGAAATAATTTCAGGCGGGGGTTGACAGCGAAAAACGGTGGGCGAAACGTGGAGGTGAACGAGGGGAAAAGGAATACTTGAGTACCTACTCAACTATTCAGGAAAAGGAAAAGCCTACTCTAGAGTACGTGGAGACAAGAGGAGAAGGGGAAGAAGAGTAGCCTTGCGGGGTGCAAGGCTACTCTAGAAGCGAAGAGGGGTACTAGCGGGTGATTACGAGGCAGTAGATAATCACGGCTTCTAGGATCGCGCATCCCGTCAGCATGGCGGAGGTAAGATACGCCAGTGAGATGTTGCGCCGTGGTGGTGGTGCGCTAAGCAGGATGGCTTCGAGTGTTCCTACTCGCGCGGCCAGTTCTACTGCGTCATTATTCGTGTTCACGAGTTACTCTCCGTTCTTCGGGTTGATTGCCCAGTATTCCCCGTGTTGGCCTTTATCGCGGTGGATTCCGGGGAGGGACTTGATCGTAGCGAGTGATGGGGCAAGCCAAGCGCCCTTGTAGGCGCCGAAGCCGTTCCTCCGGAGATCGTAGGCTGGATCGCTTGAGATTTCGCGGGGGACGCGGAAAACTGCTAGGGCGGCGTCCCTGCGGCGTTGGCATTCGGCGCCGTAGGCCGCGCGGTCTTGTGCCGTGAACGTGCGCCGCTTGCCGTTTGGCTTGCCGTTTGGCTTGCCGTTCCGTTTGCCGTTGGAGCGGCGCTTCTCTGGAGCCTCTGGAGCCTCTGGAACCGTAGCTACGCGGAGCAAGAGTGTCTCGAGCTGCCCCATGCGTTGCACGAGCTCGGCGAGGGGGTCTACTGCGGGTTTCCGCGGCATGATTTGACCATCCTTCCTGGTTCAGCCTTGCCGCGCCATGCGGCAATCTGTTGACCTCAGCATAGCCTATCCGTGGTAGTTCGTCAAGGGTTGCGTGGTTTGAGGGGTCGGGTTCTGGTGCCCCTCCGCCGCGTCCGCCCGGTCCACCGCGGCTTTTTTACCTTCCATTGTTCTCATCCCATGGTCCCTCCTCGCTGCTGCATCCATTGACGTTCACCAGACGCCGCACACCGCACTCGATGCACTCCTGTGTAATCGTGATGTTTCCGTGCGCGCTCCGGTCCTCCTCCGCTCCCGGGATCGGTCCCATAAAGCAGCGGGGAGGTCCGACCTGTCGTATATTCTCATGAGTGCACATTGTGCCCTTTTTCCTCCTTTTGGATTGCCTTCCCGTCCCCCGCCGCGGCGTTCTTTTCAGACTCCCTTTAGCGCGGTGCTTTTATCTTTCATGACCGCTCCGCAGCTTACTAGAATCGTTTTGACCTCCTCCCTCGTGAGTTCACATCCTACGTGGCCCTTCATCGCTTCTTCGGCGCTGTCTCCCGTCCACCACTGTCCGTCTGTAATCCAGGTGCGGGGGCCTGGTTGTCTTGAGAACCAGGCCGCGATGCCCTTTTCAAGCGCGCAGTTTCCGTGTCCTTGATGCAAGAGTAGGGTATGCAGCATCTTGTCGGCAACGCGGTATCCCTTCTCCGCGATTACATGAAGTCTGTACCCGTAAGGGTTCCTCAGTCCGTATATCGCAATCGTCTCAATTCCTTCCAGCTCCAGGAGGGAACGCAATTCCTCTTCCGTCCAGGAAACAGAGTAGGATGCGTCAATGACAGCACTACCAAACCTTTCTCTGGGCCGCGAGAAGATCTTGCCATCGGTAACGAGGCGGAACATGCTCCCGGCTTTCCCGACAAAAGATGGCAATCTCATCCCGCCTTTCACGGCTACGGGATAGGGATACTTGACAATCTCGGGATCAAGCCACACGCGACCATTGGCCATTATCTCTAATATCGCTGCCAGTTTGTCCGTTCCTTTCTTGAGCTCGTCCGTTCCCCTAGCCAGGAGTTCCGCCAGCTCGCGGCAAGCGCGATTGAATCCCCTCTTCCAGCGGCGGCGACTGATCTTGCCTCTGAGAAGTATCCACGTCAATCTCGTGCCGATCTCTCTCCCCGCCCGCTCTCTGTTGCTTTGAGGATCTCGCGTAAATCGCGCCGCCGAGAGAATCGCGCCATCCGAATCCGCCGGGAGCTCTTCGCCATCCTGCTCTAGCATGGGCAGGTCCAGTTTCTTCGCTTGGTCCTGGACGCAGGCATCCATAACGCACTGGATGATGAGATAGCCGATTCCCGGATGAACCATTTTCGTCAAGCTTCTCATGAGCTGTAAAATCTGTTTCTGATCGGGTTCCAGGCCGAGGCGATGAAGATGCGCGTGAAGGATTTCGTGCGTTTGCACCGAGGCTCCGCCGCTCTCCCGCGCCGTCAAGACCGCGATGGAATGATCCTTCGGCCTCCATTCGCCTAGAAGATGCGCCTTCGGGTTACGGTGGACAGTCGCCTGCCGGATCGGTTCGGCGGCGGCCGAAGCCGCCGCCGCCCCCAGATGGGGATGTCTCATGTAGTCACCTCACTCTCGTCTGTCGAAACCCGCATCGCTGCGATAACCGCCGGGGAAACCTCATCGTCCCAGACAAGAGACGCGGCTTGCTCGTCCTCCATTGTCTTCCGCAAACGTCCGAACGCCATGACCTTACGGGGATCAAATCCGCCGTTCTCGGTGTCTATCCATGAGTTCTTGACCATCTTTCCCAGACCGGCCTGGAACCCATCTAGATACAAAAGGAGAGAATCGGACGGGCATTCCGCGCGAATCTCCACTTCGATCCGCGATCGAATCGCTTCGGGAAGATCAAGGAAGCCGTTGTTCGTCGTCAGGATAATCAGGGGAATGTCGCTGAACATGACCGATGTCTCATTTCCTAGAATCATGCGTGATCCCGCCCCCGAGTCCAGCATCGTCCGACAGGCATCAATCACTGAGCCCGACGCCGACCCCAGCTCGTTAATCACGAGCGGTAGTTTCTTCTTCGCGGCGACGGTAACCGGGCCGTCCAGCCATGATCCGTCCGCTCCTGGCATGAACATTCCAACCAGCTCTTGAGGCGCCAGGTCTCTGTGCATCGTGACAGAGACGCAGGAGTTTCCAGCGTGGCGCTCCGCTTCGTGGGACTTCCCCACCGCTGGCCGTCCGTGAATCCCGATCACTCTCGCGCCGTTCTCGACCGCGAGAGTGAGCTTCTCCGTCCAGGTCATCAGAACCTTCCTTCCTGCTGCGGCGCCAGACCGCGGCAAAGAGAACATAGGCCAGTATTGGAATCACCATGAGACATACGGCGATCCAGAAGATCGCCTCCCAGAAAATCTTCACATTCTAGATCCTCCTTTCCCAAGAATCGGTCGAACGCAAACCAAGACACTTTCCCTTGCCGACAATCACGTGATCTAGAATCTCGATCCCTACCACCGCGCCGGCCTCACGCAACCGGCGGGTAATTTCGACATCTTCCGCCGATGGTTCCAGATTCCCCGAGGGGTGATTATGACTCAATATGATCGTGCTAGCTCCGTCCTTGATGGCGCGGCGGAACACATCCCGGGGGTGAACCAGTGAGGCATTGATCGTTCCCAGTGAAACCAGCTCGATGGAGAGAACGGCATTCTTGTTGTCCAGGAGAATGACGTAAAAGTGCTCCTGGACATCGGAAACAAGCGGATTGACAAGCCGCAAGACATCTTCCGGGCACCTGACACAGGCTTGTTCTTCGAGAACGGCCTCCCGTACCATGCTGACCGTGTAGGACATAGAAACTCACACCTTCCTTTCCCGGTTTCAGGAGAAAAGCCATTTTCCCCCTGCCCACACCCGCAACCACAGTATGTCCCGCGAAGCGCCAACTGTCAACCCATTGCGGCTAAATCACTTGGGCCGTGGCGCTCACCGTTGCTTCATTCCTGGAGTAATTTTTTTTTAGACTTACCGTTCGCTGGCTGCCAGGTAAAGACATCGTGGTGACCTGCAGGCTCGTTCCGCGCCGGGCATGGCATCTTTCCCCAGGACGGCATCGAAAAGGGCTCCTGCGTCATGGTGGGTCCACATGTGGCATACCCTGCTGTTGTTGAGCTCCTCAATCCAGTCTAGGAATCCCTGGAAGCCGGGGGAGGCTATGCTTTCCCGGAGAGCGTAGTGGTAGTAGCATTTCCCGTTGACGGTAGGGTACACCTTGCACCCGGCGGGGGTGTGTCCCGGGCAGCGGGGGGTCTCCTCCACGATGCCTCCAGGCTTCCTGGGTTCACTTGAGCGCTCTTTAGCCACGGTACTTGCCCTCCCATGTCTTCAAGCAGTTCTCCACGCCATCCTTGCCCTTCTGAAGCAGCCAGTCCAGGTCGGCCGTGAATCCCTCATGTCCGTTCCCGTTCCTCAATCCGCGGAGGAAGGGTGACTTGGCGATTTCGGCGAAGGTCCGCTCCCACCAGGATTCGTCGGGGAAGCGGGCGAGGTAGTCCCTGGCCTTCTTACGGCGGCCATCGGATATGGCCTGTACGGCGGGGCACTCGTCAGGGGTGAGCCGGTTGTAGGCGGCCACGAGTCTCTCCACCGACGGCCAGGGGTAGAGTGCCGGATCAGCTGCCGGATCGAACCCGACAGTTCGGCTAGGGGTCCGCGCCCGAACGCGGACAAGGAGCTCCCTGTCTTCAGGGAGCTCAATCCTGTTTCCTGCTCCTGCTCCTGCTCCTGGCGGACATACCCTATCTGATACCCTATCCGATAGGGTATACTTAAGTAGTTTCTTTACATCAGGATAGGTTTCTACGAACTCTTTAGACAGTGGGGAGTCGGCGAGTGTTTCGACCTGGCGGGCGCAGGAGGTCATGACGCGGGGTCCTTTGCCTTGATATCGGAGCATCCGGCGCACGAAAACCACCTCACGCTCCCCGTCCCGGAGTGCCAGCCCGGCCCCTTCCAGCTCCCGCCATGCCGCGGGTAGATTCCGGGCGGGGATCCTGGTTTCCCGGAGTATGGCGGCGTCGGACAGGTAGTAGAGGCCGGAGAGGTGCGAGTGAGGGGAGGTGATGAGGTAGACGAACAGGTAGCGCGCCAAGGATGAAAGGGGAGCGACCTTGCCGTCAATCCACAGGGTCGCTTCGATCGTCCGGTACACGGCGGGACTACTTCGCCGCCGCGGCCGTTATTTCGCGGTCCGCCTCGCTCCACAGGCGCATGAGACGTAGACGGTGTTCGCCCGCCGGATGTTGCGCGAGGAAGAAAACGGACTCGGCCAGGGCACGCCGGAGGGTTTCGCGAGCCTCATAGTAATTATAGTCGTATGCGGAAGGAGAAGAACAAATACGGCTGGACATTGGGGCGCCCCTCCCGTCTGGGGGGTCGTCTCGATGGTAATGGCGGGGGCACCCGGAGACGGTGCGGGAGTTCAGCCGCGGGCGCGAACCACAGCCTAGCCCCCACCCTTTAGCTCATCGCAAGTACCAGAAGATGTCGAGAATCCCAGGACTGGAGAGCTCGCCGGCAAAGAGCACAGCCATCCAGGTCAATCCGTACACGAGCGCCGATCCGCAATAGAGAGCAGCGGTTTTCACGAGCCCGGTCCTCCCTCCCTTCTTTACGGCAGCGACCGGGCGAGCTCGAGGATACCCTGCACGGCCCCCAGGCCCGCCACGGCCACCGCCAGCGAGATACCCAGCCACCGTCCTAAAGCGAGAACACGCTTCATATTTTGCCTCCAGGGATCGAGGCTAAAACGAGAGGCCGGGCAGCTCCGTTGCTTCCGAGAAAGTTTAAGGTTGTCCCGGCCCCCCGGTTGGAGGTGTCCCAACATCAAATCAGTCTAGCAGGGGATTCTTGGCCGTCAAGGGGAGGGTGCCGTCACCACACATCGGGCACTCCCTCCTTCTCCAGTCGCTCCCGGATCGCCCGCCGGACGAACTCCGAGCGGACCAGCTTTGCCCTGCGACACACACGGATCACGGCGTCTCTCATCTCCGTGGTGAGCATTATATTCGATAACTCCACCGTGTACGGCCCCTCGGGCGGCCTGCCGATCTTTGGCTTTTCCATCCCTATATAATAGTGGATAGGACCTACGCCGTCAACCCCACAACTATTTTGCTCTCCCTGGAAATTAGGGGGTTGACAGCCTAATTACTATCCCCTATAATGTCAGGCATAGGGGGCTGCCGCATGGTACGGTGGCCGAGTGGAATGGGAAGGAGAAGCGAAATGTGTGCCAAGATCAGCGCCTACGTTCTGGACGATGGTGACCTGCACGATTATCTGACTGGCGACTATCTCCGGGCCGGCACCGCGGAGGAGAAGATCAGGAGCATAGAGGCTGCCAGGCATGATGGGGGTGCCGGAGTCATCGAGGTGTCCCGGGAGTCCATCGAAGGAGGAGAGTAGCAAAATGCCGCAAGAACAGACTGGCATCGTGATGATCCACGGGCGCGAGTACCAGACAGTCGCGCTCCGCGTGCGAAAGTTCCGCGAGCAGCACCCGGACTGGTCGCTCACGAGCGAGATCATCCAGCGTGATGATATGATCGTCGTCATGCGATCCTCCATCGCCGACCCGGCGGGCCGGGTGCTCGCGACCGGGCACGCCGAGGAAGTGCGGTCGGCCTCGCAAATAAACGAAACATCAGCCCTAGAAAACTGCGAGACTTCCGCGCACGGCCGCGCGCTCGCGGCGCTCGGGTTCGGCGGGTCCGAGTTCGCTTCCGCGGACGAAGTGGCGAACGCTATCCACCAGCAGGCGCAGCCCCCCGCGGTGCCGCGACCCGCGCCATCCGGTCCCCCGGCGGTGCCGCGACCCGCGCCATCCGGTAAGCTCGGAGATTTCTTCGTGGATGGCGTGGTCGGGGACTACCAGCCTCCCAAGGAGGGGAAGAGCGGTAGATACGGTCCCGCCGCCTTCACGGTGGGAGGAATGGTGGTGAAAACCTTTGACGGAAAAGTACGGCAACTGATGGAAGCGGCATACAGCGCGCAAGTGCCTGCCAAGGTCTGGTACGAGAAGAAGACATCCCGCTATGGGATGGACCTCTGGATCGTGGACGCGCAGGCGCAGGGAATTCCCGATCCCGGCGAGTTTGGGGATGGCGCAAATGAAGAAGCATGATCCAGAGGTAGGGGGGAGCGTGATATGAGCCCGATGCTCTCCTATCACAACGACCCCGCGATCAAAGCAAAGTACCTGGAGCGGGTGAGGATGCACCGGGAGGCGGCGGAGTATAAATGGCTGGGCGATGTGCTCTGCGAGGAGATGGCGCGTGCTGGGGAGACGCGCCATGAGTGACAGCCCCGGTGACGCCACTCGCTACGCGCGGTTCCTCGCCTGGGCGGGCATCTTCGCCCTGGCGCTGTCCTTCGCGATCTACGGCTGGTTCGGCGGTCATGGCTGGTGGCTGTCGGCCTTGGCTGTCGCCGGACTCGCATGGGCGGTGTTCGGGCTGCTGTGGGGCTTGTGCGCCGTGGGCGCCCAGCATGACGACTGCTGCCCCTTTTGCGGCGCGTCCCCAGCGGGCGAGTACAAGTGCGATCGGTGCGAGACGGTGTGGCTGGATCAACTGTAGTACAAAGCAAGAGGAGGGAAAGACCCATGCAGTATAGACAGGGTGACGTGTTGCTCGTGCGGGTGGACTCCCTGCCCGCCGGAGACCGCAAGGATGCCAGAGGCGAAGGTCAAATCGTCCTCGCTCGCGGTGAGGCGACAGGTCACGCGCACACGATAGAGGATGCGCCGCCGGGGACGGAGTTCGTCGAGATCGGAGGGGTGTGCTTCCTCATACTCACGGAGGCGGCGGACCTGGTGCATCAGGAGCACGGCACGATCACCGTGCCGCCCGGGACTTACACGGTCAAGCGACAGCGCGAATACACGCCGGAGGCGGTCCGTAATGTCCAGGACTAGGCTCTACACCCTGACGGATGAACACCGCGCCCAGCTCCCGGGCTGGGCGCGGAAGTGGATCGCCAATGCGATGTCTACGAGTTCGATGGATGCGCACGAGCGCGAGATAGTATCGGGCGCAGTACTCGGGCTGTATGAGGCTGCTGGCCTGCCGCCTCCCAAGCATATCGTCTTTGTCCCTAGCCCATTCGTGCTACGCTTTGCTGGGGGATTCGCCGCTGCCATCTGGTATCACCACCACAATACAACGAGCGCCGCCACCGACGCCGCCGTCGCCGCCACCCGCGCCGCCACCCGCGACGCCACCTACGCCGCCACCCGCGACGCCACCCGCGCCGCCACCCGCGCCGCCACCAGCGCCGCCACCAGCACCGCCACCAGCGCCGCCACCTACGAAGCCACCTACGAAGCCACCGACGACGCCACCC
>Ga0247727_10003214_pt1 | contig 36461 bp, 38 predicted proteins | sample WisWelCaveWW1625_FD_202498 | JGI IMG/M metagenome (GOLD analysis project Ga0247727, IMG submission 202498) | Biofilm microbial communities from Wishing Well Cave, Virginia, United States - WW16-25 | ecosystem: Environmental > Aquatic > Deep subsurface > Groundwater > Cave microbial mat | place...
CTATCGCGCAGGATCGGTTCGACGAAAAATCTTTCTTTATAGCTCACGGAATCGCCACGCCCCCCTATGCTGCGGTCGGATCGCAAGCCGATCTCGAGGCCGCGATTGCGCACGTCGGCTTGCCGGCGATCCTGAAGACGCGGCGCCTAGGCTATGACGGGAGAGGACAACTACGCATCAACTCGCCCGATGACGCCAAAGGCGCATTCGCAAGGCTCGGCGCGCCGGGCATCCTGGAGGGATTTTGCGCATTCGAAAGGGAGATCTCGATCATCGCGGCGCGCGGGGGCGACGGTTCTGTCGCCTTCTACGAATTGTGTGAAAATGAACATGCGGGCGGCATCCTTTCGCGCACGCGATTGCCGGCGCGCGCCGGTGCTGACATCGAACGCCAGGCGCGCGAGGCGGCGCGGCGCGTTTTTGATGCGTTTGACTATGTCGGCGTGCTGGCAGTCGAGTTTTTTTTGATGCCTGACGGCGCCCTAGTGGCTAACGAAATGGCGCCGCGCGTGCACAATTCAGGGCACTGGACAATCGAGGCCGCCCTTACCTCTCAGTTCGAGCAGCACATCCGCGCCATCGCGGGGTGGCCGCTTGGGCCGACGACGCGCGTCGCAGATATCGAAATGACCAACTTATTGGGTGACGGCGCCGGTGATTGGTTTTCGCTGGCTGCCGACGCGACCGCGCGCCTGCATCTTTACGGCAAGCGCGATGCGCGCAACGGACGCAAGATGGGCCACGTGACGCGTCTTATGCCGCGCTAACGCCGAAACACCTCGTCACGCGCTGTATAGAGCCAAAAGCCCGCGATGTAGATCAAGGGCACAAAGAACCACAAGACGCCTACAACCGCACCGGGAACGCGGCGCACGTGGGCAACCAACACCTCGACATCGTCCACCGCGCCGCCCACTGCCGTAACAACCGGCGTCGCCAACACGGTCAGAGCAATCGCGCCAATCCAGAATGCAATCGCGGTTGCGACAATAGGGCTGGTGCGCTCGACATAATCGTCGGCGGCGTGGTCTCCAAGACGCGACAGGCTCAACCAGATCGTCAGCGGCCAGAACGCCACACCTATGAACCGCAGCGGAGCAGCTCGCATGACGCGCCTCCCAAACGGATCGATCGATGACTGACACTATAGCCGAGTGCGCGCCACTTGGCAGCTCATAAATGGGAAATCATGAATGGAGAATCCCGCTTAGCCACCGTATCGAAAGCGCGCGGCGACGCCAACGGCGCTTTGTATGCCTTCGCTCAGCGGCTTCAGGCGCGCCTTGAACTTCTCGAATTGCATGACGTTCTCAATTCGAGCGTCGAGAAACGCCCAAGTGTCCTCGTGGTTGGGCGAAGAATCGGAGAACCAGCGCGCGTACGTCGACGCCAATACGCCCGAGAGAATGGCGCGCTTGGAGTAGAAATTCTCGTCCGTGCTCGTGTCGCCGAGCGCCCGCCAAATGCGGTCGGCGGTCCGCCACAGCAGGCGCGCGGCCTCTGGTGCGCGATCAGGTCGGGCCAGCGCTCGCGTCATGGCGCGCGCAGCCTCTTTGTGCGGCTCTTGGGCTTGCAAGCGCAGCTGAACCGCCGCGCGCACCCGGTCACGGTAGCGCATGGCGCCCAGTTCCAACTCCCCAAGGCCTGCAAGCATGGCCTGATCGGCCCGCTCGGCGAAGGCCTCGAACAGGTCGTGCACCCCGCGAGGGCAAGCCAGCCGCGCCTCGCCCTCCGATACTTGAGCCTCCCCGGCCGCCGCTCGGAGCGCGTCCTCGGTCCATCCGATGCGGGCGGCTTGGGGCCCAAAAGCCTCCAGAAGCCTGGTGCGGAAGCGGGCGGAGGGGGCATCTTCGGACATCGCCCACAGCGTAAGCCCTCGGCGCCGACCCGTCACCCTGCCTTGCCCTGGCGCGCGCCTTCGGCTAGAAGCCCCGCTTCATTTTTCCGACCGGAACCGATTGCAAAGGGGCTGGGCCCATGACCGGCATTGTTTTGAACGTGGAGAAGCGCGAGCGGACGGGTACCGGCGGGTCCCGGGCCACGCGCAACGCGGGCCTTGTTCCCGGCGTCCTTTACGGCGGTTCTCGCGGTTCGGTTCCGATTGAAATCAAGGCCAAGGACATTGAAGTGGCCCTGCGGTCGGGCAAGTTCCTGTCGCACATGGTCGAACTCAACCACCAGGGCGAGCGCCAGCCGGTCATCCCACGCGCGGTGCAATTTCACCCCGTAACCGACGAGCCCATCCACATCGACCTCTATCGTGTCGAGGAAAACTCCGAGATCGCAATCGATGTGGTGGTCCGGTTCAAGAACCAAGACCTCTCGCCTGGTTTAAAGCGTGGCGGCGTCTTGAACGTCGTGCGGCACACCGTGAAGCTCAAGGTCAAGGCCAACGCCATACCAGAAGAGCTTGTGGTCGATCTCACCGGCAAGGACATTGGCGACTCGGTCCACATTTCCAACATCGCGCTGCCTGAGCGCGCGCGCCCGGTAATCCGTGACCGCGACTTCACTGTCGCCACGATCGCCGGGCGCAAGGCGGAAGTCGAACCGGCGGCGGTCGAAACGGCAGCGCCGGCGGAAGGCGCGGCGCCTGCGGCGGAAGCTGCGGCGGCGCCCGCGCCCGAAAAGAAGAAAGACTAAAGCAACGGAGTCCAAAGTTGCTCTAGAAACTTCTGACTCTAAAGCGTCTTTGGACATCAAGTGCGACACTGAGCCGGATTCAGGCCGTGAGTCGCTCTTGAGGCCCGACGCTTTAACCCGCTTTCCTTTCCCGCGATGGGGAAGCATGGGATGGGCGCATGCTTCTCTTTGTCGGTCTCGGCAATCCCGGCGCAAAATATGCTGGCAACCGGCACAATATCGGCTTTCGCGCCGTGGAAGCGATCGCGCGCGCGCATGCCTTTTCTCCGTGGAAGAAGAAGTTTCATGGCGAGCTGGCGGAAGGCCACATCGCCGGCGCGCGCATCCTCCTCCTGAAGCCGCAGACGTTCATGAATGAAAGCGGCCGCGCCGTTGGCGAGGCGGCGAGTTTTCACAAGCTGTCACCCACCAATGTCGTCGTTTTCTACGACGAGATCGATCTCGCACCTGGACGCTTTCGCATGAAAACAGGCGGCGGTGCGGCCGGCCACAACGGCATTCGCTCCATTATGGCCTCACCTATCGGCGAGGGCTTTCGTCGTGCGCGCATCGGCATCGGTCACCCGGGCCACAAGGAGTTCGTGCACGGCTATGTGTTGTCCGATTTCTACAAGGCCGACGAGGCATGGGTTGAGAAGCTTCTGGACGCCGTTGCGCGCGCCGCGCCCCTGCTCGCCAACGGTGAGGACGACAGATTCCAGGGCGAGGTGATGCGCCTTGCGCCGGCCGCGCGCGCCGATCCGCGCAAGCCCGACGAAGGGGCATGAATTCTTGACACGAGGTTCGTGTTTCACTATCCTAGTGTCATGATAAATGTCACCATCAGCATGGACGAAGATACTGCGCGCTGGGTCCGCGTTGAGGCGGCCAAGGCAGGCGCGAGCGTTTCGCGCTGGGTGGGCGAACTGCTGGCGGCGCGGCGCACCGCCGAAAATGAGGCTGTATGGGAAGCGGGACGGTCAGCGCGTCAACAAGCCATGGCCAAGTTTTTGGCTACACCCGGACGCGAGCTTGGCTATTGCGGGCGCGCGCCGAAGCGGGACGAAATCTATGAAGAGGTGCTTCATCGACACCAACGTGCTGCTGTACGCGAAGGACACGACAGCTCCTTCGAAGCGAAAACAAGCGACGGCGTGGCTGGCGGCGCTCGAACGAAGCGGCAGCGCAGTGTTAAGCGCGCAAAGCCTGCGTGAGTATTATTGGAACATGCTGCCCGGTCCCAATTCTGCTGTGGTGATCAAAGCGTTGCGCGGCGAACTTGCCATCCTCGACCTCTTGGTTCCTGACGAACTGCGCACGGATGGTCTCGCGCGAGCGTGGGACTTGCAGGATCGCTATCGGGTGAGCTTCTGGGATGCTCTTCTATTGGCGTCAGCATTGGCTGCGAATTGCGCCATTTTCCTGAGTGAGGATCTCAGTCACGGACAGAGGATCGATGGCATGACCATCGTCGATCCTTTCACAGTGGCGCCAGGAGATGTGTTGGCGTGAAAACGCCGATCGCAAAACCTGAGTCGCATTTGAGGTCCGACGCTTTAGTGTTCACGCGCTCTGATGCGCTTGCGCTGCGAACCGCAGAGATTGCTGACTGCCCCGCGCACGCCGGCCCGGCGCATCGCGGCTTCGGCCTTGGCCATATCCCACTGCGGCACGAACAGGACACGATCCTCGGCTTTCACGCGCCTCAGTCGCTTAGCGGCCCGCTCAAGATGGACGGCCGAGCCTGTACGATCCACCTCGAGCGCCTTCTTCCCGTCACGCGAACGCTCCGCGAGCCTGCGCCGCCGCGCCAAGGCCGGCTCCAGGAAACAGAGACGGTCCGGAGAAACGCGGGCCCAATCCGGGCGCAGTCTGATCCAGCCTGCGTGCGCCACTCGACGCCTCCCTCATTCGGGTACAATCGCCCGTTCAGGTACATGTGTTCACGCCCCTCGCCAAGGGAAGCACTCCAACGCTTCGCAAACGAAACGTTGTTGGCTAAAGCGTCTTTGACCTCAAATTTGCGCCCGCCATCGAACCGTCGCGTTCATGGCGAAGACGGGCCGGCGCGAGGACGCTGAAATTTGCATGGCCGAAATCGAACGGCGCTTGCAGAAGATCGCTCCGCCCTTGCGCGGCGAGGCGCGCGTTTGGCGCGACATGGCCGCCCAGGCGCTGGAACATAGAAAGTAGCTACTCATGGGATTCAAGTGCGGCATCGTTGGACTGCCGAATGTCGGCAAGTCCACGCTCTTCAATGCATTGACCAAGACCGCGGCGGCGCAAGCGGCCAATTATCCGTTCTGCACCATCGAGCCGAATATCGGCGAAGTGGCGATGCCGGAGCCGCGCCTGGCGGTGCTCGCAAGAATTGCCGGTTCGAAGGAAACCATCCCCACGCGCATGAATTTCGTCGACATTGCGGGGCTCGTGCGCGGCGCCTCGAAGGGCGAAGGCTTGGGCAATCAATTCCTGGCCAACATCCGCGAGTGCGAGGCTATCGCCTATGTGTTGCGCTGCTTCGAGAACGACGACATTACCCACGTTGAAGGCAGCATCGATCCGGTTCGCGATCTGGAAACTCTCGAAACCGAACTCATGCTCGCAGACTTGGAGAGTCTTGAGAAGCGCCTGACCAATCTCGAGAAGAAAGCAAAGGCCGGCGACAAGGAGTCAAAACTGGCCCTCGATCTTGTTCTGCGCGCCAAGGCGCTGCTCGACGCGGGAAAGCCAGCACGGCTGACAGCGCTCGCGCCGGGGGAAGAGAAGGCGTTTGCAATGCTGCAATTGCTGACGTCCCTGCCCGTCTTATACGTGTGCAACGTGAGCGAAGGCGACGCCGCCGACGGCAACCCCCATACCGAGCGCGTCAAGGTGCGCGCTATACAGGAAAACGCAGCTTGCGTCGTTATCTGCGCCCAATTGGAAGCAGAGATCGCCGCCCTCGCCGATGACGAACAGGTGGAGTTTCTCGCCACCGTCGGACTGGATGAACCCGGTCTCATCAAGCTCATCCATGCGGGCTACGACCTCCTTGGCTTGCAGACCTACTTCACAGTGGGCCCCAAGGAGGCGCGCGCCTGGACCATTCACAAGGGATGGACCGCGCCGCAGGCCGCGGGCGTCGTCCACACCGATTTCGAGAAAGGCTTCATTCGCGCGGAGACCATCTCTTACGACGATTTCGTCGCCAACAACGGGGAAGTTGGCGCCAAGGAAGCCGGCAAGATGCGATTAGAAGGCAAGGATTACGTCGTGCGTGAAGGCGACGTGATGCATTTCCGCTTTAGTTCGTAATTGTGACACCCGCACCGCCGCGACCGGGCAGTCTCGACCCTGTGCGAACCTGTTGCTGGAGACGGAAATGGACGGTGGCGCGCCCATAATCGATCGCGACCGCCCGGGCTTGAGACAGCACATCCATCCCAATCAGCAAGGCCGGCTCGTCCGTCAGCTCCCAAACGCGAAAGATGTGAAAATCGCCGATGTAAGCGATAACATTGCGTGCTTCTATCGGGCCAAGCAGAACGCGAGGCAGGGCGATAGCGCGATCGAGCACGACAGGTTCGCCCGCTGTGTAGGCGCGAACGGGATCTAATCTATGGGTTCGCACCGACGTGAGTTCACGCAAGCGGTCGCGCAACGCAAGATTCGCCATGGTCGTGTTGGAGCCTGTGTCGACGAACATGCTGACGCGGAGGTCGTTCACCCTCCCTTCCAGCAGAACGAGATGTCCAAACCGCAGCTCGCCGCGCACGGTGGCCCATCCGGCCAGGCGAGGAGATGTTCGCGAATCCGATATCTCGATGCAATTGCGACGGAAATCCATGCGCAATCGGCGCCCGCGCATGCCATCGACTCCCAGCAACCCCTGTTCGCCCGAAAACATCGGTCCGTCCAGGATCGGCATGGGCGCGCCCACGAGAGAGAGAGAGCCATATCGCAAGGACGCCACGTCAACGACGGGCGCCACCGTGACGCCATGGACCGAATGCACTTCACTGGAGCCGCTGGGGGTCAATCCAAGCTGTTCAGCCAATGTCCTCGACAGGACCGAGCGATTGGCGCCTGTATCGACGATGAAGCGAAACGGACCACGCCCGTTCACGCTCACAGGCGCGACAACACGGCCGAGGCCGTCCCTGCGCGTGGATCCCGCTTCGTAATCAGCCGGGGCAAGCGTTTGGAATTCCGCAAGCTCTGGGGCAGAGACACATTCAGCAAATGCCTCGCCCGCATGCGCGAACCAGAACATGCAGACGACCAACGCCAAGGGCAACGCGAACCGAGCCATTGCGTCAGCATGGGCCGATCCAGACCTCCTTGCCAGTGACGACCCGCTCAATTTCGCGCGAGCTTGGTCTGATGGCTCGACGAACGACACACAATATGCGACGGCCAACCAATGGCCCACAGGACAATGATCGCCGCGGACGCCGCCACGCTTGGCGCATTGTCTGCGAGCCCGGACGCGCCGCTCCGCGGCGGCGTTGTCGTGATTCAGGAGATCTTCGGCCTCTCCGCTCATATCAGCGAAGTGTGTGATCGCTTCGCAGCTGCAGGTTATGAGGCGCTGGCGCCCAGCTTGTTCGACCGGATCGAACCTGATTTTTGCGCTGACATGTCGCCTGAAGGCATTCAAAAGGGTCTCGCGGCGGTCAATGCCACATCTTGGGATCAGGTCGCAGGCGACATCCAGGCTTCCATCGATGCTTTGCCGAAGCCATGTTACATCACCGGCTTCTGTTATGGCGGAACCGCGGCGTGGCTCGCGGCGGCGCGCTGTACTGGGTTGAGCGCGGCGTCCTGCTTCTACGGGCGACTGATCGCCGACCTCCTGCACGAACAGCCGGAGGTTCCCCTCATGCTGCATTACGGCGCCAGGGACGCCTCGATCCCGCCTGCAAACATCGAACGCGTGCGCGCAGCCGCGCCGTTATCTCCTCTCTATCTTTATGACGCCGGCCACGGTTTCTGCCGCGAAGGCAGCCACGATTTCGACGCGCCTGCGCGTGATCTTGCATTCGCGCGGACGCTCGATTGGTTTGCGCGTTGGCGGTGAAGGAGGAACAGATGGCGCTGGATCATGTTTCCGTTGGCGTGCGCGATGTGAAGCGCTCCAAGTCCTTCTACGACGCTGTGTTGGCGCCTTTAGGCATGACGACGACGTGGCCAGTCGAGATCGGCGGTCATTTGGTCGGCGTTGGCTATGGCCGCGGTGACAAATTCTGGTTCTGGATTCAACTGCCGATCAACGGCCAGCCTCCCAGCATAGGCAACGGCGTGCACGTCGCGTTCGCGGCAGCGACGCGTACGGACGTCGACGCCTTCTTCATCGCGGCGCTGGAGCACGGCGGCATCGAGGACGGGCGTCCAGGTTTGCGCACCGAGTATCACCCCGACTATTACGGCGCCTTCGTCCGCGACCCCGATGGCAACAAGATCGAGGCGTGCTGCCACGCGAAGGCGTGAGCTGAACGCGACGCGCTTGGTTGAGTGTGTTGGCGGACCTAATTCGGCGGTGGGCAGTTTGGCTCCCAGACCGCCGTTGCGGAGACGACGCCGTCATCGCGGAAGCTGGTGAGCAAAAAATTGACCAGCCTAACGTTGCGCTGGCGGGGTCGAAGGCGAACCACTTCGTCAGGCGTCGTGCGCCGGACATTGTATCGAGTCCTGACAACCGGGCGAACGCAGATTTGATCGTCGGTAAGATTAGTCACCGTGTAGACGACGCCGACAGGCGCACCCGTGCCGTCGCGCATGTAACGACCGGTGACGCGGAATCGCGGATCGCTTTTTCCTGAGCCATCGCGGCGACAGGTGCGGCCGCGCATGCGAGCGTGATCAAGACAAACCGGCGCCGCGTCCGCATATCCTCATCATGAAATGGCGCCAGCGCCAAATTAGGCCCCGTTGGCAATGAGATTATCACGCCGCCAATCGCGAAGTGCAAGTGGGGCGTCCCGGGCGCAACTAGTGGAGCGAATTTGACATTCGCATCCCGCATTGCGCAACCCTCGGAGCGAATGTCAAATTCATCAGCTCCACTAAGATTCCTTGATTTCTAGTGGTCCTGATGATTCTGGCATTTGCCAAAGGGCGCTGCGGGTCTGGGATGCAAATGTCAGAATCGGACCACTAGCGCCATTACGTGACGCCCACGGCCCGCACCCCCAGCTTGCTCCCCCACCCGCCCCCTGCTAGCACCCCAACCCCCATGCCTCAGACCTCGGCCACCTTGAACATCATGCTCGCCACCGCGCGTAAAGCGGCGCGCACGCTGGCGCGCGATTTCGGCGAAGTCGAGAACCTGCAGGTCTCGCGCAAGGGGCCGTCGGATTTCGTTTCTTCCGCCGATCTCAAAGTCGAGAAGACGGTATTCGAGGAATTGTCTAGGGCGCGGCCGGGCTATGGTTTCCTGATGGAAGAGCGCGGCGAAGTCGAAGGAAGCGACAAGTCGCACCGCTGGATCGTCGATCCCTTGGACGGCACCACGAACTTCCTGCACGGCGTTCCACACTTCGCCATATCGCTCGCGCTCGAGCGCGATGGCGTGCTGGTGGCGGGCGTTGTTTATAACGTGGTGCGCGACGAGCTCTTCTGGGCCGAGAAGGGCGCAGGGGCCTATCTCAACGATCGCCGCTTGCGTGTGGCGGCGCGATTGGACTTGCGCGACGCCCTCTTTGCGACCGGAGCGCCGTACCATGGCAAGGCTGGACACGACGTGTTCTTGCAAGAAGTGGAACGCGTGATCGCACGCACCGCCGGCGTGCGCCGCTTCGGCGCCGCCTCGCTCGACTTGGCCTACGTCGCCGCTGGACGCTTCGATGGCTTCTGGGAACGCAGTCTTGCGGCATGGGATGTCGCAGCCGGCGCCGTGCTCGTGCGCGAGGCGGGCGGGTTCGTGAAGGAGATCGACGGCGGTGACTTCATGAAGACTGGCGCTATCGTGGCGTCAAACGAAAGATTGTTGCCCCTACTCACCCAAACGCTTCGCGGCAGTTGAACGCGCACATGCACTCGTGGAGGGTGCAACGACGCCTCCGTTTCTCCCCCTGGATGGGGAGGGGGCGCGCGAGGAGGCGACGGCGTGACTGAAAAACGCAACACCGATCAAAGTGTCCCGGTCTGGGAAATAGCCGCATTCGCCGCGCCGGCCGCCCCGCTCCTGGCGCTTTCGCTGCCGTCGATCATTTTCCTTCCGCCCCATTTCGCCGAGCACCTCGGCTTGCCGCTTTGGGTGGTGACGGCGGTCTTTCTGGGCGCGCGCGTTTTCGACATCATTATCGATCCCGTGCTCGGAGGCATCCAGGACCGCACTGAATCGAGTTGGGGCCGGCGCCGCTTCTGGCTCGCCGCGACATGCCCCGTCTTGATGGCGGCGATGTGGTTTGTGTTCTTGGGCTTTGGGCCAGGCGTCAATCCGATCTTCGCCGGGCTGGCTGTGTTTGTCATGTATGCGGGCTACGCCAGCATGATGATCGCGCACCTGGGCTGGGCCGGCGAACTGCAACCGACTTATCACGGGCGCACCAACGTGCTCGGCGCCGTGCAGGTAGCGAGCATGATCGGGCAAACTCTAATGCTCGTGCTCGCGGGCGTCGCCGCGCAAGGGTTTGGCGGCTCGAACGCCGACGCGGTGGCGACCATGGGATGGACGCTGATCGCGCTGCTGCCGTTGATGACGCTTGTCGCCACGACCTCCGTGCGCGAACCGCGCCGCCCGCCACAGCCGCACCTCGGCCTGCGCGAGGCGCTGCGCACCCTATTTTCAAACAAGCTCGCGCTGCGCGTAGTTACACCCGACCTCCTGCTCGGCGTAGCGCAAGGGGTCTCCGGAGGGCTCTTCCTCTTCTACTTCCAATTCGTGCTGCGGTTCCAAGGCGAGGCGCAGACGCTGCTGGCAGTATATTTCTTAGCGGGATTGCTCGGCGTTCCGCTGTGGTGGTGGCTTGCGCGTCGCAGGGGCAAACACGTGGCGCTGCAGGCCGCACTCGTCTTTTCCGCCGCCACAACAGCCGGTCTTCCCTTGCTGCCGGCGGAAAGCTTCGCCATCGCCGCGCCATTGATGGCGATTGCAGGCTTGAGCCAGGGCGGGGGCGTGCTCTTAACACGCGCCTTGATGGCCGACGTCGTCGATGAAGATGAACTGCGCACAGGCGCGCGCCGCTCGGGCCTCTATTTCGGGATTCTGCTCACGACATCGAAGCTTGGCATAGCGGCGGGACCGATCACATACGCCATACTCGGCGCGGTGGGCTTCGAGCCGCAACTGGGCGCCGGGAACACGGAGACCGCGTTGACTACGCTCGGCGCCCTCTTCATCGGCGTGCCGATCGCACTCAACTTGCTGGCCGCGCTTACGCTGCGCAATTATCCGCTCGACGAAGTGCGCCAAGCAGAACTGGCGACCGCAATTGCCGCGCGGGAGGCGGCGCCCCAGCAGAATTAGCCGCCTCGGCGTGCGCGGCGGCGCAAGAAACGCGCTGGGTCGACAGCATCGAGCGCCGGCTGGGAAAGAACCTGCGGCTCATCGAACATGGAAGAGGCGATGAGTTCGCCCAGGAGCGGGGCGAGCACCAAGCCGCGCGCGCCGAGCCCGCCCAATACGTAAAGCCCCTCATGCCGCGCGTCCCGCTCCAGCGACCATTGCTCGGAGTTTGGCAGCTTGCCGGCGACAGGCGCGCGATCTTGGGTCGTCGCCCGAATTGCGGCGCGTGAGCGAAGCGAGCCGAGGTCGATGCGTTCTGCGATGTCCGGCGCCAAAAACTCCAAAGCATCCAGATTGCGTCGCCGCGCCGCGTCGTCGGCGTGCAAATCGCCGATGTGTGTGACATTGTCGAATGTCGCGCCGAACAAGACGCCGCCGTCGAAAGGCGCGACATAATTGCCTTGCACCAGCGCACGCTGCGGCGCCTCGCCGCCCAAACTGCCCCACTCGACTTGGCCCAGTGAAAGCTGGATCGGCAAGAACGCCGCCGGTTCGAAGTTGGCGAGGGCGGCGCCGCAAGCCAACACGATTGCGTCGGCGCGGACGCGAGCCCGGCCATCGGGCGCGCGCACGGTAAAGCCGCTCTCGCCTTGCTCGATTGACCCCACCTCCGCTTCAAATAGGACTGACGCATCGCTGAGCATCTGGTCGATCGCCGCGAGCGGGCGCACGAGCCCGGCCCGCTTGTGCAGAGCACAGCCATTCGGGAGCGAAGCGATCCAGTCGTCCGGCAACGGCGGATCTGCAATCAGATCGGCCAGCGCTTCGGCGTTGTTCAGGCGCGCGCGCTCCTCCACGCCGCACATGTCGATAACGCCCAGCGTCTCGTAGGCGGCGACCGCATGGAGATAGGCCGCAAGAAACACCTCGCTCAACGCCCCGCTGCGGTCGAGCCGCGGCATCACCAGACCGGCTGGATTGCCACTGGCGCCTGCGCCCAGCGAAGTCGCCGTTTCCAGGACGATTGCTTCGACACCGCGTCGCGACAGCGCCTGCGCGCACGCCGCCCCCGCTATGCCAGCGCCGACGATGGCTACGCGTTTTGGCGCGCAAGCGACTTGCGCCGCGCCATCGAGCCGCGCCTCCAACCTCTCGCGCTTCGCTCCAAAGCCCGGCTTTTTCTCGACTGTGAAACCCGCGCGCTCCAAAGCCCGGCGCACATGACCGGCGACTGTAAATGTCGCAAGGCGAGCGCCAGGCGCAGACAAGCGCGCGACGTGCGCAATAATTGCCTCGGTCCACATGTCGGGATTGTGCGCCGGCGCAAAGCCATCAAGGAACCACGCATCGAATCGCGCGTGCATGGACGCGAGAATCGCCTCTGCTGGACCAGAGTGCAGTGTCAGCGCGAAGCCGTCTTCAGGAAACCATAGTCGCTGCGGCGCAGGGGCGCGCACCGGCCAGCACTCGAGGAGCTTGGCTGCCAATGGCGCCACTTCTGAAAAGTTTCTCAGCGCGCGCGCTGCGTCATCCCTTGCGAGGGGGAATGCCTCGATGCTTGAGATATGCAATATCGCATGAGGCTGACGTGTGGTTCTCCAGACACGCCACGCCGATAAAACATTCAAGCCAGAACCGAATCCCAGCTCGCAGATCGCGAAACGATCCCTGCCTTGCCAGGCATCGGGCAGGCCGCCGCCTGTGAGGAACACCGACTCCGATTCGCGCAGTCCGCCGTCGCGCGAAAAATATATATCGCCAAACGCGCGTGCGCTTGGCGCGCCATCGATCCAATCGATCTCGGCCTTTGGAGGGAGCCGCGTCATCGCGTTGCGTCAAACGCAAACGAGCCGCCCTTTCGGGCGGCTCGTCGCGAAACTACGTCCGTAGATCGATTACGGAGTGGCCGCAGGAGCTTCCGCGGGCGCCGCCGGATCGGCTGGAGCCGCCGCCGGATCAGCCGGAGCTTCAGCCGGTGCGTCCGCAGGAGTCGCTTCTTCTGTCGCCGGTTCTTCCGTCGGAGCCGTGGTTTGGCCACAAGCCGCGACGCCGAAGGCGAGAATGGCCGCAGCGCTAGCCGCCAAGCCCAACTTGAACTTCGTCATAGGTTCTACCCCTCGTCTCAGCGCCGAGGGTCGCCCTCAACGCAGGAGGCGATTCAATAGCCGCGGATTAACCCTATTGGCAAGCGTCCCCAGGCCTTGGGGGCATCCAAAACCGCATAGCTTCGAGGCAAGAGGTCAAGCCTGAACTTTAGTTCAGAACCGGAACTTCGCCTCTCAATTCGATCATGACCGAGTCGCGAAATCGATCCAGAACGGACTAGCACCCTACCCTTCAGCGGCCGCGGCGAGCGCCTCTTCGAGTTGAGCAAAGCTCGGTTGCATTGTCGACGGCACCGAGCCGCGCCCGATCTCAACGGACACTTGCGCGGCGTTGCCGTGCAGGTGCGCCACCAGCACGTCGCGAATGATCTTATAGAATTGCGCGTCGTGCTCGATGACGGCGTTGAGACGTGTCGCCATCGGGCCGACGATGCCATACGCCAGGAAGACGCCAAGAAACGTGCCGACCAGCGCCTTGCCGATCATCAGGCCGAGGATTTCCGGCGGCTCGCTGATCGCGCCCATGGTTTTGACGATGCCCAACACCGCCGCGACGATGCCGAGCGCGGGCAAGCCGTCGGCCATGTTCTGGAGTGCATGGGCCGGATGCAGCGCCTCGTGATGGTGCTTTTCGATCTGCTTTTCCATGGCGTCTTCGACTTGGTGGGGATCGTCGAGGTTCATGGTCATCATGCGCAGCGTGTCGCAGATGAAATCGACCACGAAGTGGTCTTTGCAGAGCTTTGGATATTTCTGAAAGATCGCGCTTTCCGCAGGCTTTTCGATGTGGGCCTCGAGCGCCACGATGCCCTTTGTCTTCATGAGCTTGGTGAGCTGGAACAAGAGCGCCAGAAGGTCCTGGTAGTCCTTCTTGCTCCACTTCGGCCCGCTCATCACTTTGGAGAGGCCGCCGGCCACGCTTTTGAGTCCGTTCATGTCGTTGGAGATGATCAAAGCGCCAATTGCGGCGCCGAAAATCATCATGAACTCCATCGGCGCGGCTTCGACGATGACTTCGAAATGGCCCCCAGCGAGCATAAAGCCGCCGAAGACCATGCCGAAGACAACAGCGAGGCCGATGATTGGAAACATGGATAACGCGCGTTTACCGAAAGCCGAAGAGCTACCGCGCCTTATGACCGATCGCGCTTAACGCGCCGTTTCGGTTCACGATGAGGCGCCCATGCTCCCCCGGAGGGGAGCTGTCACGAAGCGCAGCGGAGTGACTAAGGGGGAGGGCGAACGCACCACACGCAGTCATTGACTAATTTGCAGTCATTGACTAATTTAAGCCCATGGCTACCATGACCATCCGCAACATCGACGCAGTGCTCAAGGCGCGGCTCCGCGTCCAGGCTGCGATGCACGGGAAATCCATGGAAGAGGAAGCGCGCGACATTCTACGCGCCGCGCTCTCCGCCGAGCCGCGGCGTGCAGGCGATCTTGGCCAGGCTATTCGGCAGGTGTTTGCACCCTTTGGCGGGGTCGATTTGCCCGAGATCGTCCGAGAGCCCATCCGCGATCCCGCCGACATCGCCGAATGATCGTCCTCGATACGAACGTCATCTCGGAAATGATGCGCCCTAACCCGTCGGCGGCGGTCAGCGCCTGGTTCGAGACGAATCCAACCTCCTCGTTGTTCACGACGACTCTGACGCAATCGGAGATACTCTACGGGTTGGCGCTGTTGCCAGCAGGCAAGCGGCACGCCGCTTTGCGCCCGGCGGCGCTGACGATCTTCGACGAATACCTCAGCGGACGCGTCCTGCCGTTCGATTCCGCAGCCGCCCTGATCTATCCCGAAATCGCAGCCGCGCGCCGCAAATCCGGTCAGCCGATTACGCAGACCGACGCTCAGGTCGCAGCCATCGCGCGATCGCGCGGCGCTGCGCTCGCGACGCGCAATGTGCGCGACTTCGCGGAGTGCGGCATTGCGATCATCGACCCCTGGGCGGCGGGGTAAGTGGCGCGCCGCCACGGCAGGGCTTGGCCCCGGGCGCGGGCAGACGTAGCAAGCGCAAGACATGCCCGCGCAACGCTGCCCGCTCGACGCCGCTCATGACTGAGCCCCAAGCGCGCCGTCCGCGCCAGTTTCATCTGCTCTTCATGTGCCTGCTCGTGATCGGAGCGGGCAATTCGATGCTGCTTGCGGTGGCGCCCCCGCTCGTGCGCCAACTCGGCTTGGCGGATTCGAGCGTGGGGTGGATCTTCTCACTCTCCGCGCTGCTTTGGGTTTTCGCGAGCCCGTATTGGGGCCGCCTCTCCGACCGCATCGGGCGCAAGCCTGTTGCTGCTGTCGGGCTTGCCGCCTACGCGGTGTCGATGGCCGCGTTCGGCGTGGTTGTGCTTTTGGGCATGATCGACGTCGTGAGCGGCGCCTGGCTGTTTGCACTTCTCATGTTGGCGCGCGCGATCTTCGGTGCGTTCGGATCAGCGTCTTCGCCAGCCGCGCAAGCCTATATCGCCGACCGCACCACGCCCTTCGAGCGCACCGAGCAGCTGGCGGGGCTCACGGCTGCCTTCGCTCTTGGGCAAGCGTTCGGGCCTGCGATCTGCGCTGCGCTCGCCGCCAAACTCGGCCTCGTCTTTCCAATCGCGCTCGTGGCGGTGCTCGCGGCAGGCGCTTCGTTCGCGATCTGGCGCTATCTGCCGGAGAACACGCCGCCGAAAAGCGAGCGCCCACGCGGGGAGTGGCGACAATCCTTGGCGCTGGCTCGCGACCGGCGGCTCTCCGGCTACCTGATCTATGGCTTTGCGCTTTCGCTCGTTGCTGGCGTGACGGTCCAGGTCTTCGGCCTGTTCACGATGGATCGCCTCAACGCAACCGGCGAGCAAGGCGCCGAGCTGACCGCCGCGGGCTTCATGATCAACGCGCTCGCGCTGCTGGCCACGCAGATGGCGGTGCTGCCGCGCTTGCGGCTCGGGCCGCGCTCCTTGATGGCGTGGGGCGCGGGGCTGCTGGCGTGCGGGGTGGCGATTCAGATTGTGGCGCCAAGCCTCGGCGCGCTGCTGGTGGCGCAGGCGGTGCAAGGCTTGGGCGCGGGACTGGCGCGTCCAGGCTTCACCGGCGGCGCCTCAGTCGCGGTGAGCCCGCAAGAGCAGGGCGCGGCCGCTGGGCTCGTTGTCGCCATCAATGGCGCGGGCTTCATCTTCTCGCCCCTCCTTGGCGGGGTTGTGTACGAGCGCGCCGGCATGAACGCGCCGCTTGTCATTGCGACGGCGCTGCTCGTTTCGATGTGCGTCTTCGCATTGCGCAGCCGTCGCCTGCGCGACGCCGTCGCTTTTGAGCCGCCCCACACGGATCCGACGACGCCGTGACCTCAGCGGCGGATGAACACGAGCGACAGATTGTTCGCCGGCATTTCCACGATTTCGCGCAGCGCCAGCCCATGGGCGTCTGCCGCGCGTTCGACATCAGCGACATCGCGAACGCCCCATGCAGCGTCGCGCGATCGGAGTGATGCGTCGAAAGCCTCGTTCGATGGCGCAGTATGTCGGCCGCCGCGCTTATAGGGGCCGTATGTGTACACCAGCCCGCCCGGGCGCAGCAGGCGCCCGGCGCCGGCCATCAACGCCAACGTCGCGGCCCAAGGCGAGATATGGATCATATTGATCGCTACGATGGCGTCGAAGGGCGCGTCCGCTTCAACACCCCAGCGCGCGTTGCATACATCGATGGCCGCGGGCGCGCGCACGTTGGCCAGGCCCGCCTCCTCTATCCACGCGGCCGTGCTCGCGAGCGCCTCGGGATCGGGGTCGCTCGGCTGCCACGTCAAGCCAGGCATCGCCGATGCGAAGAACACGGCGTGCTCGCCAGCGCCCGAAGCAATTTCGAGGACGCGCGCATTTGCCGGCAGCACACGTTGTAGAACGGTAAGGATCGGGGCGCGATTGCGAGCCGTGGACGGGGATTTGAGGCCAACACTCATCGGATCAACCAATCACAGCCCGCCAAAGGAGGAAAGCCAGACGCGTGAGCTCGCACGGGCGAGGCATCATGACGAGAGCCGCTTTCGCCCCTACACTGGCGGCCCATGCGCGACCCCCCGATCCCACAACGCATCCCCGCGCTCTCGTGGCGCTCCCCGGCGTTTTTATGGACGCCGCTCGCTCTTGGATTGGCGATCGGTTGGCCGGCGGGCCTGTTCGTCAACGATGCCGGGTTGCAGCGATTAGCGCTCGTGGCCGGCGCGGCCGTGTTTGCGGTCGCGCTCGTATCGCTCGGCGCCAGCTGGGCGCTGGGCCGGGCGCCCAAGGCCAGACGCATCGTCGTGCTTCATGTCGTGATCGCGGGGACGCTCGCCTCACTGGCGGCGCCTTACGTGCTCACCGAATTGCTCGCCGCTGTGGCCGACTACGAACATGCCGGAGCGCGCGCCAATTTCAGCTTTGCGATGTCGTTGGCGCTGACGCCGCTGGCGCTGGTATTGGGTCTGCCGATCGCACTCATTTCAGGCGTTGTATTCGCCTGGGTCGCGCTCGCCCCGCCAACACCGCCTCGCCGCCCGCGAATCGCACGCGAGGACGTGCAGCCATTTCGCTAACAACGCGCGCGGCCTCGCGCACGCTTGCGCTAAAGCGTCGCGTCCGCCATCGAAACGAGGCGAATTTAAAGTCCGTTGCTTTAGCGCGCGCGCCAAGCCTAAGTGCGCGCCATGTTGCGCCGTATCGCCCGCGGCGGTGCCGAGGCCGCCGACTGCTCGGACCCAAGCGCCCTTTGGTTCGATTTGGAAACGCCGAGCGCGGCGGAGGAAGCCGATGTCGAGGCCGCGCTCGGCATTGACGTGCCGACGCCCGCCGAACGCGCCGCGTTCGAGGAGTCCGCGCGCTTCTATGAAGGGGACGGCGCGCTCTTTCTGACAGCAACGCTGCTTGGGCGGCGCGATGAAGGTCATTTCGTTTCCGGTCCCGTGACCTTCATCCTCGCCAAGGGCAAACTCGTCACGCTTCGCCAGATCCGACCGCGCGCGTTCGACATCGGCCAAGGTCGTTCGTCGGCGCGCATCGGATCGGCCCAAACCGGGGCCGACGTGCTGTTTGCACTTCTGGAAGGCGCGGCCGAGCGCCTGGCGGACTTGCTTGCCGAAGCGACGATAGACGCCAGCGCAATTTCACAGCGCGTCTTCGCCGGAGACCGCGAGCCGGACCTGCGCTCAATACTGCGCGATCTAGGCCGCGTCGGCGCATTCGCGGCGCTGGCCCATGACAGTCTGGCGAGCTTGCAGCGGCTCGCAGCCTACGCGCGCGCAACCAAGGATCGCCACGGGCTCGACGACAAGCGCCTCTCGGCGCTGACGCGCGACCTCAGCGAATTAGAGCGCATCGCAGAGGCGATGCAACCACGGCTTTCCTTTTTGCAGGACGCCACCTTGGGCCTCATCAATGCAGCCCAGACGAACGTGCTGAAGGCGCTGTCGCTCGCCACCATCGCGTTCGTGCCGCCCACGCTGATCGCTTCTGTTTTCGGAATGAATTTCGACCACATGACTTGGTTTCGCGAGTCATGGGGGCCGTGGGTGGGCGTTTTGTTAATGCTCGCGGCGCCAGCTGCGTTGTTCGGCATCGCCAAGTGGCGACGATGGTTTTGAGCGGACTCTGGCGAAAGCCGGCCAATCACACTAAAGCAAGACCGACGGCGCAGAATGCGCCGATGTTCTGAGGAGAACGACATGAACTTAAAGCTCACTCTTGCCATGGCGGCGGCCGGCATGCTCGCAGCCTGCGGCACTCAGACCGGCGACCGCCTTGCCTCCGGCGCGGCGATCGGCGCGGGCGCGGGCGCCGTGTTCGGCGGCGTCGGCGCGGTGCCCGGCGCGATCGTGGGCGCGGCCGTCGGGGGGCTCACCAAGCCGAGCCAAGTCAATCTCGGCGACCCGCCATGGAAGGATTGAGGGAGTAACGTCAGCGAGTCTTCTAGAAGGCTCGCTGGGAAGGCGCCCGTTTGTGCTGCGGGAATGCCCAAGGAAGAATATGGCTACGCTGGAATTCACCCGCCGCTACGCGATGGCGCATCGCCTGCTAGCCGATCTCGACTCCAAATGCGCCGTGCCCCACGGGCACAACGAAATCGTTTCTGTCCGCCTCGAACCGAACGTGGGCTTCCGCTTTGGCGGCGCAAACGCCCAGGCGCCGTTCGACGCGGCCAAGGGCCGTTGGCATGCGTGGATCGACGGCCATGTCGATCACGCGTTGCAGCTCAACGATACCGATCCGCTCATCGGCTACTTTCGCGAGCGCGAACCCCAGCGCCTGTCGAGCATCATGGTTTTTTCGGGCGATCCCACGACCGAAGCTCTGGCGGCGTGCTTCTGGCTGAAGCTGGCCGCTTTTATCGAGGACGACGGCTTGCCCTTTGAAGTGGCGCGAGTGCGCATCGAGGAAACTCCCACCAACGCCGTCGTGCTCACGCGCAAGAGCTTCGATCCACACATGTGCGGCCTGCCCGCGCACGCCTGGCCGCGTCGCGCCGACATGAGTATCAACGATTTCTGATGCCATAACGCGTCGAACGCACGACATTGCTCCTCTCCCCCTGTGGGGCGCTAAGCGATTGGCAATAGCACCGCGACTGCAGCGAAGCACGGATCGCGGGCGCTGCGTTTGAAGTCGGGGTGGGAAGTTATGCCCGAGCGTGTCGGAAGACGATTACTCGTCCCACCTGCGTCGATGTCCTTCAACACGGGCCTGGTCAGACACAATTCGCAGTGTCGAGCAGGATGACACAATGCTCACATCGAATTGACCACGATCAGTTCGCACATCCACGCGACTTGTCCAAAACTCCGACAGACCCTCGGCGCACACCGTCACCTCACGATCTCCTGTCCATTCTGCAGTGAGCGCGCGCCGGTCGATCAATCTCGCAATCGGAAACTGCTGCGGACGCCAGCTAGCGTTCACCAGGAATAGTTGAAGCTAACGCTGACGCGTGCGCGCTTGGCTTCGTTAGCGGGAACTTCGTGGCGCACATAACTTTCCCACATGAGCACATCGCCCGCGTGCGGCTCGAGATAGACGAAAGTCTGCTCCTCTTCTGGGGCATCTTCGGCGCGCGGCGGCGCGGCCATCATGAGCGGCAAGCGCGGATCTTCCAGTTTCAGGGCCGAAGATCCGAGCGGCGTGGTGACATAATACGTCCCGCTCAACACCGAATGAGGGTGCACGTGCCCAGTATGCACTCCGCCCGGCTCCAGAACATTGATCCAAATGGAATCGAGCGTCAGCTTCACCCCATTGAGATCCAAATGCAGTGCGCGCACGAACGCGCCGGTGTGCTTGTCCAGGTGCTTCTTCAGCGCCGCAAAGGCTGGATCGCGCGTCGGCAGGTCATCGAGCGAGGCATACGAAGTGTAGCCCCGGTAACCGTTCTCGCGGCTCCAGCGCCGCCCCGCCTTGTCCTCCTTGGCGATTGCCGCGCAGGCGGCCGCAAGGTCGCGGTTCAGCGCGGCCGCGCCCTCGATACGGGCCCGGTAGAGCTTGGTGACGAAGAGGTTTGAAACGTCGGCCATGGCCCACCCTTAGAGCGGCCTCCCCTGTGTGGGTCCACGGCTTTCGCCCGAGTCCTTCTGCTTAAAAAGACGCCCCCTTTTCTTGAGGGGGCGTCAGGGTAGGCGTCCGGCTGGGAGGCGGCGGACGCTGGGGCATGGAAGGGGTTATTGCAGGGCGGCTGTGGCCCGCAGCTCGGGCGTGATCGAGGCGATGCGCACATCAACGCCGCGGGAGACCTCGCATCGGACATTCGTCAGTTGGCCATTGCGCCAGAGGTCGAGATCGACCCGAACGGAACGCGCCCGCGTCCTAACCTGATCCAGCCGGATCGAGCTTTGACCAGCGCCGGCTTGGGCGGCGGTTTCGGCCCAGCAGAGCCGAATGGCCCGCGTCTGGTCGCTGGCGGCGTCGGCCTGGGCAAGGCTTGGCGCAGCCAGCACCGCAAACAAAGCGGTTAGAGAAACAAACAGATTACGCATGGGAACCCTCCTTGGGGAGAAAGCGGGTCATACCGACCGATCAACATATGATGACCGGTCTAGTTATTTCTAGACCTAGACCGATCGTCATACAAGTGCTATTTTGCCGCGATGGCCAAGATTTCATCCACGCGCGAGCAGATGCTCGCCGCGGCAGTCGAGTTGTTTCGCGCACGCGGTTATGAAGGCGTGGGCGTGGCCGAGCTGTTGGAAAAATCGAGGGCCCCGCGCGGCTCGCTCTATTTCCATTTTCCCGGCGGCAAGGGGCAAATCGGCGTTGAGGTCATCGCGCGAGTCGGCCGCGAAGTGACGGCGCGCTTTCGCGAACTTGGCCACTCAAAGGTCGATCTGGAGAAGTTCGTTGAGTTGGTTTTCAAGACGACCGCCAAGGAATCGAAGGAGCGCTGCTATCAGGCCACCTGCCCGATGGCGGCGATGGCGGCCGAACTCAGCCATGACAATCCAACACTGGCGGCGGCCGTGCGCGATGCCTTTGTCGATTGGGAACGCGAGATCAGCGAAGCAGCGCGCGCGCGCGGCATGAGCGCGAAGAACGCCGACATCTTCGCCTCTGCCCTGGTCACGGCCATGGAGGGCGCGTTCATCGTGTCCAAGGCGCAAGGCTCCTCCGCCGCACACATCAATGCGTCGCGATCAATCAGGGCGTTGGCTTCCGCGCTCATGGCAAGTTGAAGCAACGGACCCGAATTCGCCTCGGCTCGATGGCGGGCACAGAGCGAATTTAAAGTCCAAAGACGCTTTAGGCCCGCTCGATCAAAGCTGCGTAACAGCCACGGCGCGCATAATGGGCGTGGATGTATGCGATGTCGGGATTGGCGAACAGCCGCTCGATCAGAGCTTGCGCCTGCGCGCCATCCGCCAGGTCCGCATCGATCATCATATGTTCGGCGTCATAGCCGCGCAAAGACAGCGGGCGACGCGACAACGCAGGAGGTACGGCGCCTGTCGCGTCGCATCGCTCGCGCGCGGCGCTGACAAAGATCGGGCCTTGCTGGCGATAAGGTGTTTGTGCGCCCTGGTGCATGTGGTTCAAAAGCAAAACCTCTTCACCTGGCGCGGCGTCATCCAGGCTGACGCGGCAGGGCGCGGCGTGCGGGGCGTCTATCAGGACCCGGCGCATGTTGCGCGCACGGAGCGCGGCTTCCGACAGCGCGAATAGCGGGGCGAAGGATTCTGGCGCCAGGCCGGAGATGCGATAGCTCATGCCCCATCATGGCCGATCCAGCCTGGCGGCGCTGGCCGTAATCGGACCCCGTGCTAAGCTGAACAATGCGCCTGAATCAAGTAACCGCACCCGCGCTCGATCTCGACCTATCCATCGCCTTCTATCAGTTTCTTGGCCTCAAGCTCATCGTCAAGAGCGCCCATTATGCACGTTTCGAATTGCCTGAAGGCGAGGCCACATTCTCTCTGCACCTCACCGAGGGCGAGGTCGCGCGCGCTCAAGCGCCTCAGATCTATTTCGAATGCGTCGACGTCGAGGCCGAGGTCACGCGACTGATGCAGGCTGGCGTCGCATTCGAACACGCGCCGCGCATGCAGGATTGGCTGTGGTGCGAGGCATGGTTGCGCGATCCCGCCGGCAACCATATCTGCCTCTACCACGCCGGCGAAAACCGCACTCACCCGCCCTGGCGGCTGGGGGATTAGTTCGGACACCTAACAGCTCGGTGCAACCGCTCCCCTTCCCCCGAAGAAGGGGAGAGGGGCAGGGGTGGACGCATCATGCCCAAGCGTACCCAATCGGCAGCCTCGAGCTGCCTAGCGTCCGACGTTTACCGTTTGTGTAGCAGGCGCCTGCACCGCCGCGGCAGATTGGTTTCGCGCCAGCACGCCAACCAAGAGCTCAAGGACGCTCCCCGATCTGTCCGGGTTAGGGTCATGACAAACATCATCCTGTCGGCGATTTGGGTTACGGCGATCGCAGAAAAATGCTTCTGGCGCGCCTGCTGAGAACCGCCCGCCAGCATACGACGCCGTCGCAGCAAAGTTGCGCTCCGTTACTCGATCAGCTCGCCGAATCTGGAAGAGCGGTGCGGCGCGAACAGCTTCAGGTTCGGAGGGAGATCCGGGAGCGCGGACCCTTAAGCGCGTTTCCAGCCGATCGGGAAGGTTATCGTGGCTGCCTTCGTATCGGAGAAGTTCCCCTAGATAGTAGATCATGTCATCCAATGATCGCACCGCCAGCGTGTAGCTCACATTGTCGACGACAATGGTCAAATGACATCCAGCCTCATCATTGTCGGCTTGCGGCATTGCGCGTCGTGATGGTCGAGGGCGTGGCGGCGGGGAACGGTTGCCATAAACAGCTACTGGGGGGCAGATTTCACCTGCAACAGGGGGTTCCGGCTGGCGATCAGCAATGGCCTGAACAAGCAGCGTTACATTGCGAACAAAAGTGCATCCATCCTGAGGCTGAAACACGATCTCAGTTGGGCAATTGTTGACGATCGTGGCCGCGCTGTTGTGAAACGTAACTGGCGCTGCGCCAGCGCGTCTCACGGTCATGCGATCGACCATGAGCATCAAAATCATGTCGCGATTCCACGTCTGCCAATAATAGCGAAACACTTCAGAAGAGGTTGGGCGGTAGACGATATCGGCAAAGCGCGCAGCGTCGAATGGTGAGACCGTGTACTTAGGCTCCACCTGCGAGGTGCTTTCCGAACCCAGAGAGCCAACCCCCCACTCTTGACCGAGCTCGCCTAGCGGAAGGCCGCTTAGGCCTAGCGTTATCTGGCGCGTGTCAGGCGCGGAGTTTTCGAACCCTGTCATCGACATGTACTGACGCGGCTGGCGATTGTATGCCCGCAAGATATTGAGCAGAATCTGGCCATTTATCGCGCCCGAATAGGCATCATTGTATGCTATCGCGTCGTCGGCGATGCGGCGCGCAAGCGCTTCGCGCGCTTCATATCGGCGCGCCTCTGTCATGGCGCACGCTGACGCGCTGAGTAGCGCAATCGCGCATCCGAGCGCGCGAACGAGGCGATTCTTCATGCCGTCCTCCCCTGTTAGGCGAGGTCAGACAAGCCTCTCCCGCGAAGCGTTTTTCAACGCGACTCTTCCCCCAGGAGAACGACACGCCCATAAGTTGTGGTCAAGGATTCAATTTAATCGCGAGCGACGCCCTATTCCGCGATCAAGCGGCTGGGCGCCCGGATGGCGTCCGGCGACTGATTGAGAGCAAGCAGTTCGGCGACGAGCGAGAGCACGGAAGATGAGCGATCGCCCTCTTCGGCTGTGTCACGGCATGGGCCGGCCTCCGCCTCCTGGCCGCATGAACGCCCGATGGCGGGCCCGGCAAAGTAGCGCACGCCGTCATATTCAACCTCGGCGGCATAGAGCCCGTCGGGGGCGGCCGATCGCGGCGCAATGCGAAACAAAGGCACGCCGCGCCCGCCCCCGCGCAATCCCGCCGCGCGCACCGTAACCTGAGCCTCGATGACCTCGCCAGGGGCGGCGTTGGTGGCGTCGGCGCGCAGGAGCTCTCCGATGTAGTAGATCATGTCGTCAAGTGAGCGCAGGCGCAGGCGTACAAAAGTTGAGCCGATCGCGAACACAGGATCGCAATCGGCGCCTGCGGCCGGCGCGATCGGACGGATCGGCGTCGTCGGTCCGACCGCTTCGATCAAGCCGCACAGCGGGCGCCCGTGCTCCATGTCGATGCCGCTTTCGCGCGGCCGCTCGCTTGTCGCGACGAGGAAATCACGCGTCTCCCGCACGAAGGCGCAGCCATCCGTGGCCACGCGTTCGGGGCAATCCTCGAAGATGGTGTTGGCTTCGTTTGTGAATGTGGAGCGTTCGCCGTTGGCGCCTGTCTTCTCGATCGCCTCCACCATCACGAGCACCAGGAGATCGCGCGGCCAGCCGGAACGCCAATAGTGTTCGAACACATGAGGCGCGGTGGGTTCAAAGGCCGTGCGCGTCAAGGTCTCGGCGTTGAAGGGCTGCACGGCGTAGGTGGGCCGCGTCTGGGTCTCGCGCTCAAGGGCGACGCTGCCGACGCCCCAAGGCGAAGCGCCTTCGCCCAACGGGATCGCGCCGGCGCCGACATTCTGCCGGTAGCGCCACGACGGGCTGTCGGAGATGCCCGTCATGGCGAGATAATAGCGCGGCAGCCGATCCTTTCCGCGCAGGATGTTCAGCAGGATCTGCGCGGAGACCGCCTGCCCATAGGCCTCATTGAAAGCGGCGGCATCGTCTGCGATTTGCCGCGCAAGCCTGCCGCGTTCGCCGCGCATGCTCGGCGCGGCGGCGCAACCGGACAAGCATAAGACCGCGCAGGCAATCGCGAAGATTCTCATCGCACCGCTCCCAGCCCAAACATGCCCGAGAACACGCAGACGCGGCCGTTCCTTCGCCGGTCAGGCGAGCGCGGGCCTTGCCCTTCGCGTGCTGCTGCGCTTGAAGCTCGGCTTATGGAACAATTGCTCGGTGGATATCGGCGCTACCGCGCCCAGCGCTGGCCGCAGCTGCGCTCGCTCCATCTCGCCCTGGCCCAGAGCGGTCAGCGCCCGCGCGTACTCGTGATTGCATGCTCCGACAGCCGGGTCGATCCATCAACCATTTTCGATGTGGGCCCCGGCGAACTTTTCGTCGTTCGCAACGTTGCCAATCTCGCCCCGCCCTACGAGGAAGCGGCCGCCGGTTATCACGGCGTCAGCGCTGCGATCGAATTCGCGGTAACCACGCTTGAAGTGGATACCATCTTGGTCCTCGGCCACGCTCAATGCGGCGGCGTCGCCCACGCCTTGGCCAAGCGCGGGCGCGATGGCTCGTTCCTGGACGCTTGGGTAGGCTTACTGGAGCCGGCAAGGGAACGGATCGAGGGTCACGAAGGCGACCCCCAAACCGCGCTCGAGTATGAATCCATCCGCGTAACGCTTGAAAACCTGCGCACCTTCCCGTTCGTCGCCCAGGCGATCGCCGAGCGCGGCCTGAAACTTGAAGGGGCAAGGTACGGGGTGGCCGATGGCGCACTTGAGTTGATGGAGTCCGCTACGGGCGCGTTCCGTCCCGTGGTTTGACGCGAATTCATTGCAATCACGGCCAAACCCCATGTTGTGGAGATTTTTTCCATGCTATTTGCCCCAACTGGGGAATGGCGGCGCACGGGAGACGTCATGGCGGACGTGCTCATAGTTTGTGTTCGGGAGGACGAGCCTCAGGCGAAAGCGCTCGCCGAAATGTTCGAGGCGGCCGGATTTTCCATTGGCGGCGCCCCGTCCAGCGATGGGGCCCTGCGCTCAAGCGGGGCCGGCGTCGTGGTCTGGTCCCAAGCCTCGATCCGTTCCCGCCCGTTCCTGGACGCCGCCCAGCGCGTGATCAACGCCGGCAAGGCCGTCGTCGCGAGCCTCATCGAACCGCCCCCCGCTTCGAGCATCGGAAGCTCGCCCGCCTTTGATCTTTCACAATGGGACGGCGATCCAAACGATCCCTCGCTCGATCCCTTGTTTTTCGCGGTCGACCGCATGGTAAATGCGGCGCGCACGGCAGTCGGGGCGACCGCTCCAATCGCTGACCCGCAATCGTATGAGGCTGCGCCCGTCACGCGCGCGCCCCGGCAAGCCTCCACGTCCCAACCGACCTATCGCGCCCCCTCGACTGACGAAGATCTCACCTCGGAAACGGAGTACTGGCGCGCCATACGCGACAGCCGCAATGCGTCTGATTTCATGGACTATCTCGCCCGCTTCGGCCCGGACGGCGCTTTTGCGGAAGTCGCAGAGCTGCGGCTGAAACAGCTGACCGACACTGGGCAAGGGCGAACTGCGCGTACGGCAACACCGCGATCGGTGGCTGCCATGCCATCTTCGCGGCCGCGGCCGGAGATTCAAGCCAGGTCCGAGACAACGTCACGGCGCGAGCCATCCGCCGCTGCGCGTCGCCCTGAGGCAGCGCCTCCCCAACGCCGCGCGCATATTTATGATCGGCACTACGATCGGCCCTCCGATTTGAGCGAACCACCGCGCGGTCAGGGCGGAGCGCTGCGCATCTTTGTGCTGGTCGCCCTTTTGGGTGCGGCGCTTGCCGGGGGGCTCTATTTTGGCGGCGGGCTCGAAGGCCTCGGCGGAGCGCCACGGCAAGCGCAGTCCGACCAGTTGGATTTTGCGGCCGCGCCCACCGTCAGCCCAGAGGAGCCTGCGTCTTACGAGCCCGAGCGCTTTTCGATTGCCGAGCCAGCAGACGCGAGGCCCACTCCGCCCGCGCCGCGCCGCCAAGTCCAGCGGGCGCCGACGCCGCCCGTGAGAGTGGTGGAAGACGATGCGCCGACGCCAGCGCCGGTAATGTCGTGGACCTCCTCCGGGGGCCCGATTTCGCTCTCTCCGGGCGCCCAAGCCCCGAACCCCTCAGGCGTCGCCGCAGCACCCATCGAACTGGGACCCGTGCAACTTGCGTCCGTCGAGCCCTCGCTCCAGTCCGCATTGCCGCCGACGGAGGCCCCCGCCGTGCGCGCACAGACGGTGTTGTGGGCGCAGCGCCCATCGGCGCGTCGGATCGCCGAACTCTATCCACAACGCGCAATCCGCCAAGGCGTCGGCGGACGCGTTCAGCTCGACTGTACGGTGCAGGCCAACCTCTCGGTTGCCTGCGGCATAGCCTCGGAAACGCCGATCGGCATGGGCTTTGGCCGCGCCGCACTTAGCGCCTCCTCGTCCTACCGGGCTCAGCCGACGCTGGGGGACGGCGCCAGTGCAGTCGGCGCGCGCGCGCGGATCGCGATGAACTTCCAGGCGCCGCAATAAGGCGCTTACCGTCCTGGGTGGTGACGTGAATACGCTCCAACCCTATTGCGTCAGGCGCAGCTGGCCGATGCCAGTGCCGATCGCGTCGAACGCTTCCTGCAATTCCTGGGCATTGGCGGCCTGGAAGAAGTGCTCGTCATTGGTCGCGCACTCGCGGAGGCGATCCTCGTTCGCCTGCACTGTGTCGCGGAACTGGATCGTGTAGATTTCGATCCCAGTCGCTTTGATCGCGTCGCACAGCGCCACTTCCCGCGCATTGATGTAATCCACCATCGTGGTCGATCCGGTGATGCCATTGCGACGCCATGCCGGAGCGATGCCCGGAGCGCCGGCCGCCGGCGCAACGTCATCTTGATAGTCGGTCCACAGGCGGCGGTGCTGATAGGACGAGTAATCTGATTGGAAGGCGTCGTTGGCGTTGTTGAGCGAGGTGTTGTCGCCGTCGGTCATCATCACCAGCACCTTGCGCACTGGCGTACTTGGGTCGTTGTAGGGGCGCCCTTGTGTGAAGGGCGCACCCGGCGAAAGGACGCGCCAGCCCCAAGCCAAGCCTTCAGCCTGGTTGGTGCCGCCGCCGCTCCAGTGACGCATGGCTTGCACGCCATTCTGAACGGTCGTGCGATTGGTGGTCAGCGGTATGATCGGCGTGGGGCAGCCGCGGTGTGGCCCAGTCATGCTCGGATAGGCGTTGGTGATGGAGACAGTCGCGGTCGCGCGATACTTGAACAGCGAGGTAGTGCGGGCCGTGATGTCGTAGGTGATGCTGCTTGGCGAAGTCGTGTTGGTCGCCGCAAGCAAGTTGGTGGCCTCGGTCAGCCAATTGTTGTTGGCCGTGTCATTGCCACCTTCATCGGCCCAGAAGTACGGCACGAACATCGTCGCCGGCACCGCCGGACTAGGCGCGTCATCTTGTATGTCGTAGGGCGCGGGACGCGCTTCGACGCAACCGCGCCAACCGCCGACGGCTGCTGGCAGATTGTTGTAGATGTCGAAGATATTGATGCTCGAAGGATTGTAGGCGTAGCAGCGTTTGTCGCCGGCATTGTAGACCCAGCGCACTTGGTAAGGAACGACGCCGCCGGCCATGGGCGCCCCTGCCACGACTGTCGGAAAGCGTGTGGGGTCGAGACAGGCGCCGCTCACGGCGGTTCGGCGCAACAGGTAGCGATCTTCCATGAACTCGCCGTGGTGCGGGTTGGCGCCAGCGGTATCCATCCACGACATCTGCGTCGCGCCATTGCCTATGTTCACCTGCGCCACGAAGGGCACGAGCGAAACGCTCACGGTGTCGCCATCGAGCGACATGAGGAAGTCGACGAGATCGCCGGCCGCGGCGCGCAGATCATCCATGTCGGCCGACATCGAGCCGGTGTTGTCGAGCACTAACGCCACTTCGATCGGCGGGCTCGCTTCGGCCTCGGCTTCCGAGGCAACGCGAATGTTCCAAGGCTCATTGCGAATGAGGCTTGCGAGGCTCACGTTCATCGGCATGCGGGCTGTTGCGCGGTGACCGCCCGAGTCCAGCTGGGAAACACTGAACGTCGCGCCCGGGGCCAGATCGCCCATCTCAGCGTCAAAGAACGCGCGCGCCGCCGCTTCACGATCCGCAAAGGGCAAGTTGGAGTTTCGCTCGGCGACGAGCGCGGCGCCGTCGGCGGCGTTTTGCAGCTGCGTGCGCAACGCCTGAGCGCGGGTGAAATCCACCGAAAGTCCGACGAGCCCGGCAAGGACCACGCCCATCAAGCCCCACATCATCGCGACATTGCCGCGACGATCACGCAGGAAGGCGCGTCCAAGGCTCATATCAGTCCACCACCCAGTAACCATTTTCCGCCCCAAAAACGGACCTTTAGAGCCAGCCACAAATACGTGGGCGGCGTTAACACCCGATTTGGAGACGTGGTGAACAGCTCGATTTTCCTTGAATAACCCCAAACAGGCGCTATTATGATGATATCATATTGATGCCAAAAGGACCCTCACATGCCCGCCGCGCTCAGCAACACCCAGGAACGCCCCGCAACCACCTCCAACGGCGGCTTCATGCTGCTTCTCACGTTTGTGGCGCTCGGTTTGCTGATCTGGACGATCGTCGACTTGGTTCGCTTCGAGGACGGGGGCTCAGCGCTCCTCATGATTCTTCTGGTCGTTGCGTTAAGCCTCATGGTGGGGGGATTCTATTCGCTCCAGCCGAACGAAGCCGCCGCGATCACTCTTTTCGGCAATTACAAGGGCACGGACCGCACGCCCGGCCTGCGCTGGGTGCTGGCCTGGTACCGGCGCACCAAGATCAGCCTTCGCGTGCGCAACGTCACCGGCGAAAAGCTCAAAGTTAACGACAAACGCGGCAACCCGATTGAAATCGCCGCTGTCGTAGTATGGCGCGTAACCGACACAGCACGCGCCTTGTTTGACGTCGACGTCTATCAGACCTTCGTCGACATCCAGATCGAGACGGCTGTCCGCGAAATCGCTTCGCACTTCTCTTACGATCATGCCGAGCACGAAGAACCCACGCTGCGCGGCGACGCCGAGCAGGTTTCCACGCTCCTGCGCGAGAAACTACAGGAGCGCGTCGCAGTGGCGGGAGTGGTCGTTGACGAAACCAAGCTTTCGCATCTGGCCTATGCGCCCGAGATCGCAGGCGCGATGCTTCGCCGCCAGCAAGCCGAGGCCGTGCTCGCGGCGCGGCAGAAGATCGTGCAGGGCGCGGTGCAGATGGTGGAGAGCGCACTGCAGCAGCTGAGCGAACGCGGCATCGTCAAGCTCGACGACGAGCGCCGCGCAACAATGGTTTCAAACCTTCTGGTGGTGCTCTGCGGCGATCGCGACGCCCAGCCGGTGGTCAACGCGGGCTCGCTCTATCAGTAGCGCGCGATGGCCCTCGACAAGAAAGCCTTCGCGCTGCGGCTCGATCCCGGGCTCTATGACGCCATTGCACGATTGGCGGGCGCAGATCTGCGCAGCGTGAACGCCCAGATCGAATTCATGCTGCGCGAGGCGCTCAGGTCTCGCGGCGTGCGCCTCGAGGGAAAACCAAACGAGACTGACGCGGGATCCTAGCGTCCCGGATTTGAAGTTACTTTGGACCTTAGATTCGCTCCGCGCCCCGGTCGCTGGCACTCTCGCCCGCGCTGGCTTCTTGGTGGCGAGCCCCCCATTTTCGAGGAATGCGGCGTGGCGCTGATCGACCCTTGGGCGGGCTGATTGCCTCCCTCGGCTTAATCGCCTAAGCAGCCGCGATCCGCCGAATGGATCGATTCTGGGCCGCGTGACACGCGGTCGGAGACGCATGCCGAAGCGCACCGATATCTCCTCGATCCTGATCATTGGCGCGGGTCCGATCATTATCGGGCAAGCGTGCGAATTCGATTATTCGGGCGTGCAGGCCATCAAGGCGCTGAAGGCGGAGGGTTACCGTGTCATCCTGGTGAATTCCAACCCGGCCACGATAATGACAGATCCGGGGCTGGCCGACGCAACGTACGTCGAGCCCATCACGCCGGAAATGGTCGAGAAGATCATCGCCCATGAAAAGCCCGACGCCATATTGCCAACAATGGGCGGCCAAACCGCGCTCAATTGCGCGCTTACGCTGGAACGCACGGGCGTTCTGAAAAAGCATGGCGTGGAGATGATCGGCGCCAATGCCGACGTGATCGAGAAGGCCGAGCACCGCCTCAAGTTCCGCGATGCGATGGACAAGATCGGTCTGGAATCCCCGCGCTCTCGCCTTGTGAACACCCTTGATGAAGCCCTGGCCGCGCTCGACTACGTTCAGCTGCCGTCGATCATTCGCCCATCACTGACGCTCGGCGGTTTAGGCGGGGGCGTTGCGTACAATCTCGAAGAGTTCAAGGAGATCATTGAGCGCGGTCTCGCCGCATCGCCGATCAGGGAAGTGCTGGTCGAGGAATCGATCATCGGTTGGAAGGAATACGAAATGGAGGTCGTCCGCGACAAGGCGGACAATTGCATCATCATTTGCTCGATCGAGAACATCGATCCGATGGGCGTTCACACCGGCGACAGCATTACGGTCGCCCCAGCTCTCACCCTTACAGACCGCGAATATCAGATCATGCGCAATGCCAGCATCGCTGTGCTGCGCGAGATCGGCGTCGAGACCGGCGGTTCGAACGTGCAATTCGCCGTGAACCCGCGCACCGGGCGCATGGTCGTCATTGAAATGAACCCACGCGTATCGCGCTCTTCGGCGCTAGCCTCCAAGGCAACCGGATTTCCCATCGCCAAAGTCGCAGCCAAGCTCGCCATCGGCTACACACTCGATGAAATCGCCAACGACATTACGGGCGGTGCAATGCCGGCGAGCTTTGAGCCGACGATAGACTACATCGTCACCAAGATTCCCCGCTTTGCGTTTGAGCGCTTCAGCGGCGCCGATGAAACATTGACGACATCGATGAAATCCGTCGGCGAAGCGATGGCCGTGGGCCGCACCTTCCAGGAGAGCCTGCAAAAGGCGCTGCGCTCGCTCGACACCGGCCTCACCGGGTTGGATGAAATCGGCATTGAGGGCTCGGCCGATGAAGATTTCGGGCGGGGTGCGGTGCGTGCGCGCCTTGTCACGCCGAAGGCGGACCGCTTGCTCGTGGTCGCGGAGGCGCTGCGGCGTGGACTTGCCGTCGAGGACATCTGCGCGGCCACACACTACGACCCATGGTTTGTGCGTCAGATCGCTGAAATCGTCTCGGCGGAGGCGAGCATTCGCGCCCACGGTTTGCCCCATGAGGCGGCCGCGTTCCGCGCGCTCAAGGCGCAAGGCTTTTCCGACGCACGCCTGGGCAAGCTCACAGGCCAAGGCGAGCAGGACGTGCGCGCCGAACGACGCAGGCTCGGCGTTCGCCCGCAATTCAAACGCATCGACAGCTGCGCCGCGGAATTCCGCGCGACGACGCCCTACATGTATTCGACGTATGAGTTTCCTTGGACCGCCGGCGTCTCGCCGGCGGGGACGCCGGCGATCCAAGAACCCGAATGTGAAAGCGATCCCACCGACCGAAAGAAGATCATCATCCTAGGCGGCGGGCCCAACCGCATCGGCCAAGGCATCGAGTTCGATTATTGCTGCTGTCATGCCGCGTTTGCATGCGCGGAGATCGACGTCGAGTCGATCATGGTCAATTGCAATCCAGAGACGGTCTCGACCGATTACGACACCTCGGACCGGCTGTACTTCGAGCCGCTGACAACCGAAGACGTGCTGGAAATCCTGGAAACGGAGAAGGCGCGTGGCGAGGTCATGGGCCTCATCGTGCAATTCGGAGGGCAGACACCGCTGAAACTCGCACAGCCGCTTGCCGACGAGGGTGCGCCGATCCTTGGCACCAGCGTCGATGCGATCGACCTCGCCGAGAGCCGCGACCGCTTCCAGGCTCTCCTCTCGACGATCGGCTTGAAGCAGCCGGATAGCACGATTGCGCCTTCCCTCGACGCCGCGCGCGCCGGTGCGGGCAAGATCGGCTACCCGGTCATGCTGCGCCCATCCTACGTCCTGGGTGGATTGGCGATGCAGATCGTGCACAGCGAGGAAGAACTCGACGAATATGTGCTGCGCCTGACCCGCGCGCTCGGCGGCCCTTCCGAGCTCGCCATCTCGAAAAAGAAGCCGCTCCTGATCGATCGCTACCTGCGCGACGCCATCGAAGTGGATGTGGACGCTATTTGCGACGGCAAGGACGTGTTTGTCGCCGGCGTGATGGAACACATCGAGGAAGCAGGCGTGCACTCGGGCGACAGCGCCTGCGCCTTGCCGCCCTATTCCCTGCCGGCGAGGATCGTCCACGAGATCGAAGCGCAAACCAGAACGCTCGCCCTGGCGCTCGATGTGCGCGGCCTCATCAACATCCAATTCGCGGTCAAGGGCGAGGAGATCTTCGTCCTCGAAGCCAACCCGCGCGCCTCACGCACCGCTCCCTTCGTGGCAAAGGCCATCAACCGGCCGATCGCAGCGGCAGCCGCCAAGGTCATGGCTGGCGCCAAGCTCGCCGACCTTAAGCTCGACCGCCCGTCGAAGGACCATGTCGCGGTGAAGGAAGCGGTGTTCCCGTTCGCGCGCTTTCCCGGGGTCGATCCGGTGCTGGGTCCAGAAATGCGCTCGACGGGGGAAGTCATGGGCCTCGACCGCACCTTCGAGGCCGCCTTTGCCAAAAGCCAAATCGCCTGCGGTGTCGATCTGCCGACCGAGGGCTGCTGCTTCATTTCGGTGAAGAACGCCGACAAGGCCGCTCTCGTGCCGCTGGCGCGCGACCTTGTGGACCTTGGATTTCGCCTTCTTGCGACCGGCGGCACCGCCGACTTCCTGCGGCGCAATGGGCTCCCCGTCGATCGCGTGAACAAGGTGGCCGAGGGGCGTCCCCATATCGTCGACGCCATGAAGAACGGCGAGGTCAAACTCGTCTTCAACACCACCGAGGGCGCACAGGCCTATCGCGACTCCTATTCCATCCGCCGGACGGCCCTGACGCAGAATATCCCCTATTACACGACTGTATCTGGCGCTCGGGCCTCGATTCAGGCCATTCGGCTCTTGAAATCGGGGGCGCCCCTAGGCGTTCGGGCCCTTCAGGCCTATGCTTGACCAGTTACCGGACCGGGTACAACCTCTCCTTCCCTAGACGGACTTACACACACACCTATGGAAAAAATACCAATGACCGCCGAGGGTTATCAGGCCCTCGACGCAGAATTAAAACGTCTCAAGTCGGTTGAGCGGCCCACGGTGATCCAGGCGATCTCGGAGGCGCGCAGCCATGGCGACCTCTCGGAGAACGCCGAATACCACGCCGCCAAGGAGCGCCAGGCCTTCATCGAGAGCCGCGTAGCCGAGATCGAGGACAAGATCGCGCGCGCCCATGTGATTGATGTGTCGAAGCTCTCCGGCAAGCACGTGAAGTTTGGCGCGACCGTCAATCTGATCGACGAGGACACCGGCGATAAGTCCAAATACAAGATCGTGGGCGAAGACGAGAGCGACGTGAAGGCGGGCAAGATTTCGATAACGTCCCCAATCGCGCGGGCGCTGATCGGCAAGGCCGAGGGCGATGTCGTGGAGGTCATGGCGCCAGGCGGGGCCAGATCGTATGAGATCGTCAAGGTGAAATTCCTCTGACGGACCCGGAGCGCGACTGATGCGGAGCGTCGGCTACCAACCGGCGGAGCCCTTGGTCGTTTGGGCCGTGACCGACGGCCGCGCCGGCATCGAAAATCAGGCGCTGGGACTTGCCGAGGCGCTCGAACGGCGTGCGCCGGTTCGGCTCATCGTCAAGCGCGTCCGCATACGCACGCCCTGGACCTGGCTGCCAGCAGGGCTCGTCCCGATGCCGCGCCAAGCGCTCTCCATGGGCTCGGACGCGATGGAGCCGCCCTGGCCTGACATCTTCATCGGCTGTGGGCGCGCCTCGATTCCGTTTGCCCTTGGCGTGCGCGCGTGGTCGGGCGGCAGGACCTTTGTCGTGCAATTGCAGGATCCACGCATCAATCCGCGTGAGTTCGACATCGTGGCGCCCCCTGCTCATGACGGTTTGGAGGGCGCAAACGTTCTGCCGATCGTCGGCGCTTGCCATCGGGTGACGCCGGAGAAGATCGACCAGGCGCTGCTCGACTACCCCACAACGCTTGAAGATCTTCCAGGGCCGCGGTTCGCCATCCTGATCGGGGGCAAATCGAGACGCCACGACATCTCGGCCAAGCGCGCGCGCCTGATGGCTGAAATGATGGCCGAGGTGCAGCACGAGACCGGCGGCACATTGATGGCGACATTGTCGCGCCGCACCGGCCAGCCCGCGCGAATACAATTCCGCACATGGCTGGCGCCGCATTGTGCGGTGTTCTTCGAAGGCGACGGCGCCAATCCCTATTTCGCCATGCTTGGTGCGGCCGATCATGTCTTCGTCACCGCCGACAGCGTCAACATGGCGACCGAAGCAGCCGCCACCGGCAAGCCTGTGCACATTCTCGCGGTCGACGGCCATGGCGGCAAACTCGACAATTTTCATCAGAGCTTGCTACGCCGCGGCTGCGCGCGCCTGCACGCGGGCCGGCTAGAGACTTGGAGCTATCCCCCGCTCTTGGAAACGGACCGCGTCGCCGCCGCCGTGCTCTCGGCCTGGGCCGCCCGCAACAATTCGGGGACACACACGCGGTGAGTGCGACGCGCTAGGATGCGTTGCGTTGCCTCCCCCTCAGTCACTCCGCTTCGCGTCGTGACAGCTCCCCCTCCGGGGGAGCACGCACTCACTTTGAAGCGTTGAGCGCGCGTCCTCCCCCGCCGAGGGGGAAGGTGGCGCGAGCGGAGCTCGCGACGGAGGGGGCGGAAGCGTTGCGTAGCCACCCCCTCAGTCACTCCGCTTCGCGTCGTGACAGCTCCCCCTCCGGGGGAGCACGCACTCACTTTGAAGCGTTGAGCGCGCGTCCTCCCCCGCTGCGGGGGAGGTGGCGCGAGCGGAGCTCGCGACGGAGGGGGCGGACGCACAGCGCCGAGTTTCCTCCCCCTCAGTCACTCCGCTTCGCGTCGTGACAGCTCCCCCTCCGGGGGAGCACGGGC
>Ga0247727_10003215_pt1 | contig 36452 bp, 31 predicted proteins | sample WisWelCaveWW1625_FD_202498 | JGI IMG/M metagenome (GOLD analysis project Ga0247727, IMG submission 202498) | Biofilm microbial communities from Wishing Well Cave, Virginia, United States - WW16-25 | ecosystem: Environmental > Aquatic > Deep subsurface > Groundwater > Cave microbial mat | place...
TTCAGTCCAGCCTATGCCAAGCTCGCGCCGGAGCATCGCGTCGTTGTCCGGCGCTTCGGCGAACGCGCGTCTTTCGGTTTCGCCGAGCGGCTCGACGCCGTCGTAAAAACCTTTGACCAGCACGCGCCCCTGTTCGTCCTTCATCGAAGCCAGCAACTGCGCCAGCATCATCGCCGGATTGGGCGCCCAGTTGCCGTAATGGCCGCTGTGCAATTCGCGGCGCGGGCCGTAGACCGTCAGCTCGAGCGAAGTCACGCCGCGCGCGCCGAAATAGATTTGCTGCTGCCGCGTCTGATCAACCGGCCCGTCGCAAATCAGCCACGCATCGGCCTTCAGCAGATCGCGGTGCTTCTCGACGATCTTTTCCAGGTGCGGCGAACCTGCCTCTTCCTCGCCTTCGAAGAAGAACCTGACGTTCGCATTCAGCGCGATCCTGCTCTCGCGCAAAGCATCGAGCGCGGCGCAGATGGCGATGATCGGAGCTTTGTCGTCGCCGGTCGAGCGCGCATAGAGCCGCCACTCGGGGTCGAGCCTCTCGCCTTCGGCCGGAAACGGAATCTCTCTGCCGCCGGCTTCGATTGCCGCCGAACGCAGCGCCGGCTTGAACGGATCGCCGCCGGCCCATTTGGCAGGCTCGACCGGCTGGCCGTCGTAATGCGCGTAAAAGATCAGCGTGCGCGTCGCGCCCGGCGGGTTGATCTCGCCGTAAACGACCGGCGGCGCATCCGCGACTTCAAGCAATCGAGTCCTGACTCCGCGCCGCTCCAGCATCTGTGAAATCAACGCGGCATTGCGGCGGATGTTCGCCGCGTCCGAAGCCACATTGGGAATCGAGAGCAGGTTGACGAACTCGCCGATGATCTCGTGTTCGTGCACCTGGCGATAGGCGCGCGCAGCAGCAGCGGCGGGCGAATGCTGCGCGCGCAGTTGATCGGTCAACGGCAACGTCAGCAGTGCGAACAAAACTACCTTGAGCTTCAAGCAGACCTCCTTTTGGCGATCAGCCATTGCGGATTTGGGATTCGAGAATGATGTCAGCCATCCTGAGGCGCTCGCCGCTCTCCGCATCGTCCATCCCGCGCTCGCGGCAGTATTGCAGATTCACCAGCGCGAGCTTCAGGTTGAGCGCATCGAGCGGAACGAGGTGATCTTCATCCAGATCATCAACCGCCTCCGGCGCGGTGAAATTGAGCGGGCAGAAATCAACCTCCGGCTGGCCGTCCTCCACTTCGATCAGCAAAGGCAGTCCCTGCGTGCGGCAGATCAGCGGGCGCGACTGGTAGATCGAGCAACGATCATCAACCAGCAACGGACAGGCAACCGGCTCGCCCTTCGCTTCGCGCTCGATCACGTTGCGCGCCTGCTCTTCGACGCGAGCGCGCGTCTCGTCGGTCAAAGCTTCAACCGCATTGCGCACCTCTTCGGCTTCGACCGCGAAGACCGAAAGATGGTGATGGCAGCATCCGCTGCATCCGGCGCGGCAGACCAGATGCTTCGAGTAACGCGCCGAGAGCTTCGCCGTAAGCTCGTCCACCTGCCTGATGAATTGATGATACGCGGAAAACACGCGCCGATTTTACCTCAAAACCGGGCGGATGCCCTGCTTGACAGGAGTTACCTGCGCCAGTACCATTCGCTTTCGCTTTCGGGCGCACACGTACTGCAATGGCAAAGCGCACAGCCGAAAAAGAAGAGATCGCGGGCGATCTTCTTCAGGATCAGGACGAGATTGACCGATTCTTCATGGGCTTCGCGCTCGCAGAAGCGCGGCAGGCGCGCGAGGCCGGCGAAGTTCCCATCGGCGCAGTCGTGGTGATTGACAAACAAGTCGTCGGAAGCGGACGCAATCAACCGATTGGCTCGAACGATCCGACCGCGCACGCCGAGATCGTCGCGTTGCGCGAAGCCGCGCGACGAATCGGCAACTACCGGCTGCCCGACGCCACGCTCTACGTGACTATTGAACCTTGCGCGATGTGCGCCGGGGCGATGGTCAATGCGCGGGTCAAGCGGCTGGTTTACGGCGCAGCGGATTTGCGCGCCGGCGGAGTCGAGACCGTCTTCCAAATTTGCACGAACAGTTCTTTGAACCATCAGGTGGAAGTTACTTCGGGAGCGCTGGCTGAAGAAGGGCGCGAGTTGATGCGGGCTTTCTTCAAGCAGCGCCGTAAAGCCAGACCCGATGATGAATATAACGATGAACCGTTTGAAGTAACTTCCGAATGAGATGAAGCGAGTTTACTGCGGAGAGGTGCGAGAGTGGCTGAATCGGGCGGTCTCGAAAACCGTTGTACCCTTACGGGTACCGTGGGTTCGAATCCCACCCTCTCCGCCAGGTTATAGAATCTCAAATCTCAAATCTCAAATCTCAAATCTCAAATCTCAAATCTCAAATCTCAAATTTGGGATTCTTATCGGGAGAGATCGCCTAATTGGTATGGCACCGCGTTGGAAGCGCGGCGGGTCGAAAGGCCTGTGCGGGTTCGAGTCCCGCTCTCTCCGTCCTTTTGATCTCAAGTCTCAAATCTCAAATCTCAGATTTGAGATTTGAACGTCAGGCTCCGGCCTCCGTGCAATCTCGAACGCATGAACCCCGCCAGGACCGGAAGGTAGCAACGGTAGTGAAGTTCGGATGTGCCGCGGAAATCGCCGGAGCCTGTCCCATTTTCAGGGATGTTAGTCTGACGAAGGTATCAACAGCCTGCCTGAAGATATTTATTCACCCTTCGCTTTCTTTTCCGCGCGAATCGTGGCCCAGCGTGCTTTTGCGGCGGCTCTCAGCTTCCGCTTGGTAGCTTCCGAAACCGTTCGCTTGCGTTTGTTGCCTGCCCCCGCCTGCGGCTTTCCGCGACGAGCCGCTGAAGCTCCTCCGGCGCCCGGAACCATTTTCGCAAGCTGCGCGCGTTGCGTTGTCAGCTCTCTGATTTGCTGATCAATGCCCGTGATGGCTTTCCTGATCAACTCGGCGGGATTGCTGCTCCCTGATTTAATAGGCATGCATTTCTCTCCTTTGATATGGTTTACTTTGGTTACTCAAGGTTTCTCCGGTGCTACCTGTTGCCGGATGCTTATCCCGCTCAGTACAGCTCAATTTGTCGAGCAAGTAACTATTATTAGCAGCGCCGAAGCTTAACTGGCTGCATATTAAACTACCTGCGAGGTAAAAAGCCAGAGCAATTCAGGTAAATATTCAGTACCTGCCGGTAATTTATTTCCGCTCGAATTCCTACCTGCTTGCATCGCCGGTTATCGCCGCCGAACTCGGCTTGAGCGCTTGGTGCAACTGGGCTATGCTTCGCCTTCATCGCCAGACGCGGACGCTTTCAAACTCAAGGAGCCGTATCGTGAGCTATCAAGTCATCGCTCGTAAATATCGCCCTCAAACCTTCGCCGATCTGACCGGCCAGGAGCACATCACGCGCACGCTCAGCCACGCGCTCGATCAGCCGCGGCTGCATCACGCCTACCTTTTCTCAGGCGTGCGAGGGACCGGCAAGACGACGACTGCGCGGATATTGGCGAAGGGTTTGAATTGTCACAAAGGCATCGCCAGTCAGCCTTGTCTGCAATGCCCCTCGTGCCTGGAGATTGCCGCAGGCAATGCTCTCGACGTGCTCGAGATTGACGCGGCCTCGAACACCGGCGTTGATAACGTGCGCGATGTGATCATCAACAACCTTGCCATCTCGCCGGCTCGCGACCGTTACAAGGTATTCGTCATTGACGAAGTGCATATGCTCTCGACCAGCGCGTTCAACGCACTGCTCAAGACGCTGGAAGAACCGCCCGCGCACGTCGTCTTCATCATGGCAACGACCGAGTTGCACAAAGTACCCGACACGATACTTTCGCGTTGCCAGCAGTTCGAATTTCGGCAGATTCCCACCGAAAAAATATTCCAGCGGCTGCGCGAGATTGCCAGCCACGAAGGCGTGAACATCAACGACGCCGCCTTGCGCGAGATAGCTCGCGCCGGCGCGGGCAGCTTGCGCGACGCCCAATCGGCCTTCGATCAGGTCATCGCCTTCAGCGGCAGCCAAATTACCGAAGAGGATGTCACCGCTTCTCTGGGGCTGGTCAGCGTCGCCACGCTCGCGAGCTTTGCCGAAGCCATTGCCGGCCGGGATACCTCGATGATCCTCAACCTGGTTGAAGAAGTCTCCGTCCGAGGGTATGACCTGCGCAACTTCGCGCGGGAATTGATGGCCTATTTGCGCCACCTGCTGGTGGTCAAATCGGGAATTACCGCCAGCGATGTGCTCGGCGTCACCGACGTAGAAGTTGATCGCCTGAAACAACTGGCATCGAAATTTTCCGAAGAGGACCTGGTCAGGTGTTTCCACCTGCTGGCAGAAACCGAGAAAGCCATCAAAGATTCTCCGCATCCGCGTTTCCAGCTTGAGATCGGTTTGGTCAAGCTGACTCACGCGACCAGGTTGAGAACGCTCGACGAATTGATCAGGAGACTTGAAGCGCTGGAATCGGGATTGAATGGAGCTACCGGCTACTCTGCGCCGCAAAATAACATTGCTCGAAATCAGGCTACCGCGAGTAACGATCAGTCGAATAAAGCTGCCGCGCAATCGCCGGAAAATCGGGTTGAACCAGTCGCCGGTCAGCGCGGATCGAGCACCAATCAGCCAGGTATTCAAGCAGGATCACGACCTGCAACAACGACCGGATCGAGCGAGCCTCCGGATTTTCCGGATTTCGATTTAACCGCGCCTGATGAGTTGGCCGAGTGGGATGTAATTCCGCCATCCAGGCCGGTTTCGGCAAACAAAGCTCAGACGCAACCGCCTGCCGGCTCAACTTCCACCGGACGCGAGGTCGAAGCAATTCTGACAGAAGTACAAAGGGTGAATCGAGGTTTGGTATTGACTGCGCTCGAAGATGCGCAGGCTCTGGAATTCCGCGATGGGACATTGATTGCGACTTTCAGCCAGGATGATGTGTTTGCCAAACGAGTGCGCGACAGCAGCCAGCTTTTCCGCGACATTGGCGGGCGTCTCTTCGGACAGCCGGTCAAAATCGAGGTAAAGATCAGCGGGCAGATTGAAGAGCGAATTGACGAAGCCGAGCTGAAACGACGCCAGTTGCGCGAGCGCGCAATGCAAAGCCCCGCCGTGCGTTTGATTATCGAAAAGACCAAAGCGGAGATACTCTGGGTGAAGGAAAGGGAAAATCCGGCGACGAAGCTTCAGTGAGGCCGATTCCTTCAATCTAAGGAGGCAATCAAGGAGGTTCCGCAGCTTCGCATCAGCGTGCTATGATGAGCGCAGTTGATTCAACCGGTGCTATTACAAAATCGAAGGAGAACCAATATGAAACTCCCTGGCGGAATGAACCTGCAACAAATGATGAAGCAGGCTCAGAAGATGCAAGAGCAGATGATGGAAGAGATGGAATCGCTGCGCGTAGACGCGACGGCGGGCGGAGGCATCGTCAAAGTCGAGATGAACGGCCTCAAAGAAGTTCTTTCGGTCAAGATTGACCCCGAAGCCGCAAGCGACATCGAGATGCTGCAAGACCTGATCGTGGCCGCGATCAACGAATGCGGGCGCAAAGTTGATGAGGCTGCGAGCAACCGGCTCGGCGGCGCTTTGGGCGGGCTGAATATTCCGGGTTTGACGTGATTGTAAGTGGCGGTTGGCGGTTGGTGGCCGATTGTGATTCGCAATTGAAGTCCCCAACCACCAGCCACCAACCACCAACCACCAACCACCAACTGCCAACCGCCAACCACTGACCACTGACCACTGACTATGCTCGATTACGCAGAGCCGGTAACAAAACTGATAGACGAACTCAAACGGCTGCCCGGCATCGGCCACAAATCGGCGCAGCGGCTGGCATTCCATCTGCTCAAAGCCCCGCAGGAAGAGGCCGACCGGCTGGTCGAGGCCATCCGCGAAGTCAAAGAGAAGATCGTCTTCTGTTCGACCTGCAACAACCTGACGGACGTTGATCCCTGCCGCTTCTGCTCAGGGCCGTCGCGCGACCGTTCGATCATCTGCGTCGTCGAAGAGCCATACAACCTGGTCGCAATCGAGAGGACGCGCGAATATCACGGTCTTTACCACGTGCTGCACGGAGCGCTTTCGCCCATTCGCGGCATCGGCCCGGAAGAGTTGCGAATCAAAAACCTGCTCGAACGTCTGCGCCCGAACGAAAGCGGCGAAGGCAACGTCAAAGAGATCATCCTGGCGACCAACCCGAACACCGAAGGCGAGGCCACGGCGAATTACCTCGCCCGCTTGCTCAAACCATTGGGATTTCGCATCACGCGCATTGCGATGGGATTGCCGGTGGGCAGCGATCTCGAATACGCCGATGAAGTGACGATGCACAAGGCGCTCACCAACCGCCACGAAATCTGACCACTCCAACTTCAGATGAATAATCCGGGCGACAAAGATTTCGGCGTCGAATACCTCTCGCTGAAAGCCGCAAATGATCAACTGCGCGAGCGCGGCAAACAATGGCTGTGGAGCGCGCTCGATGTGATCTGCTCCGAAATCAGCCGCGAGCTGGGCGCGCAAAACAATCAGTCATTGCAAGTCGGTCGTCAGGAATGGCAATTCAAAGTCGAGAACTCAATGATGGTCGGCGAGCGATTCGGCGCGCGTTTCCGGGAGAAGACCCTGGTCGTCGAAGTCGGCTGGCCGCGCGAACCCCAGCACGGATTCGTGCCCGACCGGGGATTGGCGCGCGCGCGAATCGGTTTGAGCCAGAACGTGATGCTTGAAGCGCAGACCGTCGCCGAATTGATCCTCAACCGGCGCGACAATGGCGAACCCGCCTGGCGCTTCATCAAAAACAAAAAGCTTGGTGAGGTAGTCACCGAGTCACGCCTGCGCGAATACCTGAACCTGGTTGTGGCCGCCTGACACCGCTTGCTTCGCCTCACACCTTCGCATCTTCGCACAACATTTTCATTGATGACATCAGCGTAAGGAGTAGAATAGCCGTCCTGCCAATCACACGAAGAGCGGAGGAACGATATGCGGAGGAGCGACCTGAAAATTCTGATCGCAGACGAGAATCCCGCCACGCTGGAGTTTTTCTCCCGCCTGCTGGAAGACAGGGGCTTCGTCACACTGACCGCCGACAGCGGCGAGGCGGCCTGGGAGTTGCGAAAGCAGCATCGCCTCAGCGCCATACTCATTGGCGATCTGATGAAGCCGCCGATTGATGGGCTTGATCTGATCCGCCGCTTGCGGTCATCGCACATGCCCGTCGTGGTAGCGACGTCTTATGGCGCTGACTATGTGCTGTTGGCCAGATTGGCCGGCGCTCAAATCATCGTGCACAAGTTTGCAGACCCGACTTATCTGATCACAACCATTGAGCAGGCTCTCCGTCTCGCCCCGATCCTGCCCGGGTTCCAGCCGGAACTCCCGTGAGACTGAGCAAGGTCGTCGCCCGACTATCCGATTGGCTATCCGATTGGCGCGAGCGTGCCGAGGATGTGATAACCGCCGTCAACGTAAATCACCTCGCCCGTAATTCCACGACTGAGCGAACTCAACAGGAACAACGCGGTGTCGCCGACTTCGGCCTGTTCCGTCGCGTGACGCAATGGCGCGACCTCGCGGTGGTGCTCAACCATCTTGCTGATGCCCGACACGCCGCGCGCCGCCAGCGTCCTGATCGGCCCAGCCGAAATGGCGTTGACGCGAACGCCGCGCGGGCCGAGGTCGTGCGCGAGGTAACGCACCGTAGCTTCGAGCGCGGCTTTGGCCACGCCCATCACGTTGTAACGCGGCACGACACGTTCCGCTCCCAGGTAAGTCAGCGTGATGATCGAGCCGCCTTCTTTCATCAACGGCAATGCGGCGCGCGAAACCGCGACGAGCGAATAGGCGCTGATGTCTAGCGCCGTCGCAAAACCCTGCCGCGAAGTGTTGATGAATTCGCCGGTCAACTCTTCGCGCGGGGCGAACGCGACCGAATGAACCAGAAAATCGAGCTGGCCGAATTCCGCCTCGACGTTTTTCATCAACGCCGCGATCTCGTCGTCATTGCTCACATCGCAGGGGAAAATCTTCGACCCCTCGATGGTTTTGGCCAACTCTTCAACGTTCTCTCTGAGCCTCTCGCCCTGATAGTTGAAGACCAACTCCGCGCCTTCGCGCGCAGCCGATTCCGCAATCGCCCACGCGATGCTGTGTTTGTTCGCAACTCCGACGATCAGACCTTTCTTGCCTTCAAGAAGCATATGAACCCTCTTTCTTTCGGTGATTTTTATTGCTGGTGAATGAAGCGAAGATAACACGATTCGAGTCAGTACCGCGAGCGGTAGCGAGCGTGGCTCCATCGATAGCCAATTGATGGAGCCACGCTCGCTACCGCTCGCGGTACTGATCCGGCGACCGAATCAATCCGGGATGTAGCTTGACAACATCGGCAACAGCACGCGCGCGAAATCCAATCCGGCCTGCCGCGCCTGCTCTTCCGCGCCGCCGCCTTTGCCCATCGGCGCGATCACGCGCACCAAAGCTCCGTCGGTGCGCCCCAACATCATCGAATCCTTGATCGTGTAGAACCGTCCCCAATATTCGTTCGCCACCACCCGCCCGCGACCGTGATACCAGTAAAACGCGATCATCTTCGCATCGTCTTTTTCGATCAGGTACTCGTTGATCCGTCTCTCCGCGAGATCATCAAGGCTGTGCAGCCTGTAATCGCTCATCGTCCATCCTGCGCCGGGCAAACAGTTCTGCGGCGAATGGAAAGTCTGGCGGTGACGCTGGCTGGCGTAATAAGCGATGAAGAGAAAAACCGTGAAGCCTTTGTCGTTGACGTAAGTCCGCGAGATGTAATCGTCCACCTTGAGTTCGCGGAATTCGCCGGCGGTCAACGTCTGCGCGTCAACCTGCCGCCACACATCGAATTGCGGCGGAAATTGAGCCAGCGAGACGCGCGGCGGGACACGTTCACGCTCGCTGGCGCGCGCCAGGTATTGCGCGATTCCGGCAGCGCAAGCCAGAAACAGAAGCATGACGATGAAGCTCAAATGCCTTTTCATTTCGCGCTCAACTCATCAGCCACCGTCACTGCGGTTCGATGACGACGCAATAATCTCTCGATCCAATTCAACAACTGAGCGAAGAGAAGCAGCAACAACACCGCAACGACAAAAACCAGCCAGCCCGAAAATCCGTGCAGAAAACCCTCGGCGGCCCGGATGCCCCAATGATGAGCCGCCACTCCGGTTCCGGCCACCCGCGCGGCGTTGGCGACGATCGCAATCGGAATCACCGCGACGACCAGCGCAACGCGCCGCCACCATCTCTTCTCGGTGAAGTAAGCGTAAACCACGGCCAGCATCGCCAGCGTCACCAGCGAACGAATTCCGCTGCACGCTTCGACGACCTGCAGCTTCATCTGCGCCAGCTCGATCACGTTGCCTTCGCGCAGCGCCGGAACGCCGAACAGCCTGATCGCGCGCGTCGCGTAATCCGATGCGATCAACTGCATCGGAAACGCGATTTGATTGAAGACAATGTTCGGAATCGGAATCGCAAACAGCAGCAGCCCAATCGGAAACACCAGGCGCTTCAACCACTCGGCTCCGAAGAAATAGAGCGCCAGCGCCGCCAGCGACAAGACCATCGAGACGCGCGCGAGGTAAAGCTCCGCGCCGACGATGCCCGCCATCAGCATCAACACGGCCAGCGCCGTCAACGCGCCGCCAGGGAGAACTCGTGGCGCAACCGGCGTTGAAAAGATGCGGTCACGATTGCTCCAGACGGCGTAGGCGCTGATGAACGGGATCAGGAACCCGTGCGAATAGTTTTCGTCAACGCGCCAATCGTCAACCAGACGGCGCAGCGTGTCGAAATAGAGCGCGCCCCAGGCGACGGTAATCGCGCCCGTCCGCCACAACTTTCCCGCATCGAATCTCTTCTCCACGCAGCGCACCTTAGCAGAAACTCTTTCCGAACGACAAAGGCTGCGGTTACAATTCGGCTGTGCTTCGAGCAGGTATTCTCGTTTTGCTGACTTCCTGAACCTTGTTCAACAAATCCTTTCAATCAGTCCTTCCGCAAAGCTGCTTTTGTTTGGCGGCGGTGGGTTTGTTTATAACGATCCTGCCAGCGTGTTTGGCCGCGCCCGAAATGCAATCGCAGACCGCGCCAATCCGCGTCCCGATCAACGTCACCAACGCTTCGCTGCCAGCCACTATCGGCGTTCCCATCAGTGAAACCGCAGGTCTTTTCAACCCGTCTCAGCTTGGCGTCACCGATGCCAACGGCGTGGCCGTGCCCTCGCAAATGCGCGTGCTGGCGCGATGGCGCGGCGTGGCGAGCGATGCAAGCAAGCCAATCAAATGGCTGCTGGTTGATTTCAAACCGGCCATCACCGGCGCGCACTTTCTGACTCGCGCCGCGCGCCCCGATTTTCCTCCCGTCACCATCAGCGATGCGGCTGGCGGAATTCGTGTAGCCAATTCACGGCTCGAAATCGAATTTCCGAAGCAAGGCGAAGGACTGGTCAAAAGCTTCAAGCTCGGCGACAAAGAGATGCTGCGCGCTCCACTGACCGTGCGAGCCGATCTGCCGCGCCGGGCGATCATCACGCAAACGGGCGCGTCGCCGGACACCGTGACCGTCACCGACGCGACGCTGCTCAAGGCCGGCGACATTGTGCGCTTCGAGCACGTGGACACCCTGAAATGGGATACAGCGGCGGGCAGCGCGCGGCTGGTCGCCAACGATTGGTATTTCAAGGCAAACCGCCGTTACCGCGTCGGCGAAGGCACGCCGCAGCAGGAAGAGATCGAAGTCAATTGGTCCGAAGCGGGAGATTTGCGCACCTCGACTGCGCTGAAATTCAATCACCGCGTGGGCGCTGCGATCCGCGATCTGAGCGTCGAGCAGGAGGTCGCGACCATCAAGAGCATCAACGGACAGACGGTTCAATTCGCCGCTCCGCTCAAGTCTTCGCACACCGTCAATGAAAAGATTTACGTCCCGGACGCCGCCAACAGAGCGGCAACCGCCGTCATCGAGCGCGCGGTCGTTGAAGAATCGAATTCGCTGCGCGCAGTCGTGCGGCAGGACGGATTCTTCAAAAGCGACGCGGGCCGAACGCCGCCGACCGTCGCGTTCACGCTGCGGTATTACGTTTACGCCGACCAGCCCTTCGTCCGCGTTCGCTTGCGAATGATGAACAACGGCACGTTCGGCTTCGGCGCCTATCGCACTTTCCAACCGCCGTTCCCGCAGCACGCCATCCTGCGAAGCCTCTCGGTGTTGCTGCCGACCGTCGCGCCGGGCGCGGGCGTTTCGCAGGTGTTGAAGGCCGATGAAGCGCGCGGCTACCTCCGGCAAAAACAGAGCGGCGCATCGCTCACTGCCGGGTTGTTCGAGATCGCCGTGCCCGAATTCGTCGAAAATTTTCCGAAGGCCTTGAAAGGCGACGGCGGCGGAATCCGTTTCGACATTCTGCCCGACACAGGCAGTGACTACATCTTCGACGGCGCGCGCGCCAAGACGACCGATTTTTACCTCGGCCAGCAGACGATCAGCGCGCGCGCATTGACCAACACGATGAACGCGACGCTCCATCCGGCTTATGTCGCCAGCACAGGTGCAGTTCGCCCCGCGTTCGTCGAGAAGCGCGACTGGCCCAGCGTTTTTGCGAAAGACCGGCAGATGGCCGAAGCCGCGACCCGCGTCGAACGGATGTTCGCGTCGGCTTACGCAGTCGAAGCGAGCGATGCGGCAGGCGCGGTTCCCGCCACCTCGATCTTCGAGTACCGCAATCGCGGCGAGAACGGCGAGCACTTCGGCTGGCGCAATTTCGGCGACCTGGCGTGGGGCGACGGCTACGCGAACGTGCATTACGACCTGCCGTTCGTCCTGCTGCGCGAATACCTGCGGACGGGCGATGCGCGCGCTTTCCGGCTCGGCGGCGAGATGGCTCGTTACCGCGCCGATTGGGGACATTACCGCGCCGATGATTTCATTGACCGCGAGCGGACGTGGAATTTCCGCGGGCTGGCGTTTTACGAGAAGGGCGATCACGGCACGTTCAAGGAGCCAGTGCCGAGCCACACCTGGATCGAGGGGATGTGGCTCTACTGGGCGATGACCGGCGACGAAGCCGCGCGCGAATCGGCGGTCGAAGGCAGCGACGCTTTCCTGCGGATGAATTTCACTTACGCGAACGCGCTCGGATGGAACGAGCCACGCTGGCTGGGCTGGCCGACGCACGGTCTGATGGTCGCCTGGCGTTACACCGGCGATGGCCGCTACCTCGACAAAGCCCGCGAGAACGTCAACCTGCTCGTTCAAACCGAAGAATCGTTCGGGCGCAAGGGCTATTACATCTCGCGCGGCTCGGACGTGATCCAGGCGACGCAGCCGTGGGCGTGGTGCTATTCGCAGCTCGGCGTGATCGAATACTGGCGCGAGACCGGCGACCGGCGAGTGGCCGATTACCTCGTCCGCATCGCCGGCTGGCTGATCGGCAAAGGGGGCAACGACAATCCGCCGCTCAAACCCGGCATCACGCTGGCCGACGGGACTTACCTGCCGAACGGCATCTCGTACTTCTGGGTTCCCGACAAGATCGCCGATGATCGTTCGGTGGCGCTGGCGGGATTGGCGTTGCCCGTTTTGACCGCGGCGGCGCGCATCACGAACCGCGACGATCTGTGGCAGCGCGCGCAGCAGCTCTTCCGCGATTACGCTTTCTACCGGGACTTTCAGGAGGGCAAAAGCGTCGCGCCCGCTTCCCGCCACATCATCAACTTCCGTTCATTGCTCTATCCGGCATCGGTGACGAAAGTTTATGGGCAGATGGGATTGACCGTTTCGGAGTATCTGCCTGAATTTGCAGGCTCGGTCGTGCTGCCCGGCAAATCGTCGCCGCCGCGCTGATTTGCGCCTTTACGCCGAGTCAGTACCGCGACGGAGGGTTGTGACGGGCGCGGCGAAATCTCTTCGGGCACGATCCAATTAATTGCGACCAAACCGATCAGACGATGGGAAGTGCTCGTGGGGCAAAGTCGTGTTCTGGCTGGCAGAGCGGCGTTTCGGAAAGAGAGATTTGTAAGCTGTCCCCCTCTATCGCTGGGCAATATAGGCAAAAACAAAGAGGAGGATCACTGCGAACATCAGCAGCAGCACGGATGAGATCAGATGCTTACGCCCGCGTTCGGTCTTGTTTCGGATGATGTAAGTGAAATAGGCCTGCTTTTCATCCTCGCGCGGCAAAGCCTGGTCAATCGGATTCAGCTCCGCTTCAGACTTGCGCGCCAGAATCTCTTCAACCAGAATCAGCGCGGCCTGCTCCAGCGGAATGACCTCGCAACCCGGCTCAGGCTGGATGGGCAAATCGTCCTGGATCGGCGGAGGTATCGGGATGTACTGCGGGTAACGATCTTCAGCGCCTTCATCGAGGCTCCAATCATAAGGCTCCGATTCAATCGGCAGGATGAGCGCGCGCTCGTCCCGCAGCCAGGCGCTCGACGGGTCGAGCCAGTCGGAGGCCGGGCCGGCAGGAGCCTCTTCGCGCTGCAAAGTAGTTGTTCGACTGAGAGCCATCTCTACTTCTCGCCAATCAACTTTTCGATCTGTTTCTCCAGCTTGCGGTATTCGCCCACGCCGCGCTTGACGTGGCGCACGTTACCGCGCCGGTCAATCAGGATCACCGCCGGCAATCCGATCACGCCGTATCGCTCCTCGTTCGTCACATCGTCCAGCTTACCGATGGCGAAAGGATACGTGAGCTTGTGTCTGGCCTTGTAACCTTCGAGGCTCTTCAGCTCCTGATCGCGCGACAGCGATTCTTCGGTGTCCGAACGCCCGTAAAACCTGGTCACGCCGATGACCTCGAAACCTTTGCCTGCGTACTTCGATTGAAACTCGCGCAGATGCGGGAATGCCGTGACGCACGGCCCGCACCACATCGCCCAGAAATCCAGCAGCACGACTTTGCCGCGCAATTCGCTCAAGCTCTTTGGCTGCCCCTCGATCCAGCGCGAGACGACCAGCTCCGGCGCGGGCGCGCCGATCAACCGCGCGGTCGCCAGCTCGGATTCGTAAACCGAGCGCAGCTCAGGCTGGCGATTGAAATCGAACTTCTTGACCAGGCCGTCCATCTCGTCGGCCTCTTTTTTCTGACCGAGCCGTTCGTATGAACCAATTGCGATGGCGGCCAGAATGATTCGGTAACGATCGGTCGTCTCCTGCGCCTGCGGCGGCGCCCAACGCGAGAGGCTGACTGAATCGGCCAGCGTGTAACCTTTATTCGCCGTCGCCGCCGCCTTCTCGTACTGGCTGCGATCACGCAAAGCCAGCGCCAGGTCTTTGTAAAGCTCGGCGCGAGCCGCCATCACCACCGGCTCTTCAATCACGAATCCCAGCTCAATGCTGGCGAGCTGTTTCTCGGCCTCTTCGAGTTGCTCCGTCTCGATCAAGGCGTTGATCAGACCGATGCGGGCGTTCGACGCCATCTTCGATCTGGCGCCGCGGTTGAGAAAAGCTCGATAGGCTTCGGCGGCTGGCGCGTGTTGTCCCGCAATTTCATAGAGCCTGGCCAGCGCGTAAAGCTCTTCGCCCTTCCAGTCGCCGAGCTTGAAAGCAGCTGCGCTCTCCGCCGCAATTTTTTTCAACGCTTCATCCAATTCATCCGGATCGGCCAGGCCCGGTGGCTGGGCTTTCGCGTCGCCGGCGTCACGATCATAAGTTTCGAGCATCTTCCGTTGCTGCTCGGCGACCTGGCGCAGAGCCTGAGAAGGCCTCCTGCTTTGCGCCGCGACCGGTTGATCGGGCGGAAACGAAGACAACAGCGCGACCAAAAACGAACTGAACAAAGAGATTCGTTTCAGCATAAGCGAAAAATCGGAGCGCAGAACGAGACGGTAAAATCCGGATGAAGCTTCCCACAGACCGCGTGTCGGCGAGCATTCTACGTTCAGCGCAAGAAACTAAGCAAGAATTGTTTTCCCGCGAGCGCATTCCGGCCAGTCCGGCCTCAACCCGGCCTCAGCTAGACAATGCAAAGTCGATGTAGTACAACTACGCCCTAGCTCACACCTTAAAGCCAAAAAGGTCAGGCGCAATGAAATTCGGCGTAGTCGTTTTCCCCGGCTCGAACTGCGATCACGACACCTATCACGTGATCAGCAAAGTCATCGGCCAGCCCGTTGATTTCATCTGGCACAAGGAGGAAGAGGTTGACCGTTGCGATGCGATCATCCTGCCCGGAGGGTTCTCTTACGGCGATTACCTGCGCACGGGCGCCATCGCGCGCTTCTCGCCGGTGATGCGCGCGGTCAAGGAGTTCGCGCTCGATGGCGGGCTGGTGCTCGGCATTTGCAACGGCTTCCAGATTTTGTGTGAAGCCGGATTGCTGCCGGGCGCGCTGCTCAGAAACCACGAGCTGAAATTCATCTGCGAGCATGTGAACGTTCGAGTGGAGCGGACGGACACGCCCTTCACCCGGGCGTGCTCGCCGGGACAAGTGCTGAGCCTCCCCCTCGCGCACGGCGACGGCAATTATTTCTGCGACGAGAAGACTCTGGCCGAACTCGAAGACGAAGACCGCGTCATCCTGCGTTATTGCGACGCGCAGGGGCGGGTGACGGACGAAGCGAATCCCAACGGCTCGCTGGCGAACATCGCCGGCGTCTGCAACCGCGAGCGCAACGTGATGGGGCTGATGCCGCATCCCGAACGCGCGTCCGAGAGCCTGCTCGGCAGCAAAGACGGGCGCGCGGTCTTTCTTTCAATGGCCGATTCGCTGCGCGAGCTGATCAAGCTCAGAGCCTGAGATCAATTCGTAATCTCAAATCTCAAATCTCAAATTCCGGATCCGAAATCCGCCGTATGCAAATCACATCTGAAATCCTGGAACAACACAACGTCACGCTCGAAGAGTACGAGCGCATCAAACAACTCCTGGGACGCGAGCCTAACCTCACCGAGCTTGGCATCTTTTCGGTGATGTGGTCGGAGCATTGCTCTTACAAATCGTCGAAGGTTCATCTGAAACGATTGCCGACCGAAGGCGAGCGCCTGGTGCAAGGGCCGGGCGAGAACGCCGGCATCGTGGACATCGGCGACGGCTGGTGCGTCGCGTTCAAGATCGAATCGCACAACCATCCGTCGTTCATCGAGCCGTATCAGGGCGCGGCGACGGGCGTCGGCGGCATCCTGCGCGACATCTTCACGATGGGCGCCCGGCCTGTCGCGGCGATGAACAGCCTGCGCTTCGGCCCGATCCGCGACGAAGAGATCACCGGCGAAGAATCGCGCCGCGCCGTCTTGCGCAACCGGCGGATTATGGCGGGTGTGGTCAAAGGTCTGGGCGATTATGGGAACGCGTTCGGAGTACCCACGGTCGGTGGCGAAGTCGCTTTCGCCGATTGTTATTCACTCAACCCGCTGGTCAATGCGTTCGCGCTGGGATTGGTGCGGCGCGAGCAGATTTTTTACGGCAAGGCTGAAGGCATCGGCAATTCGGTGATCTACGTCGGCGCGAAGACCGGGCGCGACGGCATTCTCGGCGCGACGATGGCTTCGGCGGAATTCGACGAAGCGGCGATGGAGAAACGCCCGACCGTGCAGGTCGGCGATCCGTTCGCCGAAAAGCTGTTGCTCGAAGCCTGCCTGGAAGCGATGCGCGCCGGAGCCATCGTGGGCATTCAGGACATGGGCGCCGCCGGATTGACTTCGTCTTCGTGCGAGATGGGCGCGCGCGCAGGCACGGGCATCGAGATCAACCTCGATCTGGTTCCGCAGCGCGAAACCGGAATGACGGCTTACGAGATGATGCTCTCGGAATCGCAGGAGCGAATGCTGATCGTCGCGGAAGGCGGGCGCGACCGTCAGGTGCTCGAAATTTTCCAGCGTTGGGACCTCGACGCGGTGATCATCGGGCGCGTGACCGGCGACCAGAAACTGCGCGTGATCCACCAAGACCAGGTCATGGCCGAAATTCCGAACCTGGCGTTGACCGACGAAGCGCCGCGTTACCACCGCCCGCAACAACCATTCAAGGTCGAAGCCGAAGACGTGAAGCCGAAGCTCGAAGCGGCGATCTCAAATCTCAAATCTCAAATCTCGAATTCCCAGATTGCCGATGAGTCGCCGGTCTTCACTGAGATCCTGCGCCGCCTGGTCGCCTCGCCGAACCTGGCGTCGAAGCAGTGGGTCTACCGGCAATACGATCACATGGTGCGGACAAACACGGTGGTCTTGCCCGGCTCGGACGCGGCGGTGATCCGCGTGAAAGAGACGCGACGGTCATTGGCGATGTCGCTCGATGGCAATGGGCGTTACTGTCACCTCAATCCGCGCGAAGGAGCGAAGCTGGCCGTCGCCGAAGCGGCGCGCAATGTCGTCTGCAGCGGCGCGCGCCCGCTGGCCGTCACCAACTGTCTGAACTTCGCCAGCCCCGAACGTCCCGAAGTGATGTGGGCGTTCAGCCAGACGATTGACGGAATGGCCGAAGCCTGCCGCGCGTTCGACGTTCCGGTCACCGGCGGCAACGTCAGTTTTTATAACGAGACCGAAGGGCGCGGCGTTTATCCAACGCCGGTCATCGGGATGTTGGGTTTGATCGAAGACGCGAAGCACACGACCACGCAATGGTTCAAAGAAGCAGGCGATGTGATCTTGCTGCTGGGCGCGACGCGAAACGATCTCGGCGCCAGCGAATTGCTGTCGGTGGTCGCAGGCGCAGTGAGCGGCGCGGTTCCGCGACTCGACCTGGAGATGGAGAAGGCGGTTCAACAAACCTGTTCGACCGCAATTCAGGAAGGCCTGGTCAGCTCGGCGCACGATTGCAGCGACGGTGGGTTGGCGGTGGCGATTGCCGAAAGCTGTTTTTCCAGCTATGGCCGCCAGGCCATCGGCGCGCGCATTGACCTGAGCGAGCACGCCAGCCTGAGTGGCTTGAAAGACGCGGCGGCGCTGCTCTTCGCCGAATCGCCTTCGCGGATCATTTTGAGCGCGAGGCCCGAACACGTCGCTCGCGTGAAAGAGATCGCCGAACGATACGGCGCGGCTTGCGCGGTGATTGGTGAAGCCGGCGGCGAACATTTGAGCGTTGTTTGCGATGGCCAGTCGCTGATCGAAGATTCGGTGGCGGCTCTGGAAAATGCCTGGCGCAATTCGTTGTCGTTCCATCTGGATCGCCCGATGCAGGCGGCGGCGGACTGACTTCTCTCTTTGACGACGTGTGGCAAAGCGAGCTTGACGGTTCTACTTCTTTCGCGCGCGCAACAAGACCCAGTCGCAACCGGGCGAGCAGCGCGCGTTGAATCCCTGTTCTCCGATTATATCAACCCGCAACTTTTCGGATTTCATCACGCCGTCGCTCCATCGTTTGCGCGAAGCGACCAGGAGGCTCCGGCTGCGGCTCGCCTCGATCAGCAGCGCAATCTCATCAGGCGACATCGCGGTCACCAGGTCCGACCGGTTGTCGCGCAACGGCAATCCGGTGGCGTAAAAATTTATTCCGTGATCCTGATTGACGAAGAAGACAAGGCGCTCCGCCGGACGCGCCGCTTGAACTGCCATCAGCGACAACTCGCGCAGCGATTCGCGCTTGCCCAAGCCGGGAAAGACCAGATGCGCGGCGGCGATCACGATCACCGCCAATCCGAACGGCAGGTAAAACGTAGCGGCTCGCGCGCCTCGCGCCAGCAGCAACCCAAAATAGACAACGGCGATTGAGATTGTGATTGCCGCCATTATCCAAGCGTCGCGCGCGCCGACGCCCAACTCGCGTTGCAGGACGACGCCCGAACCGATTCCCACCGCGACGATCAACATCGCGGTCAAAAAGCCGAACGCCTTCGACGGCGGCCTTTCGCTCAGCCAGCGATCCAACTCTTCGCCCACCAGCAACGCGACGGCGGGAAAGATCGGCAGGATGTAGCCGGGCAGCTTCGATTCTGAAAACGAAAAGAACAGGACCGGCGCGATCACCCACAACCACAAAAACAACCGCAACCGGTCATCGAGCGATTCGCGCCATCGCTTCAACGACCGCCACCCGTTCGACACCAGCCAGAACGACCACGGAAAGCCGCCCGCGAACGCGACCAGCGGAAAAAAGAAAAACGGCTGCGGATGGCGATATTTGTTCGAGAGGTAACGCTGGAAATGGTGGGCGATGAAGAATTCGTCAATGAATTCGCGCCCGTTCCTCGCCATCACCGGCGCATACCAGACGGCGGCGGTGGCCAGGAAGATCAAGGCGCCGAGCGCCAGCAATCGCGGCTTCAAAACGACTTTCCACCTGCGGGTCAGAACCAGATAAGGCGTGATGATCGCCAACGGCAGAACAATCCCGACCAAGCCCTTCGCCAGCGTCGCCAATCCGAGCGCGAATGCAAACAAACCCCACATCTCCCCCCCTCTCCCTCTCCCCCTCTCCCTCTCTCCCTCTTCGCTCTCCCACAAAAAGAAACTGAACAACGCCAATTCAATCGCCACAGCCAGTGGCAGGTCGAACGTCGCGCCGCGCGCAAAGCCCGGCCACAAACCGCAGGTCGCCAGCGCGGTTGCGCTCAAATATCCGAAGCGCGCCGAATGCACGCGACGACCGAAAAAGTAGAGCAGCGCGACGCCGAGGCCAGCGACGACGGCGACGCCGAAGCGCGCCGCAAATTCGTTTTCGCCGAATAGCGCGTAACCGGCTGCCGAGAGCCAGAATGTCAGCGCGGGCTTTTCAAACCATTTGATCTCGCCGAGCCGCGGCGTGACCCAATCGCCGGTCACAAGCATTTCGCGCGCGATCTGCGCGTAGCGCGGCTCGTCAGGGCCAATAAACGGCAGCCATCCGAGTCCGTAAAAAAAGACGACCGCGCACAAGGCGGCGAGCGCGATCAGGTAGAAACGTTCTGTCCGGTCTGTCTTTGCGATTTGAGGAAGACGCTCGATTTGCACGATTGGTGTTTCAAATTCGACGATTCGAGTTTACATTTGGCGTCACAGAGTAGCATTCATAGCTCGAAACTTGAAACGATTGCCTGACGCTTATGCCTGAAAAACTGAAAACCGCCGTCATCGGCGTGGGACATCTGGGGCAGGCGCACGCGCGAATTTACGCCGGTCTGCCAGAGGCCGAGCTGGTTGCCGTTTGCGACCTCAACGAAGATCAGGGTCGCGCGATTGCCGGACGTTATGGCACAAAGTTCATCCGGGATTACCGCGAGTTGCTCGATTCGGTCGAAGCGGTCAGCGTTGCGACTCCGACCGTCAACCATCACGAGATCACCTGCTCGTGTCTCGAAGCCGGCGTCCACACGCTGGTCGAAAAACCGATTGCGCGGACGCTCGCTGAATCCGACGAAATGATTCGCATCGCCGAATCGAAGAACCTGGTTCTGCAGATCGGCCACATCGAGCGGTTCAATCCCGCCTTCGTCGCGTTGCAGCAACAGGTCACGCGCCCCAGATTTTTTGAAGCCCATCGAATGGGCATCTTCACGCCACGCTCGCTGGACATTGATGTGGTGATGGATTTGATGGTTCACGAGCTGGACATCATCGCCAGCCTGGTCCGCAGCGAGGTCGTCAAGCTGGAAGCCGTCGGGATTCCGATCCTGACGCCGAAGGTTGATCTGGCCAATGCGCGGTTGGAATTCGCCGACGGCTGCGTGGCCAACATCACCGCCAGCCGCGTCTCCGGCGAACGGCTGCGCAAGCTGCGCGTCTTTCAGCCGAACGAATACTATTCGCTCGATTACGCCGAACAGCAGGTGGCGATGTGCAAGCTGACGCCGCCGAAAACGCCCGGGGCGCTGCCCGAAATCGTCGCGCAAGGGTTGCAGATCGAAAAACGCGAGCCGTTGCTCGCCGAAATCGAAGCCTTCGTCAAAGCCGTTCAGTCACGAACCGCACCCGAAGTGAGCGGAGCTGAAGGCCGCCGCGCATTGGCCTTGGCGCTGGATGTGCTGGAGAAGATCAAAGCTCACTCAAGCCGCGCAGGTCTTGGGTTGAGTTTCGAGTAAGCGCGATCCGTTTCCTCGATAAGCTATAAGCCCGCGCGCAAGCGTGAGGTATGGATGAGCCGCAAGGCGGAGGTGTGAAGGTACAGATCGCAAGTCTGTGTCAGTAGTAGCGTCACAGATGCCAATGACAATGGCCATACCACTGAGGAGCCGTGTGAGATGGAAACTCTCACGCACGGTTCTGAAGCCGAGCGGCGGGGGCGACTCCGGCGCTTAGGATAACCGGCGTTGCGCCTTCTCTTTTCAATGAAACTTCGCTCCCGCCTTCTCGCCATCGTCTCCGCAATCCTCGGACTCGCGCTCTTCGTTTACGTCATCAACCAAACAGGGATGGCTGAAATCTGGGAGCGCGTGCGCTCACTTGGCGCGGGCTTCCTGCTCATCCTGGTCATCTCGTCGTCGCGTTACCTGTCGCGCAGCGCGGCGTGGTTGCGGTGTATGACGCCGGAAGAGCGGCGGATCGGATTCTGGACGTTGTGGCGCGTGCGGCTGGCGGGCGAAGCGATCGGCGATCTGACGTTCGGGCCTCTCGTGGCTGAGCCGCTGCGGCTGGTCGCGCTCGGCGACAAACTCTCGCTCTCTTCGGGCGTCTCGTCGCTGGCGGTCGAGAACATCTCCTACACGCTTTCGAGCTGCCTGATGGTGATGGCGGGAGCCGTTGCTCTGCTGGCGAGCTTTGGGTTGCGCGAATCGTTGCGGGCGGCGATGCTCGGTTCGCTGGCGGTCGTGGCGGTCGTGATCGTCGCGTCCGTCATCGTCATCAACCGCCGATGGAAACTGGGTTCGGGCGTCGCGTCAATGCTCAACCGCGTCCTGGTTCGCAATGAATCGAAGCGCGAGATGATCGAGGCGAAGATCTATCATCTGCGCGAGCTTGAAGACTACGTCTTCGATTTTTACGCGAAGCGTCCGAAGGATTTCTTCCTGCTGGTCTTGTTTCACATCGCTTTTCACTTCGCCGGCGTGGTTGAGATTTACGCGACGCTGGGGTTGATCGGCGTTGACCTGACCTTCGCCACGGCGTTTATGCTCGAAGCGATCAACCGCGCCATCAACATCGCGTTCATCTTCGTTCCGGCGCTGGTCGGAGTTGATGAAGCTGGAACTGGTTTGATCACGGAGACGCTGGGGTTCGGCGCGACGGCCGGGGTGGCGCTGGCGATCATTCGCAAAATCAGGATGTTTTTCTGGATCGGGATCGGCCTGGTGTTTCTTGCTGCGGCGCGGAAGAGCATATGAAGCAACTGATCGTCAACGCGGATGATTTCGGGCTGACCGCTGGCGTCAACCGCGCCATCATCGAAGCCCACACGCGCGGCATCGTCACCAGCGCCACGCTGATGGCCAATATGCCAGCTTTCGATGACGCCGTGCGGTCGGCGAAAGGGCATCCGAGCCTGGGCGTCGGGCTGCATTTCAACATCATGCAGGGGAGGCCGGTCGCCGACGCTTCGCTCGTCGGCAGCCTGCTCGACGAACGTGGAGAGTTTTTGGGGACGACCACGGTGCTCGTGCGCCGCGCGATCACCGGACGTTTGCGGATCGAAGAGGTCGTCGTCGAATTGCGTGCGCAGATCGAAAAAGCCTTGAGCGCCGACGTCAGGCTCACCCACGTTGACAGCCACAAACATTCACACGCCCTTCCGCAGATTTGCCGCGCCATCGCGCGAACGATCGACGAATATGGTGTCGGCGCGATGCGGCTGCCGCGCGAGCGTTGGCGATTCGATGCGCGCGCGAACTCTTTCAAATTGCTCAGCCAGAGCGCAGGCGCATTCGCCCTCTCACACTTGTGCCGCGCGAGCGAAACGGCGCTGCGGCAATCGAACGTGAAGACGACCACTGCCTTCTTCGGCGTCACCCACACCGGCTTCTGGAACAAACGATGGCTGATTGAGTTGATCGAACAGTTGCCCGACGGCGCGAGCGAGTTGATGTGCCATCCGGGTTACGACGACGACGAACTCGGCGGTGTCAAAACACGCTTGCGCGCATCGAGGATGAACGAGTTGCGGCTGCTGACCAACCCTGATGTCGCCGCGAAGCTGAAGGAGCAGGGCGTCAGGCTGATCAACTTCTTCGACCTGTGAGCGGTTCCTGGTCGGGGAAAAGATTGCGTTGACCTCCGGTCGAACCTATACTTCCGCCCGTTCCACAGCAATACATTTCAGCGGTAAGAAATCCATTGAGCGCGTCGTTCGACGAGTCATTGAAAGGAAATACTTCATGCGTGCGAATATAGTTTTGACTTTGACTGGCAAAGACCGTGTCGGCATTGTTGAAGAGGTCACTCAATCGCTGCTCGACCTGGGCGGGAATGTAGAAACCAGCCGGATGGCTCGTCTGGGCGGCGAGTTCGCCATTCTGATGCTCGTCTCTCTACCCTCAGATCAACTCGCCCGCCTGGAAAACAATATCCAACTGCTGACGGCGCAAGGCTACAAAGTGACGACGAGCCAAACCGAGCTGACTTACGCCGAAAAATACCCGGATTGGCTACCCTACCAAATCGAAGTCCAGGGCGCAGACCACGAAGGCATTATTCACGAGGTTGCCAGCTTGCTCTCGCAGCGCGGCATCAGCATCGAATCAATGGAAACAGTCACGCGCCCAGCGCCGCTGAGCGGCTCGCCGCTGTTTACGATGACGGCGCTTGTGGTTGTCCCGCCCCACTTGGCCAGGCAAGGCTGGGAAGCGGGATTGGAAGGCGCTGGGCATCGGTTGAACGTCGAGATCAAAGTAGGGGCCGTGAAGAGCCAAGTATGACCAACGCACGAGAGCATGAGCTTCGGGAGGCTACCACCGGCGGGGCAAGGTCACTGCTGCTGGCAGTTGACGACTTCCGCGAGGAGGCCTCCGCGCGCCTGGACCCCCGGCGGCGCGCCCAGATGGGGCAATTTCTGACGCCTGGCCCGATCTCCACCTTCATGGCCGGCATGTTCTACTGCCGGAAGTCCGAAGTTCGCATCCTGGACCCCGGCGCCGGAGCAGGCTCGCTGGGGGCAGCTCTGGTGCTCGCGCTGTGCCAGCGCCCAAAGCGCCCGGCCACGATCTCCCTCACGGCGTACGAGATCGATCCCCTACTCGCCGGCTATCTGCGTAAGACACTAGAGCGTTGCCGGGTCGCCTGCGAGGAGTTTGGCGTTTTGTTTCAGGGGCGCGTTGTGGACGATGACTTCCTGGAGGCAGGCGCAAACAGTCTCGCGGGCGATCTCTTCGCGCGGGGCGAGCCGGAACGCTTCGACTGCGCCATTCTCAACCCGCCCTACCGGAAGATTCGCACGGAGTCTCGGGAGCGATCGCTGCTTCGTTCAGTCGGACTGGAGACGACCAATCTGTACACGGGCTTTGTGGCCGTTGCCGCGCGACTACTGGTACCAGACGGAGAGATGGTAGCGATTACCCCGAGGAGTTTCTGCAACGGTCCCTATTTCGAGCCGTTCCGCCGATACTTTTTGCGGGACATGCGTTTCCGGCGAGTGCACGTATTCGACGCGCGCGACACCGCCTTCGCCGACGACAAGGTCTTGCAAGAGAACGTGGTTTTTCATGCCGTGAAGAGCACGGAAGTAAACCCGAACGTCATCGTCTCGGCGAGTGCGGCGCCTGTTGGCGCTGACCTGCGCATGCGAACGATCAAGCACGACGAACTCATTAGTCCTCGCGATCGTCACGCGGTCATTCACATCGTTCCGGAGAAGGACGGCGAGTCAACCCGTGATCAGATCAGCCGCCTGGGAGGAACGATCTCCAACCTCGGATTGACGGTGTCGACGGGGCGCGTTGTCGACTTCCGAGCCAGAGACCTGCTTCGTTCCCAGCCGGGGAAGAACACGGTGCCTTTGATCTATCCGTGCCACTTCAAGCAGGGTTTCGTCGAATGGCCCAACGGCAAGACCCGTAAGCCGAATGCTCTCGCGCTCGGGCCAGGGGCTGAGGAACTCGTAGTCCCCGAGGGCTATTACGTACTGACGAAGCGATTCTCGGCGAAGGAGGAACGGCGGCGGATCGTTGCGGCTGTCTACGACCCAGCGCGTGTCCCCGCGCCCCAGGTCGCCTTCGAGAACCACGTGAACTACTTCCATGCGCGCGGCGCCGGTCTCCCGGCGGCCCTTGCGAAGGGGCTTGCGGCGTACCTGAACTCATCGCTTGTGGACAACTACTTCAGGCAATTTAGCGGCCACACGCAGGTCAACGCGGCCGATCTGCGGTCCCTGCCCTACCCCACGCGTTCTGCTCTCATCGCCCTTGGGCGGCGGATTGGGAAGTGTTTTCCGGCCCAGGAAGAGCTTGATCGCCTCGTCGCTGAGGTCCTCTTCCATGGCTAGGAGGCCCGCAGAGAAACGCCGCGCGTCGGCGAAACGCATCGACGAGGCGCTCGCAATACTCGCTTCTTTGAACGTGCCGAGGGAGCAGCAGAACGAGCGCTCGGCGCTTGTTCTGCTCGCGCTTCTGGGAATGACGCCACGCAAGTCATGGTCGGACGCGACCAACCCGATGCTCGGCATCACCGAGATGATGAATGTCTTCCAGGATCAGTTCAGCAAGGAGTATGCGCCGAACACGCGCGAGACCGTCAGGCGTTTCACCGTCCACCAGTTTGTCCAGATGGGCCTGCTCGTGGCGAATCCTGACAACCCTCATCGCCCCGTGAATAGTCCAGCCAATCGCTACCAGGTCGCGCCTGCGCTCCTCAAGCTGGTTCGGACCTTTGGCTCGCCCGCTTGGAAGGATGCCCTGACGGCATTTGTGCGTACGGCCAGCGCCCTCGGAAAGCTACGGCCGAGAGAGCGTGAGATGGCGCTGGTTCCGGTGAAGCTTCCGAGCGGAAAGAAGGTCTCGCTGACGGCCGGTGGCCAGAACGAGCTCGTCAAGAAAATCATCGAGGAGTTTTGCCCCCGTTTCACCCCTGGCGGCATCGTCGCGTACCTGGGCGACACGGGGCAGAAACAGCGACACGTCGAAGCCGGTTATCTTGTGCAACTCGGGGTCGAGATTGACGAGCACGGAAAGATGCCCGATGTGATAGTACATCTGCCAGACAAGGACTGGCTTGTGTTGATTGAGGCGGTGACCAGCCATGGTCCCATTGGGCTCAAGAGGCACAACGAACTGAAGGCACTCTTCGGCTCCGCTCGGTCGGGACTTGTCTTCGTAACCGCCTTCCTTACGCGGCGAGCTATGACAAGGTACCTGAGTGAGATCGCGTGGGAAACAGAGGTATGGATCGCCGAAGCGCCGTCGCACATCATCCATTTCAACGGCGAGCGCTTTCTGGGGCCGTACGAATGACGAGGGCGCCGGTCATTTTTTGATGCGAAGACGCGGTCTGAGGCCGCTCGAAGCCCGCTTTTGACAAGCCTCAACTCACCCCTTACACTTCCGGCTTACCGGCGCACTTCATCACGGGAGTTCATGCGATTGCCTTCATCATCACGTCCATTGATCGGCGTCACAACGCGGCTCGACGCTCAAGACACGTTTTACCTGCGTCGTTATTACGCCGAAGCCATTGAGGCTGCGGGCGCTGCGCCGGTGTACATCCCATTGATTCCCGACCGAGAATATCTGGCGGCGTTGGCCGAACGGCTCGACGGCTTGATGCTTTCGGGCAGCAACAGCGACCTTGATCCGGTCTATTTCGGCGAAGAGCCGCATCCGAAGCTGGGTTCCGTCACGCCGGAACGCGATGAGACCGATCTGATTCTGCTGGAGATCGCTGAACGGCGCGCTGCGCCTGTGCTGGCCATCTGTTTCGGGATGCAATCGTTGAACGTCGCGCGCGGCGGGTCGCTCGTTCAGGACATCGAATCGCAAGTCCCGAACGCGATCCAACACGAGCAAGGGCACGAGCAGGGGCAGGTCTACAACCGGCCTTCGCATCACGTCAGGATCGAGGCCGATTCGCTGCTCGCGCAATTGGCCGGGAGCGAGACCGCGCGCGTCAACAGCTCTCACCATCAGGCGGTCAATCGGGTCGGACGCGATCTGCGCGTGATTGCGCGCGCGCCGGACGGAGTGATCGAAGCGGTTGTAGATACGCGACCGGATCGTTTTGTTCTCGGCGTGCAATGGCACCCTGAGATCGGATGGGAGCGTGACAAGTTTTCGCAGGCTATTTTTAAAAAGTTCATTGAAGCGGCTCAGAAGTATCGAAGCTGGTAAATGCAGTACGGGGAGCGTGTTCCATTGGTTCTACACAAGTTCCCCCGCTCCGTAGGAGCGCAATGTTTATAGCTGTGCGATGGATAACGCGCCCTAGCTCCGTCAGGAGCGGCATCTGCGCGTGGCCAGATGCCGCTCCTGACGGAGCTAGGGCGATGAAGCCAATCTATAAACATTGCGCTCCTACGGAGCTGAGGAGCGCTGACTTTCATAGAAACCAACGGATGATGCTCTCCGTACCGCACAATCACAAGAGGACATGGATAGAAGAAGCAGGTTCACCATCACATTGCTATCAACCGCCCACTTCGTGTTGGATTCGTATTCGAGCTTCCTGTTTCAATTGCTGCCGTTGTTGGCGATGAAGCTTCGATTAACTCCGGCGCAGGCGGGATTGCTGCCGCCGGTTTTGACGATCGCTTCGTCGTTGATGCAGCCGGTTTACGGAGTGATTTCGGATCGTTATTTGAAGCGTTCGATGATGGTGTTCGGGCCGCTCGTGGCCGCGATCTTTCTGTCGAGTTTGGGAATGGCCGGCAGCTTGCCGGCGCTGGTGGCGTTGGTGATTCTGGGCGGCGTCGGAGTTGGGATGTTTCATCCGCAGGGCGCGGCGCTGGTGAGCCGCGCGGCTTCCGCCGACGGAGCAGGGAAGCATCAGGGGATGGTGATGTCTGTGTTTTCGTCGGCAGGCACTGTCGGTTATGCGTTGGGGCCGGTGCTGGTGGCGCTGGTGGTGAATCGGTTCGGCTTGGAGAATAGCTGGTACACGGTGTTCTGGGGCGTGGCGATCTGGGTCGTGCTGTTTCGTTATTGCCCGCCGCTTGAACGGAGAGAGCGCGCGGCTGATGCGCCGACGTTGACTGACGCTTTGCGCGCGGTGTGGGCGCCGTTGACGTTGCTCTATTTCGCAGTCGTGCTGCGGTCGGCTGTGGCGGTCAGCGTGCATACTTATTTGCCGTTCAGGTTGAAGAGTTTCGGTATGACCGAGGTGGAATACAGCGGAGTGCTGGCCGGGTTTATTTTCTTCGGCGGATTGGGCGGGTTTTTCGGCGGAGCGTTGGCGGATCGTTTGGGCGCACGTCGTGTGTCGCTGGCGGCTATGTTGCTTGCGGCGCCTTTGTTGGTCGGAGCGTTTTCGACGCAGGGGACGCTCAGCTATTTGTTTTTGATGGCCGGTGGCACGGTTTTGAACCTGCCGATCCCGATCAGTGTGGTGATGGCTCAGCGGCTGGTTCCGGGCGGAGCGAGCACTGTGTCGGCGTTGATGATGGGGTTTGCGTGGGGCGCGGGAGCATTGATGACGCCGATGGTCGGGGTGATGAGCGAGCGGTACGGATTCACACGCGCGTTGGTGCTGGCGGCGCTGCTGCCGCTGGTTTCGGCGGCGTTGCTGTGGCTTTATCCGAAGGATGGGCAGGCCGTTCGCGCGAGGGCGCGTGAGGCTTTGGCGGTTGGGGATTGAAGATTTGAGATCTGAGATTCGGGATTTGAGATTGAGATTTGAGATTGAGTTATGGGGCTTTTTTGGAAACGTAAAGGTGGAAGTGATTTTATTTCACTGGGATTGAGCACGCCGTATGAGCCGGAGCCGCAGGTCGAACAACTTGTCGCTGCCGAGCCAGTTGAACGACCAGTCGAGCAGGCGAAGGTTGTCGAGCCTGCAAAACCCGTGAGCGTTGATGCGCCAGTTGTGACGCCTGCGTTTCAAAGCCAGCAAGCGACCGCCGCGCAGAGAACGGTTGAAGAGCCGGTCGAGGAAGAGAACTTCCTGGCGCGGTTCCGCAAGGCTGTCTCGGCCACGCGCGAAAGCATCACTTCGCGCATCGAAGACGTAGTCAAAGGCAAGAAGCAGATTGACGAGACGACTCTCGAAGAGCTCGAAGAGGCTTTGATAAGCGCAGACATTGGCGTGCAGACGACGATGGCCATTATCGAAGACGTGCGCCGGCAGGTTAATCGCCAGACGCTGAAAGACGTTGACGAATTGAAGCGCGTGATCAAACAGCATCTGATGGACATTCTTGAGAAGGCTGAAAAGGCGAGCGGTGTATCGTCTGAGACCTCGGTGGCCGAAGACGTGCGGCCTTACGTGATGATGGTCGTGGGTGTCAACGGCACGGGCAAAACGACTACAATTGGCAAACTGGCGCAACGCATCAAGAACGACGGCTACGACGTGTTGATCTGCGCGGCTGATACTTTTCGCGCCGCAGCTTCCGACCAGTTGGCGATCTGGGCCGAACGCGCAGGCGTGCCGCTGATTCAGCAGAAGCAGGGGACCGATCCGGCGGCGGTGCTCTTCGATTCGCTCAAAGCCGCGAAAGCGCGGAACTCCGATGTGCTGATTGTTGACACGGCGGGACGTTTGCACACCAAATCGAACCTGATGGCCGAGCTTGAAAAGATGAAGCGGGTCGCCGGGCGCGAAGTGAAGGGCGCGCCGCACGAGACGCTGCTGGTCATTGACGCCGTGACCGGACAGAACGGATTGACTCAGGCGCGCGAGTTTCTGAAGGCGGCAGACGTGACCGGGCTGGTTTTGACGAAGCTCGACGGCACGGCAAAGGGCGGCATCGCTGTGGCGATTGCAAAAGAATTGAACCTGCCGATCCGTTACTGCGGCATCGGCGAAAAGGCCGACGATCTGGTCGCGTTCGATCCGAAAACTTATGTTGACGGGCTGTTCGAGTGATCTTGAAGTTGATTGAAAAACGATGAATAACTCTCAAACGAACCAGGCCTCCTTCTGGAAATCCGACGCCGCGCTCATCACACTCGCGCTGGTCTGGGGAACTTCGCACGTTATCCAGAAAGACATTCTCTCGACGCATTCTCCGGCTTTTTACACGAGCTTGCGTTTCGGGATCGCGGCGCTCTGTTTCGGATTGCTGTTCGCCGGGCATTTGCGGCGCACCAGCCGCCGGGAGATTACTCAAGGCGCTTTGCTGGGACTTTGCAGTTTTGCAGGCATCGGCTTTTACGTCTCCGGTCTGGTCTTCACCGAAGCGTCGAAAGCGGGTTTCATCTCGGGACTCTATCTGGTCTTCACTCCGCTGCTCGCCTTCCTGCTGTTTCGCGCCCGCCCGACGCGGGATCATTTGACCGGACTGGCGGTTGCGATCGGAGGATTCGCTCTGCTCAGCTACCCGCGAAGCGGCGAATTGTTCAACTGGGGAGACGTCTTGATTCTGCTGGCCGCCGTGGCCTGGGCCGCGCACATCGCCGCGACCAGCGCCTTCGCCAGCGAAAGCTCGGTGAAGACGCTGGCCGCAGTGCAGGTGATCATCGTGGCGGCGCTTTCGACCGCGGTCTGGTTCGCGCTGAGCCGGATTGCGCATTCGGCCGCCGATCTGCAATCGCTTCCGAGCCTGGTGGCGATGGAGGCGGGATCGAAGAATACGATGGATTTAAAGTTCGCCGCGCAGATAGCTTATATGGCCGTGGTGGTGACTTTTATTGTGGCTCTGGTGCAGACGTGGGCGCAGAGGGCGGTCTCTTCGACGCACGCGGCGATCCTTTACGCGCTCGAACCGGTCACTGCCGCAGTCTTCGCATATTTCGTTCTGGGCGAAACCCTCGGTTGGCGGCGCGGCGCCGGCGCGGCGTTGATCATCGCCGGAGTGATGGTTTCGCGGTTGAGGCTGGCGACCCGGCTGACGAAGCAGAGCGATGACGGTTCGATTGAGTTGAAGAACGAGATTCAGCCGATTGAAATGGATTCGTGATCCGGCAAGGCTTTCGTTCGTTACTATTCCCTCGTCGCGGTTTCCCTCAGCGAGGTTAGCTCCCCGCACAGTTGATGGCTTATGCGAGCCAAACGCAGACTCGGGCAAAATTTTCTGGTCGGTTCGCGCTACCCTCGTCGCATCGTTGAGGCTGTGTCTCCGCAGTCAGGCGAAACGATCATCGAAATCGGGCCGGGGCAGGGAGCGCTGACTGAGCTGCTGATCGAGCGCGGCGCCCGCGTCATCGCCATCGAACTCGACCGCGGATTGGTTCCGCTTCTGGCCGGGCGTTTTGGCGGAAACGGCAATTTCCGGCTGGTTGAAGCTGATGCGCTGGAGATTGATTTTTGCGAGACAATCGCGCCTGACGCTACCGCGCGTGTGGTTGCGAATCTGCCTTACTACATTTCGACGCCCATCTTGCGGCGTTTGATCGAGCATCGCCGCTGTCTGCGCGAGCTGACGCTGATGTTGCAACGCGAGGTAGTCGAACGGATTGCCGCCTGTCCCGGCGGCAAGGAGTATGGCTTTTTGTCCGTGCTCGCGCAGTTATATTGCGAGGCCGAGAAGCTCTTCGATGTTCCGCCCGGCGCGTTTCGTCCCGCGCCCAAAGTCTGGTCGAGCGTGATCCGGTTGCGCACGCGCCAGCAGACGGCGGCGACGGTGGAAGACGAATCGCTGTTCATCGAATTGACAAAGGTTCTGTTCGCGCAACGGCGGAAGACGATCCTCAACAACCTGCGCGCCGGTTGGAGCAGATTGGGATTGACGGACGGGGCGCAGGTCAATCAATTGCTGTCGTCGTCGAATCTCGATCCGCAACGCCGCGCCGAGACGCTGTCAATCGAAGAGATCGCGCGGTTGGCGAACGCGATAAATTCGAATCAGCACCGCGAGCGGTAGCGAGTGTGGTACTGATTGATGCTTCCCCACTCTTCACCCGTGATTTTTTAAGCTATACTCAGGAGCCAAAAACTGAAAGCGGAAAATAACCGATGAACACAGGCAAATTACAAATCACCCCACTGGGCGGTCTGGGCCAGTTCGGAATGAACATCACCGTCTTCCGCTGCGATGGCCAGATGATCATCGTTGATTGCGGAATGATGTTTCCCGACGAAGACCTGCTCGGCGTTGACATCGCGATCCCCGACCTCACCTACATTGAAGCCCACCGCGACGAATTGATCGGCATCGTGCTGACGCACGCACACGAAGATCACGTGGGCGCGCTGCCGTTCGTGTTGCAGGTCGCCAACGTGCCGATTTACGCGACCGAATTCACCTTCGCCCTGGTCGAAAACAAGCTGCAGGAATTCGAGCTGCTCGACAAAGTCCAGACGCACACGATCAGCCCGCGGCAGAAATTCACGCTCGGCCCGTTCGAGATCGAGTTCATTCGCGTTTCACATTCGCTGGTGGATTGCGTTGCGCTGGCCATCCACACGCCGGCCGGCATCGTGGTGCACACGGGCGATTTCAAGGTTGACGAAACGCCGGTGATGGGCGACGCGATTGATCTGAAGCGATTGAACGATTACGGCGACAAAGGCGTGCTGGCTCTGCTGGCCGATTCGACCAACGTCGAGCGCGAAGGGCGCACCGGATCGGAGCGGGCGGTTATTCCGGCGTTCGAGAAAATCTTCGAGGAGGCCGGAGGGCGGATCATCGTTTCGTGCTTTGCGACGAGCATCCATCGTTTGCAGATCGTGCTCGATCTGGCCACGGAAACCGGGCGCGCCGTCGTTCCGCTGGGGCGCGCGATGATTCGCAACTTTGAAGTGGCGATGCGTCACGGTTATCTGGATGTCGAGGACGGCCAGCTCGTCAGTCCCGCGCAGGCGAAGAGGATGTCGCCCAGAGAGGTTTGTCTGCTCGCCACTGGCAGTCAGGGCGAGCCGATGGCCGCGCTGGCGCGAATGGCCGTTGATTCGCACAAGGACGCCAACGTGATTCCGGGCGATACAGTCGTCATCTCGGCGCGCCAGATTCCAGGCAATGAAAAAACCATCTCGCGGATGATGAATCATCTGTTCAAGAAAGACGCGCGGGTGATTGATTCGAGCATCGCCCGAATTCACGTTTCCGGGCACGGGCGGCAGGAAGACTTGAAGATTATGTATGACGCCGTGCGGCCGAAATTCCTGATCCCGATTCATGGCGAGACGCGGCAGCTTTATCGTCACGCCGAAGCCGCGCGCAAATGGGGAGTGTCGCGCGATCGCATTGTGCTGGCCGAAAGCGGCGACGTGATCGAACTCGATGAAACCAGCGCGCAGGTGGTTGAAAAAGTGCCCGTGGGGCGCACGCTGATTGACGATTCGGGCACCGGGCGGATTGACGAGCTGGTGCTGCGCGACCGCAAGCATCTGGCTTACGACGGCATCGTGCTGCCGATTGTCGCGATCAACAAGACTTCGGGCGAGCTGGAATCCGCGCCGGAAGTGATTCAACGAGGCCTGGCTCTGAGTGACGATGGAGCCGAATTTCTGAACAAAGCGCGGGTGATTGTCGGCGAGACTGTGATGAACGCCAGCCACGAAGAGCGCGTTGATTGGGCTGTGATTAAGGAGAAGATCAGGCTCGATCTCAAACGTTACATCCAGAAAGAGACCGGGCGTAGACCGATGATCATCCCGGTGGTCTTGGAAATCTGAGGTCGCGGATCATTTGTCTTGACGGTGTCTTGATGGATTCAATTAGCGAATTGCTGTCGCGTGATGTTGACAACGCAGTTGACAACCAAGCCAATTGTTGACACCTGTTTTCTCATATTAATCCCTGATTCTTAAAGAAATAAGCTGTTGACACCCCCTTGTTTCTTGCATAGACTGCGCGGCGTGAGATCGGCTCACCTCACGAGTTGAGTTAGCAGTGAGAATTGATCAAAGCCCCATTCTGATGCGTTATTTGATTCAGTCTCTCGTTGCCATAATCACATTGCCCATTCCCGTTAAGCAGTGTGGCCGGATGAACTCAAATGAGCCGACACTGCGGCATACTGATTGCAGCCGCAACCCATCGTCAAGCGAAGGCATCTGAAGCTTGCGAACCAACACTCAAGTAAATCGTAGCTTGAGAATTCGTATATGACTTCCCTGCTCGCATATTGGGGCGAGAAAGCCCACAGGTTGTCATTGTGCCTCCACACTCGAAAGTCAATTAACTTTGCTCTCGGTCTTGAAAGGCCGCAGATCAAAACAGTGTCATTCGACTAACTCTAATGACCAAATTAAACAAAAGAAGTAAAAGGAGTATGCACACAATGCGAACCTCACGCCGTTTCTCCTCACTTGCGCTGATCTTGACGGCTCTCACGTTGACGTCTGCTTCGGTTTTCGCGGCAGACCCCGGAGTGTCTTTTCCTGATGATTCAGTGGTCAGTGACCAGAGAGCAGGCTCGATTCTGATCTATAACATCTATACTTCCAGCGCGACCAGTCCGGCCACTGAGAACACGCGCATCAGCATCACCAATACATCAACCACCAAAGCGGTTTCCGTCCATCTTTTCTTCATTGACGGCGAGTCGTGCAGCCCGGCTGACAGCGTGCTCTGTCTGACGGCCACTCAGACGGCCAGCTTCCGCGCTTCGGACTTCGATCCGGGCACAATGGGCTACATCGTCGCGATTGCAACCGATGACAATGGCTGTCCGATCAAACACAACTTCCTGATCGGCGATGAGTACGTGAAATTCACTTCCGGTCATCAGGCCAATCTCGGCGCAGAAGCCGTCGGCGCTATCAAAGTTCCCGAGTGCGACGATACGACGACGGGTCTCACGCTGAACTTCAATGATTCTCAGTATGGCCGATTGCCGGCGACAGTGGCGGTGGACAATCTCCCCAGCAGCGTTGACGGCAACAATACGATGCTCATCATCAACCGTGTTTCGGGCAATCTGGCGGTCGGCGCCGATTCGCTGGGCACCGTCGTCGGCCTTCTTTACAACGATGCCGAGAACGCCTTCAGCTTCTCGTTCTCGACCAATCAATGCCAGTTGAAATTCAGCGTCAGCAACACGATTCCGCGCACCGCCCCGCGCTTCACGACCGTTGTTCCAACGGGTCGCACGGGCTGGATGAAACTCTTCACCTACACGGGCGCGCCCCTGCTTGGCGCAGTGATCAATCTGAATCAGGCGGCCAACGCTTCACCGGGCGCTTTCAACATGGGTCACAACCTGCATAAGCTGAGACTGACCAATTCGAGCATCACCATCCCGATCTTCCCACCGAATTGCTAGCCACTGCGGGAGGCGCCCGAAAATAATCAAGGCCGGTCATTGCGACCGGCCTTTTTTGTCTCTGGGCAACAGAGCGCCCCAGCGTCGAGCGGCGCCTTTCCATTGTCCGCCGGAAACGATAATGCTATTCTCCCGCGCGAAATCTGGCCCTGAAGTACCTCGACTCTGCCGCGTCCAGGAAAAGTCTTATGGCCTATTTGCCCGGGTTCGAGCACGACATCTTCATCAGCTATTCGCACCTCAACGAAGGCGCGGACAGATGGGTGTCGCGTTTTCACGAACGGCTTGAGGCGGTGCTCAAACAACACGCCAGTAAAGAGCTCAAAATCTGGCGCGACACGCGCCGGCTCGACGGCGGTCAACTCTTCGATCGAACGATCGAGACCGCAATCGAAGGTTCCGGGCTGCTGCTCGCGCTCAACTCTCACGCTCACAGAGAATCGGATTATTGTCAACAAGAAGTGCAATGGTTTTGCGATAAGACCAACAAGGATGGGTGGGGTTCGAGCATCGGCGACCGCAAACGCATCATCAATGCGATGCTCGACAACCTTCCATTCAAAGACTGGCATCCGGCTTTCAGCGGCGCGTCGGGCTTCTACTTTCATGACAAAACTGTTGATGTAGGCATCGCGCCGTCATACCGCCCTGGTTCGGCGAAATTCAGAAATTCAATTGATGAATTGGCGATCTCTCTGGCGTTGACGCTGCGCGCCTTCAAACAGGAAATTCATAACAGAGAGTCCGAGCAGCTTGCGTCCGACAAGACGGACGGCAACGGCCACACGTTTCCATCATCGTCTGTGTTACTCGACACGCATATGAAAGATGACGATTACGCAATGGAGGTGCGCAATGCGCTGCGTTCGATGAACGTCAAAACCTATTTCAATCAAAGCGATGATGATCCCGGCGAAAGCCTTGAAAACTTTGGCGCCAGGCTGAAGAAGCTGCGACGGATCATCATCGTCTTCGGCAATGTCAAGGAGAGCTGGGTTTTGCACAGGTTCGGCGTGGCTTCTGAGATCGCCAACGGCGAAAAGACGGCGCTCAAGGTGGGAGTCTACTACGCGCCGCCGCGCTCGAAAGGCAATGGCGGCCAACTCAAAATCGGCTCGCTGACCGTTTACGAACTGGATCAAGCTGACCTGCAAAACCCGCAGGCCTGGCAGCCGCTGCTCGGCTAATCCTAACCGAAGATTATGCAAACGGCTTTGTCGACAATCAGTGAGGTAGCGAGAGCCGGAACGTTCGGGTTGAAGCTCCCGGCGCTCCCGGCCAATCCCTTTGTCGGCTTGCGCCCGTTCAACAGCGACGAAGCGTTGCTCTA
>Ga0247727_10003216_pt1 | contig 36443 bp, 32 predicted proteins | sample WisWelCaveWW1625_FD_202498 | JGI IMG/M metagenome (GOLD analysis project Ga0247727, IMG submission 202498) | Biofilm microbial communities from Wishing Well Cave, Virginia, United States - WW16-25 | ecosystem: Environmental > Aquatic > Deep subsurface > Groundwater > Cave microbial mat | place...
CGTTCAGGGACAGCTCGCCCGGGCCGGTCTTGAGGCACGAGCCATTGCCGGTGAGGTCGCCCAGGAACGTAATCACATGCGTGGCGTCATTGGTCAGCGTCAACGTGTGCCCACCCGCGAGCAGCGTCTGAGAGAATCTCACCGAGGTGTTCGTAACGGTGAACGTCTGGCTGGTCGCGAGCGTGACCGGCAGAAGCAGGAAGGCGGTGCCACCGTTCGTGCCCTGGGTGCGCAGGCCGTTGTGGAGCGTGAGTGGATTACCCCGCAATGAGTAGCCCGTGCCAAGAGCGATGGATTGGAATTGTGTGCCCACTGGGAACGTGTTGGTGTTGGCTTTTTGCAAGGCGGCGTCCGGGAAGCTAAGATCATCGCCCTCCGAGGGTGCAACGTCACCCACCCAATTCACCGCATTGGTCCACTCCGGCGAACCGCCGCCACCGTCCCACGCGCGGGTGATCCCGGTGGGTGAATACGCGCGCGTCAAGATGACATCATTGCTCGTGCCGCCGATGTAGCTGATAGCGAAAAGCGCGCCGCCGTTGGTGATCGTGCCCCCTTCAGCCAAGCCGCTGAACGTGCTCGTCACCGCTTCGCCGCCGTCGTTCGCAATGATCGTGAACACCGTGCCGACGGACGATGAGATGGTATTTGTGACGGACAAACTCCCGCCGAGCGTGACGCTGCCGTTGACGACGAGTTGATCGTAACCTGAGCCGGCAGTCGTGCCGTTGATCTCGACGGTGAAAGTCCTTCCGACCCCGAGCACCACGTTGCTCGACGTGAGAATGCCCGGACTCGCGCCCGGCGAAACCGTGCCCGTGCCTACACCGGCAATTTCGCCCACCGTGCCGACCCCTGCGAGCGTGCCGCCCGACAGCAGGACCCGGCTGTTCGGTTGCGAACCGTGAACGCGCAGAATCCCCGCGCTCACCGTCGCGTCGCCGGGGTAAATGTTGGCGGCGTTGAGGCGCATCTGGCCTACGCCCAATTTGTTCAATCCAACACCGGTGTTGCTGGAGATTACCGCCGTGATGTCCAGATCGGGATCAATCGTCGCGTTATTGACCGTGAAAGCCCGCGAACCCGTTCCGAGCGAGAGATTGCCGGAGATCGTGCAACTGTCTGCCGCCGCTGCCGTGGCGGACACGTTGCCACCCAAGGTAAGCGTGCCCGCGCCGGTGGACACGTCGCCGCCGCTGGTCAGCGCGAGCGTGCCGATGCCGTCCGAGAAGCCGTTAAGATTAAGCAGCCCCGTGCCGCTTACCGTCACCGCACCTGCTGTCCCGAACCCGATCTGATCCGCCGCCAGCAACGTCACCGTCGTGCCGGTCTGGATGAACAGCGTGCCGGGAATCATCGGGCTGGCGCCATTCAATTCCACCGTCCCCTCATTCACTGCGGTGGTGCCGCCGTAGGAATTGTTGGCCGCGCTGTTCAGGAGCAATTTACCCGTGCCATTCTTGTTCAGCCCCGTTCCACCACTGAGAGCACCGCTCAACTGGATTTCGCCGGTGCAGTTTGCGTTCAGCGCGACCGGGCCGATGTCAACGTCACCGTTGATGTCCAGCACTGCGGTGGCTGACGCGCAAGTGAGCGTTTGATTAACATTGTCGAACAGGAAGCCGAAGTTGACCGTGTTTGCGCCGCCGGTGTTGGTGGCATTGATGGCAATGACACTGGAGTTGGTGAAATAGACCGACTCGCCGTTGAGGACATAGTTCGTGCCGCCGAGCGTGATGCTCGCGAACGGCGTCTTGGTGGGAAAAGTGTTCGTGTTATTCAAGCTGGTCGCGTCCACGTCCGCGCCGGGAAACACGAGGGCGTCTCCCGCCACGGGCGCCGTGCCGCCCCAGTTGGCGGAGTTCGTCCAGAAGTTGTTCGCACCGCCGCCGTTCCAGGTACGCGTGGCGGCCGGCGCGACGGGCGGCAGGCAAAGCGCGAGCAACAGGAGTGAACGCAAGGCCGGAGCGTTGGTTGGTCGGTGTGTTGGGGCGGGGTGGAGCGGTTTCATGAGATTTTTTGCGTATGGTTTGGTTCAACTCTTACACCGGAAGAAACTCTGAAAGGTTACAGGGAGAATCATGGCGGGTTTGGACGGTCACCTGCGCCGGAGGTTGACCGGCCAGTTCGGGGCGGAAGCTTCTGCTGGCTTTCTGGCGGGTTTGTCCCGGAATTCTGAGGCGGCAAGACTTGCGGTTCCTCGCACACCGACTCGCCCAGCACCTGCGCGAACAGGCAGACCGGGCAAAGCCCCATCGGCGCGTCGCCCGGCAAGCGGGTGTGGCAAACTGGGCAGTCGCGAGGCTTGTTCATGTCGTAGCCGACGAAACCATTCGTCTCGCCCAATACACCGGCAATCTCCGGCGAAGGTTACGGAGATTCTGGTGGCACGATCCGGTTGGATGACCTGCCAGCTCACTACGCGGCGGTGGCACGCCCATCCCGTCCGGCGCAAGCTCACCCGGCAATTCGTAATCACCGGAGCGTTGCCGTGCCATCACATGACATCGTTCCAATCTGCGAAGATTTTCCCGGAGCGCGGGCGGCCCCCCGCTCGCAGCGCCTCGTCTGCGGAGAGACGTTCAGGCGTTCGACCCATCCTACTGACGCTCACCCGCTGCGGACAGGGACCGTCCGCGCTCCTTGGTTGCGGCGTTTCGCATCCCGGGCAGTTCCAATCGCGCCGCCTCACTTCACCGAATGGACCCTGCTGATCCGGCACTGGTCGGATTAACCGCACGCATCGGTGCGGGCGCGGTGCTGGGCCGCAAGCCGTTGGGTCGGACGGCCAGCGAACGGAGATTGCGGCTCGCGCCCAGTTCGGGCGTGAACAACGACCGCATGCGTTCCCAGCGCTCGTTGAGTTCGTCAAATTCGAGCGGCTCCAGAAATCCTCCGGCGTTGAAAGACCGCGAGGCGAGCAGGGCGCTCATCTCCAGCCACTCCTCGACCGGGCGGGGATCTTGCGGCAAACGCCACAGGCACGGTTCGCCGCCGCGCGTCTGCGTGAACAGATATTGGTCGTCGGCCAGAAAGCGGGCGAACAGCACCTGGCCCGGGTGCGGCAACGGCGGCGTCACGGATTCACCGGTCGCGACTTCCCAGACCCGCGCCGTGCCATCATCGCTGGCCGTGGCGACCCATTGGCCGCCGGCGCTGAAGACCGCGTGGTTGACTTGGGCGGCATGTGCCAGCGGTGGGGACAGGGCTTTGCCCGTGCGCGCGTCCCAGATCCGGGCGGTACGATCCCGGGCGGCCGTGACGACTTTCTGGCCGTCGCGGCTGAACACGATGGCCAGGGTGGCATCGGAATGTTTGATCGGCGGCGTGAGCGCTTCGCCGGTGCTGACGTCCCAGAGGTACGCAATCTGGCCGCTGACGATGTCGCCGGAGGCCGTGGCGAGAGTGCGGCCATCCGGGCTGAACGCGGCATAGATGACATTCACCGGGACTTTGATGGGCTGGAGGACGGCGGTCCCGTCGGCGGCGTCGAGCAGTTGGATTTCCTTCCCAGCGAGTACGGCGACGTGGGCTGCGTCCGCGCTGACAGCGATGAACGTCACAGGGGCCGTCACACGCTGTTCCCATCGTTGCGTCCAAGTCCCCGGCTCAAAACAAACCACCAGATTCGAGCGGGCCACGCTCAACACCCGGCCATCCTCGCTGCACCACGCTCGGCCCAGCGTATCGGCCGTCCAATTCATCGCCGCCAGCAACTGACCCGTGGCAGGGGACCACGTTTGGAAAATAAATTCCTGCGGGCGGTTCGCGTTGGTGAGCGAAAGGATCACACCGTGCGCGACCGTTTGGAGGACGAGTCGATCCCCGCGCTGGTTCAGCCACGCGCGGACGGGTTGATTCGTCAGTGGCAACGGCACGCCAAAGGGTTTCCAATCCTGGGCGCTCCAGAGTTGCGCTTCACCGGCGCGGTTGACCGTGAGCAGACGAGCGTCGTCGCCAACCTCGAGCACGCGATCCGGCGGCTCGGGCCAGGGAGCGGCGGCGAGTTGTCGCGGCGTGCAATCCCACAAACGCACCGAGCCATCAAAACTACCGGAGACCAGGTGGCGGGAATCCGGACTGAAGCCCACCGCGAAAGCCAGTTCGCTATGCTTGAGGCGGACACTCGTCGGTTTGGGTCCGGCCAGTTCCCACAAATAAGTTGTACCATCGCCGCAACCCACCACGAGGCGTTGGCCGGACGCATCAAAGGCAAGGGTCCCCGTGAGGGAATCGTGCTGGAGTTCCGGGAACAGCGGATGGCCGTTGACGGTATCCCAGGTCTTCACGGTGCCGACCTGGGTGAAGGAAGCGAACCAGCCGCCCTGGGGCGCGACATTCACTTCAGCAATTCCGGCTTGGGGAATGGGTGGCCCCACCGGCTGCCCCGAGGCCGTGTCCCAGAGTTGAAAGGACTTCCAATAGTTGATGACGATGAGGCGCGAGCCGTCGCCATTGAAGGCGAGATCCGTGACGATGCCGGCTTGTTTCAATGGGGCGAACTGCGCCGTGAGGGTGGCGCGATCCCAAATGATCACCGTTCCATCCGCGCCGGCCGTCGCAACCAGTTTTCCATCCGGCGACAACTTGGCGAAAACTTCCGCCCGTCCATGCTGGCCCGTGACGCTGTCACCGGTGGCGACATTCCAAACTTTGAAGCGGCCATCCGGACTGCCGCAAGTGAGCAGCCACGCCGCATTGGCGCAGGTGACCGCCCTGCGCAACCCGCGATGTTCGAGCAGGCGCCGTTTGCTGCCGGTGTGGGCGTCCCACCCGTGAACGCCCTCGCCACCGTAGGTGATGGTCAGGATTTCCTGGTCGTGCTGCACGAACATCCCGAGCGCGAGTACCCGGGAGTGCGCGAGCGGCCCGAGGATTTTTTTGCCGGTCGCCACCTCCCACACCCAGGCCTGGCCGTCGTCCCCGCCCGTGACCAGCTTGCTGCCATCAGAATTGAACTCCGCCACGCGCACGGGTGAACCTTGATTGAATGATTGCACCAGCTTGGGCGCTTGCCGCCAGGTGGCGGATAGCCGCAGCCGATGATTCGCCGCGCGCACTGGATCATCACCTTCCAACCGCAGCGCTTCCGCAAACCACAACATCGCGTCAAACGGCGCGCCGGCTTCCAGCAGCCGGTTGCCGCTCGCGACGTGCGAGCGGGCGAGGCGCTGGCGGTTCTCCGTGGCGCTCGCGTCCGCGCGCTGCGCATTTCGATCCGCGCGCGTGGCCTGGGTTTTCGCCTGCCGCCATTGCCAGAGCACGCCGGCCAGGCCCGTGAAAAAAATCACGACCGCTGCCAGCGACAAACCCGCGACCACCGGATTGCGGCGCGTCCACTTGAGCGTGCGCTCCCAGCCGGTGGTGGGCCGTGCCAGGATCGGCTCGTTGCCCCGCCAGCGATCCAGGTCCTGCGCCAGCGCCTCCGCGCTCGCATATCGGCGCGGCGGCTCCTTCTCGAGACACTTGAGGCAGATCGTTTCGAGGTCCGCATCCACCAGCGGATTCAATTTTCGCGGACGCTCCGGCTCCTGCTCCTGGACCGCTTTGAGAATTTCCAGCGTGGAGTCGCCGGTGAACGGAGCCTTCCCGGTCAACAGTTCAAACAGAATCGCGCCCAGGCTGTAAATGTCCGCCGCGGTCGTGAGTTGCTTGCTGCGGCCCGCGGCTTGTTCCGGCGACATGTAGCCGGGCGTGCCAAGCACCGCGAGCGATTGTGTGACGTTCGGGCGATCCTGAACCAGCTTGGCCAATCCAAAATCGGTAAGGTGCGGCTCCCCGTGTTCATCCAGCAGGATGTTGGTCGGTTTGATGTCGCGATGCAGCACACCGCGTTGATGCGCGTGATGCACCGCGCGGGCGATGGTCGCGAGCAAACCCGCCGCGCGTCGCAGCCACTCCGCGCTCCGCACTCCGCACTCCGCACTCAACTCCGCCAGCGTGCCGCCCTCCATCAGCTTCATGCTGAAGTAATGCCGGCCATCGTGTTCGCCGACTTCGTAAATCGGAACGATGTGGGGATGGTCCAGATTGGCGGCGGCTTCGGCCTCGGTGCGGAAGCGCTGCACTTCCGTTAAGCTGGCGAGCTGACCGGAGCGGATCATCTTCAGCGCGACCGTGCGATTGAGGCTGACCTGCCGGGCGTAATGCACCACGCCCATGCCGCCCTGGGCGATCTCGCCGAGCAATTCGTAATCGCCGAAGTGACGAACGCGCTGACTCTGGACTCTGGACTCTGGACTCTGGACTTTGATTGCCCCTGCAAACAGGCAGGCCGGGCAAAGCCCTCCCGGCGCGTCCCCCGGCAACGGGGTTTCGCACACCGGGCATTTATGCGGCTCGCTCATTTCGCGGTGTGGCAGGACTGGCGGATGTCGGCGCGTCGGCGCGTGCGACTGCAGGTGGCGTTCAGGTCGGTTTCACTCTTAATCATAATCTTCATCTTACTCTTAATCTCCTTTGTGAATCGCGGCGGTTTGGTCGAAGTGCGGAGATCAAGATTACTGCCAGGTCCTCGGGATAGACTACGTTTCGGCGACCGCTTCCCTCTCCCCTTCGGAAGGGGAGAGGGTCAGGGTGAGGGGTTGGGTGGCGATACCGAACGAGGATTTTATCAATGCCAGCGCGGCGCTTCCCCCTCACCCCGGCCCTCTCCCCCTCGCCGGGGGAGAGGGAGAATCGCCCGGCATCGCAAAAAATCTGTTCGCAGTTCTGTCGTCTATCCCAAGGTTTCATCAGTAAGATCAAGATTACGATTAAGCTTAAGAGGAAGAACAGAAGTTTGAGCGCCACCTCCATGCTCGCCCCGCGTCGGCTCATCCGGACAACGCGCTGAACAGGTGGCGCAGCTCCTCCTCGACGTCCGCCGGCGTGGCCACGGTGCTGGCGACTTCCACCCGCAGCAGTTCTCCGAACCGCTGGCGCAGCCGGAGCACGGCCACTTTCACCGCGCCTTCCTTCAGCCCGAGACGTTTGCCGACTTCCACGTAGGATTGCGTCCGTGGCTCGCCGAGCAAATACACGCGCAGTTCCTGAAACCGCTCCGCCCGGCCCGGCCCGGCGTACTCGGCTTGCAGCCGGTTCAACGCGCGTTCCAGCAGCGTCGTGGCCCAGCGACGGTCAAAGACCTTCGCCGGATCGGCATCCACCACGAGGTCCGACTGGCAACGCTCCTCGGCCTCCGGAGCATCCATCGGTATGAAGGTCATGCCGCCGCCGCGTTTTTGCGCCCGCTGTTTGGCCTGCTCATCCGCGAGGTAGTAACGCAGCGCCGCGAGCAGGAACGACCGGAACTTGCCGCGCTCGCGGTGCGCGCGGCTCAACGTGTCCTTCTCCATCAGGTGCAACAGGAAACCCTGCGTCAAATCCTCCGCGTCGTGCGGCGTTTTGCCCTGCCGCCGCAGATAGGCATACAACGGAAACCAATAAGCGCGGCAGAGCGCGGCCAGGGCCTCCTCGGCCTCGGCCGATCCGGCCTCTTTCGCCCGCAGCACAACGCTCCAGAGCGTCGGTGGAAACTGCGCGCCGCCCGGCGTGACGGAAGATGGATTGGTTTGACCCGGCATCGTAGGCTCTCGGTGCGTTGCAGCCCATCGTAGCAGCCCGGCCAGCACCTGCCAAGCGCGGTCACCGTCCGGACAAGGGTGCGTTGTCAGGCAGGCGGTTTCGATTTCCGGAATCCCTTCACAGAGGCGATGAACGCCTTCGACTCTTGCTGCGTGAAGGTGTCCGTGACCGCTGGCATCTTGAGCTTGCCGTCCTCGCCCGCGCGGCCTTCGCGGATTTGCTTCTCGATCTCGGCGTCCGTGGGCTTGCTGGCGCCCAGGTCCTTGGCGCCGAGTTTGAGGCCGATCTCGGTCTGGCCTTTGCCGTCCGCGCCGTGGCAGGAGGAACAGGCTTTGTTGTAAAGCCCCTGCCCATCGTCGGCCCGGCTCGCGGGGGCAAGCGGAACGAAGGCAAGGATCACCGGACGCAGAGGCATCACCGGGGCCACCGCAGTGCGAGTGGAATTGCCGAGTCTCCGGAAGCGGACAAGCACACCCGGGCCACGGTCACTGTTTCTTTTTCTTGAAGATGTCTGTGACGCTCTTGGTGGCACTGCCGACGGCCTCGGTCGCGGTCTCGGTGGCGGTCTTGGTGGCGGTGTCCACCATCCCCTTGGCGGCGTCGGTGATGACGCCGGCGGCGTTCTTGAGCGTGCTTTCGGTGATTGCAGAAAGGACTTTCTGGGTCAACTCCGCCGGCGTGATGCCGTCCGGTCCCTGCCCCAGATTCGTCAGGTGAATGTCCGGCAGCGGCACCGGCGCGGCGAATCCTCCGGTGCCTTTGATGCTGACCTTGACCTTCGCCCCCGTGATGAGGAAGTCGTCCACCTGGAGTTTCTTGCCGCCCTTCTGATCCTTGCTTTCAGGTTTCGCTGCCTTGTCCGTGGTGCCGCCGACTGTGGCGTTCACATTGTCCAGGATTTTGCTCAGGTTGTTGCCGGCCAAGCCCCCCTCGAAGGTGATCTCCGGCGCTTCGACCCGGACGGACTTGACGACGATCTTGTCCGAGAGCACCGAGCCGGGGCTGACGGCGAGGCTGGCGCTGCCGACACTAATGGCGTTCGGGGTCTTGTAGCCTTCGGGGTTGCCGACGATAAGGCCCTTGACCTTGCCGGAACCGGACAGCAGGGAAAGGCTCACGCCATCCAGCTTGATTTCCACCTTGGCGATCTGCGGTCCGACGGTTTCCACACCTTTCTTGATGGCACTATCCAGGAACAGGCCGATGGCCACGACGACCACGATCACGAGGACCACCAGTCCGATGAGCACACGGATGAGAAGTTTTTTCATAGCTGCTGCAAGTAAACACCAAGCGCGCAAATCCGGCCAGCGGTTTTTGCGGCGCCGGGAATTCCGGGTTCGACTTTTGCCCCCGGGCCGCCCATAGTCCCCGCGCATGAAGTCCATGACGGGTTACGGACGCGGCGATTGCGCGCGGGGCGGGTTCAAGGTCACCGTGGAACTCAGTTCCGTGAACCGCAAGCAGACGGAAGTCTCCGTGAATCTCCCCCGTGAGATGGAGATGCTCGAAGCGCCGATCCGCGATCTCATCAACCGCCACGTCGCCCGGGGCCGCCTCACGGTGCGTGTCTCCCTGCACACGGTTTCCGGCGGATCCACCGCCCGCCAGCACATCAACCTCCCACTGGCCCGGGCTTATGTGCGCGAACTCGCCCGCCTCGGCCGGCAACTCAAACTTCCCGGCCCGGTCACGCTCGATCAACTCGTCCGCGCCCCCGGCGTGTTCCAATCGGACGCCGACCTGGCCGAGACGAAGGACCTCCAGCCCGCCGTCGAAAAGGCGCTCACCGAGGCGCTCACGGCGCTGGTGAAGATGCGCTCGCGCGAAGGCGTGCATCTGGCGCAGGACCTCGCCGCTCGCGTGGCTGTCATGCGCAAGTGCGTCGCGCGCGTCCAAACCCAGGCGCCGCAGGCGGCGGAACGGTATCGCCAGCAGCTCATCGAGCGCATCAAGAGCGCCGGACTCGACACCCCGGCGGCCGACGACGAACGCTTGCACAAGGAAGTCGTCTTCTTCGCCGACCGCTCGGACATTTCGGAGGAGTTGACGCGGCTGCAAAGCCATTTCAAGCAGTTCGACGATTGCGCGAAGGCGGACGAGCCGGTCGGGCGGATGCTGGACTTCCTGGCCCAGGAGATGAACCGCGAGGTCAACACCATCGGCGCCAAGGCCAATGACGCGCTGATCTCACGCGACGTCGTGACCCTGAAGGCGGAACTGGAAAAGTTCCGCGAGCAGGCGCAAAACGTCGAGTAGCCGGCCCGCGCCATGAAACCTAGGATGCACAAACGGGCGCGCCCGCCGAAACCGGGCCGCGGCCAACAGGCCGGAAGCCGCCCGCCCCGGGCCAAAGCGGCGCCGCCGCCAGCGGAGAATCCGAATCCACTGTTGATCGTCATCTCCGCCCCGTCAGGCGCGGGCAAGACGACGCTCACCCAGCAATTGCTCGCCGCGCGGCCGGGCCTGGCGCGCGTCATCACCTGCACCACCCGCGCGCCGCGTGCCAGCGAGCGGGACGGCGTGGATTATTATTTTCTCGACGCAGGATCTTTTTTGAAACGGCTGCAAGCGGGCAACTTTCTCGAACACGCGACCGTGTACGGCCACAGCTACGGGACGCTCAAGGCCGAGGTGCTCGGCAAATTGCGCCAGGGGTCGGACGTGCTGCTGAACGTGGACGTGCAGGGCGCCGCCACGATCCGCGAGCGGGCCACGGAGGACGCGGAGTTGCAACGCGCGCTGGTTTTAGTCTTCCTCACGCCGCACTCGGTGGCCATTCTCGACCAGCGTCTGCGCCGGCGCGGCACCGACGAACCCGCTGTGATCCAGAAGCGCCTCGGCGTCGCCCGCCAGGAGATCGCACAATGGAAGAATTTCGATTACCTTTTGATCAGCACCAGCGTCGCGGAGGACCTGCGGCGGATGCAGGCGATCGTGGACGCGGAAAAAATGCGGACGGCACGGTCCGAGGCGCCGGAATACTGAACGTGATTGCAATCACACTCCGGTTGGTGGCCGGTGGGGAGATTTCCTGGCCGCAGACGGAAGTGCGAGAGAGAGTGACATGAAAAAAAACATCGTGTTGGGCGTAACCGGCTCGATCGCCGCCTACAAGGCCGCCGAACTGGCGAGCCAGCTTGCGAAGGAAGGTTGCAGTGTCCACGTCGTGCTCACCGCCGACGCGCAACGGTTCATCACGCCGCTGCCGTTCAAGACCCTTTCGCGCCATCCGGTCGTCACCGATCTCTACGACGAGGAGGAGGGTTGGAAGCCGCTGCACATCCGGCTGGCGGACGAGGCCGACCTGGTGCTGGTGGCGCCGGCCACGGCCAACTTCATCGCCAAAGCCGCGCATGGCCTGGCGGACGATTCGCTCAGTTGCATCGCCCTCGCCATCAACCCAAACGCCAAGATCCTCGTGGCCCCGGCGATGAACGGAAAGATGTGGCTGCACCCGGCCACGCAACAAAACGTGGCCGCGCTCAAGGCGCGCGGCGTGGAATTCATCGGGCCCGAGGAAGGCATGTTGTCCTGCGGCTATGAGGGGTTGGGCCGGCTCTGGCCCGTGGAGGACATCGTCCAGCGCGCGCTGGCGCTGCTCCGTTGAGCGCCGGTGTCGCGCGCGGCAGGTTTATGAAATCCGGTCCCTGGCGGTGGTTGAAACGGCTGCCCGCGCTCCTGGCGGCCCCGCGACCGGAACCGGTCGCTCAAGCCCAACGCCTCCTCGCACTCCAGCGCAACATCATCCTGCCGGCGCGTCTCGTCGTTCTCGGCGTTGTCTTTTACCAACGCTTTCAATCCCCCTGGCTCACCGACGTGGCCACCAACTACGGCGTGCTGCTGGAAACCATCCAAAACGTTTTTGACGGCTACGCCCTGCTGACGGTGGCGGTGACGGTGCTGGTTTATGTCGTGCGCTGGTTTCCGCCCGGCACTCTGCTTTGGACCCTCTTCATCATGGGCCTGGGGGACGGGATTTTTCTTGCCGGCGTGACGGTGCTGACGGGCGGGTTCGGCAGCATCCTGTATTGGGTGTATCCGGCGTTGATCGTCCTGAACGCCCTCGCCATCCCGCTGGCGACGCCGCAGATTGTGTTGAATCTCCTGCTGGCCGTGTTCTACCTCGCCGCCGGGTTGCTCGAAGCCGGCGCCCCCCTGGAATTCACCCTGCCGAGCCAGGAAAAGTTCAAACCCAGGTCCAGAATCCACGCGGAGGATCTCCGGGACTTGAGCTCAATTGTCGTCCGATTGAAAAAACCACAGGAACCCTGGCCGGAATCGTTCTGGAGCGTCCTTTCAGAATCCTCGCGCACCAAACTCTCGACCCCGCTCTGGGACCAGTTGGCGGAAGCCACACAGGCGAAAGTTTCCGCGTTCCTCCAGAATGGCGTGGACGAGATGAGCGCCAAAAAGAAGCTGGCGGAGGATTTGAACCGCATCCTGTTCCCGGCGCCGCGGATCATCGTGGGTGGCGAACCGCCGGAGACGCCGGCAGACCCGTATGTGTTGCGAGTCGCCGTGCTGCTGTTGCTGACGCTTTGTTGCTACGGAGTGCAGGTCCTGGCCGCCAAAGAGCAGCAGGCCGAGGAGGAACAAAAGGAACTCATCTTCCGCACCGGACAACTGCACTCCGCCGGCCGGCTCGCGGCCGAGTTTGCGCACCAGATTAAGAATCCCCTCGCCATCATCAACAACGCCACCTATTCCCTGCAACGCGCACTGAAAGACAGCCGCCCCGAAACCGCCAAACAGGTCGCCATGATCCAGGAGGAAATTGGCCGGGCCGACCAGATCATCACCGAAATCATGGGCTACGCACAGTTGAACGAAGGCCGGGTCGAGAAACTCGATGTGATCGAGGACCTGGACCGCGCCCTACAACAGGTCTTTCCACCCGGCCTCGCGCCGCACCTTCAGGTGGACCGACGCTACGAGGGACATTTCCCGCCGCTTCTGATGCAACGCCGGCACTTCTCGCAGTGCGTGGCCAACCTCCTTCAAAATGCCCGCGAGGCGGTCGGCGACCACGGCCACGTCGGGCTGGCCGCGCAGTGCGAAAGCGACGGTTCGGTGGTGATCACCGTGAGCGACGACGGCCCGGGCATTCCGCCGGACAAACTGGAGCGGGTTTTCGAGGCCTATTACTCCACCAAGGCGCGCGGCACCGGCCTTGGCCTGGCCATCGTGAAACACAACGTCGAGCTGTACGGCGGCAGCGTCCGCGTGCAATCGGAGCTTGGAAAAGGCGCCCGCTTTACCCTATTCTTGCCGGCGAAAACCTTGACGCGTCTCGATTCATGAAGCTGCCGATCCCACCCGTTCTGGTCGTGGACGATGAGCGCAACATGCGCCTGTCGCTCCAGACCGTGCTGGGCGACGAAGGTTACTCGGTCCGCACGGTGGAATCGGCGGAGGAAGCCCTCAAGTTCCTGGCGCAGGACGAGGCGTTCATGATCGTGACCGATGCGCGTCTGGGCGGCATGAGCGGTTACGACTTCCTAGGCCGCGTCCGCTCGCAGTGGCCCGACCTGCCGGTGCTCATGATCACCGCCTACGCCACGCCCAAGCTCGCCGTCGAGGCGATCAAGGCCGGCGCGATGGACTATCTGGCCAAACCTTTTGCGCCCCAGGAACTGCTGCACGCGGTGGCTCGTTGCGCCGAACGCCACCGTCTCCTCAAGGAAAACGCCGCCCTCCGCGCCCGCGCCAGCGAAACCTACCAGTTGGAGCAACTCGTCGGCGATTGCGCCAAGATGCGCGAACTCAAGCGCCTCATCCAAACGGTCGCGCCCACCGACGCCCGCGTGCTGATCCTTGGCGAAAGCGGCACGGGCAAGGAACTCGTCGCCGGCGCGCTCCACAGCCTCAGCCAGCGCCGCGCGGCCAATTATGTCCGCATCAACTGCGCGGCCATTCCCGAAACCCTGCTCGAGAGCGAATTGTTCGGCCACGAGAAAGGCGCGTTCACCGGCGCGCTCCGGCAAAAGCCCGGACGCGTCGAGGAGGCCGACGGCGGCACGATTTTTCTGGATGAGATTGCCGACATGAGCCGGCCTTTGCAGGCCAAACTGCTGAGGTTTCTTGAGGACGGCACGTTCACCCGCGTCGGCGGCACGCAGGAACTCCGCGTCAACGTCCGTCTCGTCGCTGCCACCAACCGCGACATCGTCAAGGCCATCGCCGACGGGCTATTCCGGGAAGACCTCTTCCACCGGCTCAACGTTGTGCAGATGCGGCTGGTCCCGTTGCGGGAGCGCGGCGAGGACGTCCTTCTGCTGGCCGAGCATTTCCTGGGGCATTTCGGCGCGACGATGAACAAGAACGGGAAAGGGCTTTCCCGCGCGGCGCGGCAAAAACTTCAGGCCCACCATTGGCCAGGCAACGTGCGCGAATTGCGCAACGTGATTGAGCGCGCCCTCATCCTCGAAACCCATCGCGAGGTCCAGCCGGCGAGCCTCCCTGATTTCCAGGTCGAAACCCGGCTCCACCGCGCCGAGCCGCCCCGGGCCGCCGGCGATGGCTCGCTCGATGAACAGATGGCGGGCTTGGAACGAGAGCTCATTCTGCAAACCCTCGAACAAAACCACTTCAGCGTCACGCGGACGGCGGAACGGCTCAAACTCAGCCGGCACGCCCTGCGTTACCGCATGCAGCGGCTCAACCTCGCACCCGAAGCCGGACCGGATGACGAAGCCGTCGTCCCCGCCGGCAACGCGCCCCACGATTCATGATCCTCCTTGCTGCCGTCAACCCGTTCCGCGACCCGGATGACCCGATGCCCGTGGCGGGTCGGATGACCCCCGCCACCTTCTCGGTGCTCGTGCTGTTGGGCGTGTTGCTCGTCGTCGTGGTGTTGGTGGTGATCTGGGCCGTGTACATCCGCAAACGGCGGCGGCGGGATGCCTCCTCGCGCCGACACCGCCACCGGCATCATCGCCGCCATTCCGCGCGCCGCGCGGCGGCCGCGTTCACTGAGATTAAAGAGTACATCCAGCAGAAACAACGGCGACGACGCGGCCACCGCCCGCGCAATCCCACCCTCGCCCAGACCGGCGGCCTCCCGCCCCTCCGCCCCGACGAACCGCCGGCCGTGCCCCCGCCGGCGTCACACCAACCGAACTGACGGCATGCAGCAAAGCCGGGCGATCACCCGCAAGAGCGCCTCCAACCTCGCGCTCGCGTTCATCCTGCTCCCCAAACCCAAACGCGACGCCATGTCCGCGCTCTACGCCTTCTGCCGCGAGGTGGACGACGTGGCGGATGACGAAGCCACACCCCTCGTCCAGCGCCGCGCGCAGCTCGCCGCCTGGCGGCGGGACGTGCGCCGCGCGTGTGAAGATCAATCGCCGGAGTTCGAGGTGAACCGGGAATTGCAACCGTTCATTCGGGCACACCGGTTGCCGTTCGCGCTCTTCGATGAACTCATCCAGGGTTGTGAAATGGACTTGGACACCGTGCGCTACCAGACGCACGAGCAGCTCGAGGTTTATTGCCACAAGGTCGCCTCGGTCGTGGGCTTGTTGAGCATCGAGATTTTCGGATACCAGAACCCGGTCTGCCGCGATTATGCTGTCCACCTCGGCAAGGCGCTGCAACTGACGAACATTTTGCGCGACGGGGCCACCGACGCGGCGCGGGGCCGCATTTATCTTCCGCTGGCGGAATTGAAACGGGCCGGCGTGACGGAGGCGGAAATCCTGCGGCGCGAATACTCGGACCGCTTCGCGCAACTCGCCGCCGGTGTCGCCGCCCGCGCGCGGGAATTTTACGCGCATGCCCGCCAGGCATTGCCCGCGGAGGACCGCCGGGCGATGGTCGCCGCCGAATTGATGGGCGCGGTCTATTGGCGGCTGTTGCGCAAACTGGAGGCGGCACGCTTCGACGTCTTCGGCCCCAGACCGACGCGGTTGGGTAAGGGCCAGAAACTGGCGCTGATCGTGCGGACCTGGTTTCGTTTCGCCTCCGGCGCCGTGACGCCAAATTATGGGAACGGCTGAAATGTTTTTGATTGCGGTTCTGGTCCTGGTCTTGATCTGTCGCCTCTTGCCAAGGTGAAGCCTCGGGAACAGAACGTGGCTGACAGTTCATTTTGCCGATGATCCCGTCGCGCCGCCTCATCGTCAACGCGGACGACTTCGGCCGCTCTTGTTCCATCAACCGAGCCGTCATACGCGCACACCGCGAGGGTGTTCTCACCACGGCAAGCCTGATGGTCAACGAACCGGACTGCGCTGAAGCCGTCGCGCTGGCGAAGGAGAATCCGTCCCTCGGCGTCGGCCTGCACCTGACGTTGCTGTGCGGCCACGCCGCGTTGCCGCGCGAAAAGATTCCTGACCTCGTCAGCGATCGCGGGGAACTCAGTAACCGTCCAGTCAGCGCTGGCTTCAGGTTTTTCGCCCATCGCGGGCTCCGCGAGCAACTCCGGGCCGAAATCCACGAACAGTTCGCCCGGTTCCGCGCCACCGGCCTGCCGCTCGATCACGTCAATGGACATCTTCATTTTCATCTGCATCCGACCGTGTTCGGAATTCTGATGGCGGACGCGGAAAAGTTGGGCGTCCAACGGCTGCGCCTGACACGCGAGCCATTTTGGCTGGATGTGCCGCTTGCGCGAGGGCGAAGGCTGTATCGCGCCGCGCACGCGGCGATATTCTTCTGCCTCGCCTGGCGGGCGCAGCCCCGGCTGCGACGAAGAAACATCCGCCACACAAAAAGGGTGTTCGGCCTGCTGCAAAACGACCGGGTGGATGAAGCCTATGTGTTGAAGCTGCTGGACATTCTGCCGCCGGGCGATTCGGAGCTTTACTCGCATCCCTCACTCGACAAGTTTGAGCACGAGTTCGACGCGCTCGTCAGCCCGCAGGTGAAGGCGCTCGTGGAACGCCTGGGCATCCGGCTCATTCGTTACCGGGATTTGTAGGAGCGCGGCCAGCTTTGTCCGCGAGTCCGCCAGATCGAAGGGACGAAATGCGCGGACGAGGCCGGCCGCGCTTCGTGAGCCATGACAAAGATTCTCATCATCCTGATCCTTGCGCTCGTAGTTGAGGCCGTGGGTGTGGTCTATCTGAGCAAGGGATTGAAGCAAATCGGTGAGCCGCCCTCGCTGACCGTCCGTGAGATTGGCCGGGTGATCGCCCGGGGCGCCACGAACGTCAACATCCTGTTTGGCGTCGCGCTCGAAGCCGCGTTCTTCGCTGCACTGCTCTATCTGCTTTCGCAGCGCGACGTGAGTCTGATCTGGCCATTGACTTCACTGGGTTTTGTCATCACGGCCATCGCGGCAAGGTGGATTTTAAAGGAAGAGGTGTCCGTGCTCCGCTGGGCCGGCGTGGCGCTGATCGTCCTCGGTGCAGCACTGGTGAGTTACAGCGAGAAAAAGAAATCGAAACCGTTGACCCCACCTCCTGCCTCGCGCGTGCCTACCGTGGACCAACAACCTTCGTGAGCACCTCAGCCAAACGCCGGGCCGCAAAGCTGGCATGCTTTTGTAACCGCAACAGCCCGGGAATTCTTCCCGGCGCCCTCGCGATGGCCAGCGCCAGTTTGCCGTAGTGCAGACTCTGGTCGGGTTCGGAGAGTTGGTTGAAATCGAGCGGCAGGTCCTCGTCCGCCGTGTCCGAAATGGCGCGCACGGTCGCGCACGGGATTCCACGCTCGCGGCTGATGGCGTGGATGATTTCGGATTCCATCTCCACCGCGTCCGCGCCGGTTGTCCTCCGCAACTCCGCCTTCTCCAGCACGGTCGTCGCAACTCGCGTCGCGCAAAAGAACTTCCCCGGCCTGGCGCCCGCGGCGGCGAGAGTTTCGCCAAGCGCGGCGTCCTGCGTTTCAAAAATCACGTCGCCGATAGCGAGTTCCGGATTCAGCCCGCCCGCAAAGCCGCAGGTGAAAATCATTCGCGGGGCATTCGCGGCCAGAAACTCGCGGACGGATTTTTCCGCGTTGCTATTGCCAATGCCGGTGATGAGCCCCTTGCCCCAATCGCCCCAGACCTTCCATGAAATCGCCTGGGCTTCCTCCTTGAGCGCAAAGCACACAAGCGCGCGCCGGACTTCGGGTTTCGGACTTCGGGTCTCGGACTTCACTTGATCCCCGCCAGCCGCTCCTTCCAAACGCGATAAAGCTCCACCGTGGCCCGCACGTCGCGCAGGCAATACTCCGCGATCTCCCGGAGTTTCCCCTCGGCCATGAGCGTGCCGACGTCCATGCCCGTTACGCCGTGCGCCTTGGGCGAGTCAATGCCAAAGGCCTTGCAGTAGAAATCGAGGTTGAACTTGCGCGCCGCGCCGTCGCGACCGCTCACGCCGTAAAAGGTGAATTGCTCCGCCAAGTCGCAGTGCGGCTCGGTGGCGTAACGGTAGCCGAGCCAGTTCTTCTTCGAGATGGCCACGTTTAGGACGGCGGAGCGCAGATACAGAAAGGGCACGTCGAAGCCGCGCCCGTTGAAGGTGACGATTTCGTCGTAATGCTTCGCGACGGCCCAGAACGCGGCCAGCAGTTCGCCTTCATCCGGGCAGGCGACGAATTCCACCGGCCCGCCCGGCGACTCCGCCTCCTCCCCGAAATCCTCGGCCGTGAACAAGACCTTTCCGCGCTGGGTGTCGGCATTGAGCATGGCGATGCACACGACCTGCGCGGTGAAGGGCCAGAGGGCGAACATCCTCAGCATCTCCTCGCGCCTGGCCGCGCGCGCCGCATCATCGGGAATTTTCTCGGCCTCGCGCAGCAGGTATTCCCGCTGCACCTCGTCGAAGTGTTCCAACGGCAGCGCGGAGGTCTCGATGTCGAAGACAAGCCTGGCCACGGCCAAAACTCTAACCGCTGATCCGCGCTAATCCACGCTAATCTTTTTGGATCAGCAAGGATCCGCGGTTCCATTCGGTCACGCGCCGAACTTGTCGAACATCCGGGCGTTCGCCTGCATGAGGCGGATGAGATACCTGGCCTCGAACACGCCGAGCGAGCCGGAGTTGGCGCCCGTCTCCGTAAACCGCGCGAGCTTGTCCGAGCCGCTCACCGCCGAATGCAGCAAGACCGGTTGCGGATGCCACGAGTGGCCCTTGAGCGCGCACGGGGTCGAGTGGTCGCCCGTGATGACGAGCACGTCCGGTTTCTGCTTCAGCAGGATCGGCAGCGTGGCGTCGAAGTCCTCGATGGCCTTTTTCTTCGCGGCAAAGTTGCCGTCCTCGCCCGCCTTGTCGGTGTACTTGTAGTGGATGAAAAAGAAATCGAACTGGCCGCAATCCGTCAGGTAGCGCTCGAACTGCTCGGCCAGCGTCTGCGGGCCTTCAAGTATCGTCATGCCGACAAGTTGCGCCAGGCCCTTGTACATCGGATAGACCGCCAGGCAGGCAGGCCGGAGCCGGTAGCGCGCCTCGAACCGCGGAATCTCCGGCTGGTGCGCGATGCCGCGCATCAAAAAGCCGTTGGCCGGCTTCTCCTTCGCGAGGATGGGCGCCGCCGACCGGTAAAAGTCGGCGATGAGTTTCGCCATTTTCTTCTGCTTCTCGTTCTTCGCGTCACGCGGCTTCACCGTGGGAATGGGAAATCCTTCGCGGTTCGGGTCGGCATCCGTAAGCGGCCCTTCCAATCCGCTGCCGCGAAATACCACCACGAAGCGATGCTCCCTGCCGGCCTTGATGATGACCTGCGTGTCGCCAAGTTTCTTGATCTTCGCCGCCAGCATCGCGCAAAGCCTCTCGCAAGTCTCGGTCGGGATGCGCCCGGCGCGCCGGTCGGTGACGATGCCCTTATTGTCGAGCGTCGCGAAGTTGGCGCGCACGCAGACGTCGCCGGGCTTCAGCTCAACGCCCAGACCGAGTGCCTCGATGACGCCGCGGCCCACCTGAAACTCCAGCGGGTCGTAACCGAACAGTCCGAGATGCCCCGGCCCGCTGCCCGGCGTGAGGCCGGGCGCCACGGGAATCATCCGGCCTTGCGCGGAATCCTTGGAGAGCGCGTCGAGGTTTGGAGTGTGGGCGGCTTCGAGCGGCGTGAGGTAGTTCTGCTCCCGGGTTGCCACGTCGCCAAGGCCGTCCATCACCACGAGCGCCAGCTTGGCGGCGGGTTTCAGAGTCAGTTCGGAATACAGTGCGTCCAAATTCATCGTGCCAAGAATGGAGAGAGGCGTTCGCGAGCGTCAACGCAAATGCGGGCGCGGGGCGCGCTGCTTCACGCTCGACTTCACTCCCCCACGATCAAACACTTCCGGCATGGCGCGCGTGGTTCTGGAAGCGGTCACGAAGCGGTTCTCCGGTTCAAACGGGGCCGCGGTCGTTGCCGTGAACCGCGCCAGCCTCACGCTCGATGACAAGGAACTGTTGGCGCTCGTCGGCCCGTCGGGCTGCGGCAAAACCACCACGCTGCGGCTCATCGCCGGCCTGGAATCGCCGGACGAAGGCGCGATTTCGCTCGATGGGAAAGTCATCAATGGCATTTCCCCCAAGGACCGTGACGTGGCGATGGTGTTCCAAAGCCACGCGCTGTATCCGCACATGACGGCGTTGGAGAACATGGCGTTTGGTCTCAGGCTGCGGCGCGTTCCGAGGCCGGAATGCCTCCGGCGCGTTCGCGAAACCGCGGAACTCCTGGGCATCGCCGATCTGCTCGGCCGGCGGCCCGCGGCATTGTCCGGCGGGGAAAGCCAGCGGGTGGCGCTGGGCCGCGCACTGGTCCGCCGCCCGCAAGTCCTGCTGCTCGACGAACCGCTCTCCCACCTTGACAGCCCGCTGCGCCGTGAACTCCGCCGTGAACTCCTCCGCCTGCACCGCGAACTGGGTCTGACGATCCTGCTCGTCACGCACGACCAGGCCGAGGCCCTGGCGCTCGGCCAGCGGGTCGCCGTGATGCATCGCGGCGCCATCGAACAAATCGCCGCGCCCGCCGAACTCCGCGCGCGGCCCGCGACGCCGTTTGTGGCCGGGTTCCTCGACGAACGCCCGATCTAACGACCGGGTCAAATCGCCAGGGTGCGCCGGTCCACTCCGCGCAACGCGCAGTAACGATCCAGCAGCGCCCCGCGGGCGGCGGCGGAAAAGTTCCTTTCCATGCCGCGCAACAGCCGCGCCAAATCCGCCCCGGCGCGTGTGGGTGAAACCACGCCCGGGAATTCCAATCCCTCCAGGTCGAGCAAAAACACGCGCTGTTCCCGATCGAAGACAAGATTCGTTTCCTTGAGGTCGCGATGGCGGAAGCCTTCGTTGTGAAGCCTGGCCACCAGTTCGGCCACGCGATGAATTGCGGGCGCGGTGTCACCGTGCCACTGGCCAAGGTCTTTCGCTCCCGGGATTTCTTCCATCAGGAAATAACTGCGCCCGAGCCAGCGCAGCCAGCGGCGATCAGCCGTGGCGATGGGCCGCGCCGTGGAGACGCCGACGAGTTCGAGGTGATAGGCCTTGTGAAACGCCCGCCGCGCCTTCGATGGACGGAACAGGTCTTTGAAAAGATTTTCAAACTTCCTCAGGTTATACCGCTTGAGCACCAAATCGTCCGCCTTGCCGACCGTGGAGCTGCGTCCGGGTTTAAGAATTTCTGCGCGCGTGGCGAGGAAGTGGTCCGGCTCGCGCAAAACCGTTTCCACCACCGGACTCAACCGCGGCAGCCGCACCTGCCAGCGCAAGCCGCCAATGTCCCGCGGAGCAAATTCGGCGTTGCGTTTCAAACAGCGCCGCGCGCGCCGGCGCAGGAAAGCGCGCCGAACCTCCACGCTCCGTTGCAACGTCCGGCGGACTTGTTCGCCGCGCCAACCGTAGGCGGTGAAAAACGCCTCGCCCAGCGGAAGCAGGCTGTTGAGCCACGCGAGGTTGTCGAGGCGCTCCTCGTCGCTCAACGCGTCCTTGACCTGCGCGTGATGCACGTCCACACGGCGCAATTCCAGTGGCCGGGCACGCACGAGAATGTTCGGCGCCAGATCGAATTGGACCACGCCCCGATTGTGCATCTGGCGCACAAGCCGGCCCAAGGCCGCCTGCGTTTCGGAGGCGCCGCGATCCGGGAATTCCAGCAATGACTGGCCGTCGAACGCTTCGGTGATCAAAAGGCTTTCGCACAGGCCGGTCACGGCCCACCGCTCGCCGTAAGCCAGGTGACGCACCAGCGGCACGCCGCGTCGCTGGATTTCGAGCGCCAGGTGCCATTCCCGCCGGCTGTGCGACGGCTTGAAAAAAAATTTCGCCCCGCGCAACGGCACGGCATCGTTGCGATAGCGTTTGACGTAGAACGCCCGGCCACCGACATGGTGCAGCGTGACTCGCTTGGCCGGCGACTCTTTCACTATCTGGCCAGCGTCGCCCAGGACCTGGTCAAGCGTCGGTGCAAAATCGGGGTCCAGTTGCCAGCGCACTCCGTTTCTGTTGAAGCGAATCACCGATTCATCGTAGGGGCGCACTCCGCGATGTCAACAGGGCTTGCCGGTGATGCGACGCGCCGGCCGCGCCTTTTCCGTTGAACAACCGGCAGCTCGCCCGTTTAATGCCCCCGCTCAATCGCATGGCAAAAAGTTTCCTTGGCTCGCGCAAACTCGGGACGGCGCTCGCCAGCCTGACCCTCAAGTGTCTGGACATCGGCGCCCGCGAGGGGATCACGCGGGATCTGCGGCCGCTCGCGCCGGCGGTGGCGGCGTTCGGTTTCGAGCCGGACCCGGAAGAATGCGCGCGGCTCAACCGACTCGCCGCGGCGAATCCCGCGCCCTGGCGCAGCCTGAAATTCCTGCCGGTGGCGTTGGGCGGCGGCCACGGCGCGCGCACGTTGAACCTCTACCGGATGCGCGGGGGGTCTTCGCTGTTCGAAGCCAACCTGGCTCTGCTCGAACAATTCGACCGCGCCGGGAACTTTCAACTGGAAGGGACCGTGCCGTTGCAGACCATGCCGCTCGATGCCGCCGCGGAGCAATTCGAGTTCGCCGACGCCCGCTTCCTCAAACTCGACATCCAAGGCGCCGAGCTGGAGGTATTACAATCCGCACCGCGGCTGCTGGCCGAAGCGGTGATCGCGCTCCGGGTGGAGGTGGAGTTCCTGCCGATCTACAAAGGCCAGCCGCTGCAACACGAGGTGGACACGTTCCTGCGGGCGCGCGGCTTCGTGCCGATGGGCATCGTCGAACCGCGGCATTGGCGGCGGACCGTGCGCCGGCGATTCAGTTTCGCCGGCGGTTCGCGGCCGTTCTCGCGCGGCCAGCTCGCCCACGCTGACTTCATCTACTTCCGCGATCCGCAAACGATCAACGAGGAGACGCCCGGCGGGATGCAAAGACTGCTGGCGGCGGGGTTTCTGGCGCTCAATTACCAGTGCGTGGACCACGCGGCAGCGATTCTCACGCGCGCCGCCGTCAGGCGGCATTTGAAGGAAACCTGGGGCGTGGAGGTTGAACGTGAGCTGGCGGTGGTTTCACGCGCACTTGCGCGCCGGCATCTGTGGCGTCAATGCCTGGCCGCGGGGCAGATTTTCGGAGAGACAGCGGTCCTGGCGCTCGGCTCGCTCGTTGGCCGCGCGCCCAACGTCCTCGGGCCATGGAGGAATCGTTAGCAGGACCTGCGGGGCCGGCCCAGCCAGCTCGTGAAGCGAGATCGGCAACCCGGCGCTTCGCAAGCGCAACTTGACTCCCTTGTGCTCGCCGGTTTGAGTTTGCCCCGCGACAGCGTATGCCGCGCTCGAAAACGGATCCGCTTCGCACCACCGTGGTTGTTATCGCCAAACATCGCGCGCTATTGGAACGGCTCGGCCTGGCCACGATCGAGCAGGTCAAGGCCTTCCGCGGTGATCAGGTCAAGGACCACCGGGGCCGCCGCGACATCGTCCGCGTGGTTGCCGCGAGCGCGGAACAGCCTGCGCCCGTCCTGTTTCTGAAACGCACATGGCGGCCGTACAAGAAGGATGGGCTGGCGTCGCTGCTGCGCCGGGGCGCGGTCTGGTCCGTCGCGCGGCAGGAATGGGAGAACGCGCGCGCGCTGGAGGCCGCCGGCTTGCATGGGCCCGGTCTCGTGGCTTACGGCGAGGAAGTCGGGCCGCTGTGGGAGAGATTTTCGTTCCTCATCACCGAAGCGGCGACTGGACAAGTCCTCGACCAATTTTTGCGGGAGTGCCGCGACCGCGCGCGGCGCCGGCGCACGTTCGATGCGCTGGCGCGAGAGATTCGGCGGATGCACGACGCCGGACTGGCCACGCCGGACCTGTTCACACGCCACTTCTTCGTGGACGCGGGTGGCGAGGAGCCGGAGTTCCAACTCATTGACGTGGCGCGCTTGGACCGGAGGCCGTCGCTCCCGGGCAGATTGCGCGCGCGCGACCTGGCGGCGCTCAACGTCACCGCGCCGCTGCGCTTTGTGTCGGCAAAGGAGCGCGTGCGGTTCCTGCGGATTTACGCCGGCCGGCGGGACAAGCCGCTTGCCCGACGCATTGCCGGGCGCGTGGCGCATTTGTTGAGGCGGCGGAAATTCCGGGAGTTCGCAACGGCGTAGTCCGGGCTGTCCGACGTGCGGGTCCCCGCGGCTCGGGGGCGGGCGCTATGCCTTCTGAAGGAACAGCGAGCCAAACGTGAAGTGATGCTCCGGATACTTCTTGTCAATCGGGAAGCGCTCCCCCGTGTCGTGAAACTGCCCGTCGCCCAGCGGCGTGAGCCGCGTGGCGGCGATCATCCCGTTGACTTCGGCGGCGGAGCGGATGGCGCCCTGCACCGGCGCGTTCTCGCCGAAGTCGAAGGTGAGTTCAAACAGGCCGCCGGGCGCCAGCAGCCCCGCCAGCCGCGCCAGGGTCTGGAGTTGACGTTCCTTGGGGATGTGTTCGATGACACAAAACGAAATCACGCGGTCAAATTTTCCCCAATCCCCCGGCGCATCGCTGTGCGTGAGGTCGAACGGCGAGCCGCGCAGCCGCCAGCCGAACCGCCCGGCGACGCGGTTGGTGTGCTCGGTGAGTTTCGCGTCAATGTCCAGGCTGAACACCTCGCAGCCGTTTTGCGCGAGGTGAAAGAGGGGGATGGTCGCGCCTCCGCCGAAATCCAGGACGCGCATTCCGGGGCGGAAATCGCCGTAGGCCAGGCCGCGCGAGTACTCCCAGAGCTTGTTCCACTTGATGCGCCAGCGCCACTTGAGCACGCCGTTGACGGCGAAGGGCGTGCGCCGCCACCAAAGCCGGTGCGCCGTCCGGCCCAGCGCTGCCGCCGCCGCCGCGACTTCCGGCCGCTGCGCGTCGTCGGGACTGATCGTCTTGTTGAGCTGGCCCGGTGCGGCGCTCATGCGGTGACCTTGCGTGCAAAAGCCCGTTGCGTCGAGCCAAAAGCCTGCCTAGCTTCGCGCGTCGCTTGAAGTCAATCTCCTCGGATCGCCGGATCGAAACGGCGCGCGTCGCAATCCTCGACCACGGGCGGTTGCGCGTGGCGACGGAGTTCGTGCCGCTCCTGCGCACGAACGGACTCGATACGTTCGACCGCATCATGACCGCGGCGGGCGGCAGGATGATGCGCTCGGTGCCGGGCCGCTCGACGGTGCGCATCGAACTGGAATCGCCCGGTGGCGGGAAAGCGGTCGCCTTTCTCAAACGCTACACGCCTCAATACCTCTCGACGCGAGGCCGCTGGTTGCGCCGCATCCACTGGCCGGGTGCCCGGGACGAGGCCTTGCACGAATGGCGCGCGATGGAACAGTTGCGCGCCCATGGCTTCCACACCGCCGCCCCTATCGCGTTCGGCCAGGCAAGGAGCAACGGGATCGTCACGCGAAGTTTTCTGCTGACGGCGGAGATCGTTGGCGGCGTGGCGGCGCACCACCAACTGCCCACGCTCGAGGCGAAGGCGCGGCGCGAACTGCTGCTGGCCATCGCGGCGCTGACCCGCCGGTTTCACGGCGCGGGCTTCGCGCACAAGGATTACTACCTCAGTCACATTTTCGTCGTTCCTCTTGAACCTTTAACGACCATCCATCGAGAGCCATCGTCCGGCCCGCGCCTTCATTTCATTGATCTGCAACGGTTGGTCCGCCCGCGCCTCCTGGCGGAACGCTGGGTGGTCAAGGACCTGGCGGCGCTGGGTTATTCGGCGCAACTCGCCGGCGCGACGGAGGAGGACTTGCGTGAGTTCCTGGAGCGCAGCGTCGGCCATGAGGTTTTGACCGCTCGTGGCCGCCGGCTCCTCGGTCGTGTCCGCACGCGCATCCGCGCGCTGCAACGCCGCAAGCCGAAGTACGACGTGATCTGGGACCAACCGGGAGCCCATCCCCACAACGTTTGAGCCGCGGCTCTTGCCTCCGGAAAAGTCCGCCCGAAAAAGTCCGTTGCCTCGGTGTGGACGCGCGGCTAGTTTGGGCCTGCCAGTGAAAACCACCGTGTCCCATTACGTCGAAAAGCCCGGCTATCTCTCGCTGCTGGTGCATCGGCGCGAACTGGCGTTCCGCGAAAGCGACGGTCACCTCGCCACCGAGTTCGGGAGCGAGGCTGAGTGGCTGAGGTGCATGAAGGAGGATTACCCGAAATTCATCCCCTTTCTGATCAAACGCTGCGGCCTGGACCTCCGCGGGCGCATCCTGGAGATCGGCGCGGGCGCGGCGTGGTTCAGCGCCGAACTCTCGAAACTGCCCGGCGTGGTGGAGGTGATCGCGACGGATTTCTCGCCCAAGCTGCTCAAGGAACGCGCGCCGCAGGTGTTTGAACTGCTCCGCGCCCACGCCGGGAAAATCACCCGCATGCCGGCCGATTTTCACAAGCTGGATTTTCCGGCGAACCAGTTTGACTTCGTGGTGTGCTCCGCCGTCCTGCATCACGCGGTGAACATGGTGACGGTGCTGCGCGAAGCGCGGCGGGTGCTCAAGCCGGGCGGCCGCTTTGTCGCCATTCGCGAGCCGGTCTGGCCGCTCATCAAACTCAAATCGCGCTCCCGCATCCAGAACCGGCTGGTGGCCGCCGGCGTGAACGAGCATTTTTACACGCTGGCGGAGTACCGGGAATTCTTCGAGCGCGCCGGCTTTGAACTGGAGGCCCGGCGCGTCAATCTCACCAGCGGCTGGAAGTATTACTTCAACGAGGCGGTCAACGGCCTGACGCACGCGCGTTACGCTTTTGTCGCGACCAAACGGGGCGCCGCATGAGCGAATCCGCCGCCGCGTACCGCGGACGCGTCAAATATGACGAACCCACCGCGCGCGAATACCAGGCGCGCCACCCGGGCCGCCACCACGCGGAGATGCGCATGGTGCACCAGGCCTTTGAGTTCGTGCCCCGCTGGCACCGCGTACTCGACGTGCCGTGCGGCGGTGGCCGGGTGACGACCCAACTGGCGAAGAATGGTTACACCGTCACCGCAGCAGATTTGTCGGACGCGATGATTCAGATTGCGAGGGAAACCGTCGCGAAAGAACAACTGCGTTGCGCCGTGACCAAGGAGGATGTCGAGAAGCTGACGTTTGGCGACCGCGGTTTCGACACGATCGTTTGTTTCCGGCTGTTTCACCATTTTCCCACACCCGGGGTCCGCCAGCGCGCCGCCACCGAACTCTGCCGCGTGGCGCGGAAATACGTCGTGCTCTCCTACTTCAGCCCGGCGTCGGTGACTTCGGTCAAGCGCAAGCTGCGCGTGGCGCTCGGCGGGCGGAAATCCGAGAAGCACTCCACACCGTTGTCGGAGGTGCAGGGGTACTTCGCCAACGCCGGGTTCCGACTCGTGCGGGATTTCGCGCAACTGCCGATCATCCACACCATGCACCTCGCCTTGTTCGAGCGGGTCGGCGAGAACCGGCCATGATCGTCCTGGGCCTGGGAGGGATGGTCGGCCACGACCCGGCCGCGGCGTTGGTGGTGGACGGCCAGGTCGTCGCCGCCGCCGAGGAGGAACGATTCCTCCGCGACAAACACGCCAAAGGCAAACAAGCCGAGCAGGCCACGCAGTTCGCGCTCAAGTTCGCCGGCTTGAAACCCGGCGACGTGCAGGCTGTCGCGATCCCGTTCGCGCCCGTCAGCATTTTCGGCCCGGCGCGCTGGCACTTCGCGGCGCGGCACTGGTATGCGCCGGACCGCGCGTTCACGGCGCTGTTCAACGGCAACCGCCGCTTTCGTCGCAATGTGAAAAGCGTTTTTGCCGCGCTCGACCGGCTCGGCATTGACCGGCACAAGATCAAGTTCATCCCCGTCGAGCACCACCTCGCCCACGCCTCCAGCGCCTATCATGTCTCGGGTTACAAGAACGCCGCGATCCTGAGCGTGGACGGCGTGGGCGAATACTGCACGACGTGGTTCGGCTACGGCGAAGTCGGCGAGATCGAGTGCCTCAAGGAATTCTACGCGCCCGATTCACTCGGCGGCTGCTACGGCGCGATCACGGAATTCCTCGGCTTCGAAATGCTCGACGGCGAATTCAAGGTCATGGGCATGGCGCCGTACGGCGACGCCAGCAGAATTGACGTATCACCGCTGATCCAGTGGAACGCGCACGGCTTCCGTGTGAATACCCGGCTCGTGAACTGCATCGGTTGGCGGCGTTACAAGCGTCCGATGAAGGGTGGATCGGAAGGTATCGGCACTTATTTTTCCCCGAAGTTGATCGAGATGTGGGGACGGGCGCGCGATGGCGACGAGATTGACGTTCCGTACATCCACATCGCCGCCGCGATTCAGAAGCAGCTCGAACAAATTCTTCTGGCTCTGACGAAGCATTACCTCGGCGAGCACATCGCGCGTACCAAGCGGCTCTGCTACGCCGGCGGCGTGGCGCTGAACGTGAAGGCGAACCAACGGCTCATTCAGGCCTTCGCGCCGGATTGCGAAGTGTTCGTCCAGCCCGCCGCCAGCGACGCCGGCACCGCGCTGGGCGCCGCCACCTACGCCGCGCACCGACTCGGCGACACGATCCAGCCGATGCGACACGCCTACCTCGGCCCGGAATACACGCCTGACGAAATCGAAACCGTCCTCAAGCGCCGCAACATCCACTACGAGAAATGCGCTTCGATCACCGATACCGCGAGCGAGCTGCTGGCGCGGGGCGAAGTGGTGGCGTGGTTTCAAGGCCGGATGGAATTCGGCCCGCGCGCCCTGGGCAACCGTAGCATCCTCGGCAATCCCGCCTCGCGCGGCGTAGCAGACATGATCAACGCGCAGATCAAATACCGCGAACGCTGGCGGCCGTTCTGCCCTTCGCTGCTCGACACCATCGCGCCGGACGTGTTGCAGACGAAACATCCCTCGCCCTACATGACGTTCACCTTCGACGTGGCGGACCAATGGAAGCCGCGAATTCCGGAGGTTGTTCACGAGGACGGCACCGCGCGCCCGCAAATCGTCACCGCCCTGAGCAACCCGCGCTATTACGAGTTGTTGAAGAAGTTCGAGGCCCGGACCGGAATCGGCGTGCTGCTCAACACCTCGCTCAACCGCCGCGGCGAGCCGATGGTCTGCTCGCCCGACGACGCGTTGAACATGTTTTACGGGAGCGACCTGAAGAATCTGGCGCTGGGGGATTTTTTGGTGCGGAAGTGAAAGGCAACTTCTGGTTGACTCGCGCGGAACGGTCACAACCGATCGCGGCCAGGCTTTCTGTGAATGAGGCGAGCCAGCCAGCCAGACTCAAGTTCAGAGTCACCGCCACCGCCCGAGATTCACCGCAACGCCTTTGACAGCGCCTTGGGATGCGCCGGATGCACCGGCGACAAGTCTGCCTCGTTGAACGCCAGCGCCAGCGCGTCGCTGTCCACGTCCAGCAAATGCCGGTCGGACGTGACCAGCATTGCGATGCCCGCCACGGAAGTCTCTGCCAGAATCAGCGCGTCATTGAATTCCTCCTCTGGCAATAGTCCCCGGGCCAGAAGGTGCTCGGCGAATCGCTCGGCGATGGCCCGCTCCACGTCACTCAGATCAAACGGCCGGATGCCCCACTTCGCGGCTTGGGCCACGCCTTGTTGCGCCAGAATGCATTCGGGTTCGTTTCCGTGAAGGGCCGCGTAGCCGAGCTCCTCGAAGACCGTTGGCCCGGCCTGCAGCGTGTAACCCGCGGCTTGGAAAATCTCGCGGAACTCGTGGGCGACCTCCAACTCGCGCGCCAGGTCCAGCAACAGATTGGTGTCAACCGCGAGCGGCTTCCTTCGGCCAATCCGCGCCATAATAGACCCTCATGGCCGCTTGGAAATGCTGGCGGCGTTCCTCTTTGGTAAGCTTGTTCGCCCGCCGTCGGATTTCAGCGGCCAAGCGGCTGCCGGGCGTCTCGTCCGGGTAACTCAACTTCTTCTTGCGCGCTGGTTGTGGCATAAGCTCAACGCCCACAAAGTCCGTGAAACCGTTTGCCTTGTCAACGCAACTCGTGCGCCCGTGCCGGCTGGCAATCGCCCGACGACGCGCTGACCATGTTTTACGGGAGCGATCTGAAGAAGCTGGCGCTAGGGGACTTTCTGGTGCAAAAATAATCCTCGTTCGCGAGCATGAATCTAGGCACGAAAATCCTGGCCACGTTGGGCATTGCCGCCGTTGTCGTGTTGGTGGCGGTGTGGCTCGGGGTTTTCCGCCCCGCGGCCCCGCCTGCCGGTGGAAGCACCGATCCTGTTTCCGAACCCGAAGTTCAATCCCCGGCCGCCACGCAAATCACCAGCCCGCGCGTGAACGCGAAACGACCGGAGACGCCCTTGCCACTGCCCGACTCCCAAACGCCGACGGCCGCCCCGGCCACCGAAACCAATCTCATCACCAATTGGGAGGAGAAGCTGGATGAACTGTTGCGTTCGAGCGGCGAGGACGGTGAGAAGGCGAAGCAGATGCTCGCGATGTTGCCTCATTTGCCGGCAACCGGGCAGGTGGATGTCGTTCAGCACATCGTGAACCTGACGCCCGACGAAGATTTTCCGGCCTTGGCGCGCCTGGCCGCGGATGCCAAGCAGCCGGAGGACGTGCTCGACGTGCTCCTGGCCGATGCGCTCAATCGTCCGGACTCGCTCAAGCTGCCGATGCTCCTGGATCTCGCCCGCAATCCGGAACATCCCCACGCAGGAGAGGCCAAAGACCTCCTGGAGCTGTACCTCGAAGAAGATTACGGCACCGACTGGAACACCTGGCAGCAGAAAATCGAGGAGTGGGTGAAGAACAATCCCGATTGACCGCGAAACCACGTTTCGCGGCTCCGGACAAAAAAGGCGCGGCGTTCCATGAACACCGCGCCGGAGAGTTGAATTCCGTTCTGGTCCGCGTTCGAGACTCAAGGCAGCAGCGTACTGATGACGCTGTTGCTGGTACCGTCCCAGATCGCGAGTTTGTGTACGTCCAGGATGTCCGCCGCGTTGACCGGCAGGCTCAGGAAACTCAGGTTGCCGTTCGTCTCGCTGTTGCCGCCCGCCACCACGGCGTCATTGACGGCGAGCCAGTAGTTCGTGCCGGGCGCGAGCCCCCAGGTGTAGAGGCGGAACTGCACCTGCCTGGTGGTCGCTTTGAGCCGCAGTTGCGAGGTGACGCCGCCGGCCGTGAACTTGCGCTTGATCAGGTATTGCAGCTTGTCCGGCGCGCTCAAGTCCGCGGTGAACACCGCCTGGGTATGCACGTTGCCCACGGCCAGTTCACGGATGTGGCTGATCGGATCGAGGTCTGCCGGCAGCGGACTCTTGCCCTTCCCAAGCCCTTTGCCGTTGCTGGAGCCGACTTTCATGTAGCGCAAGGTCGCGTTCCCCTTCGCGTCGGTGGTGAAATCCGACGCGTGGACGAAATTCGTGTCGTCGTCCAATACGGCGAAGAGGCGATAGGTGGAGTTGGTTTCGAGACGCCGGATCGTGAGGTCCAGGCGCTGGTTGTTGGCGTTGCCTTGCTGGTTTTGTTTGGCTGAAACGAATGCGGTGGCGTTGCTGACCGCGCCTTCGTTGGTCATCTCCTTGCGGATATTCCAATGCAGGATGTCGGTGCCGCCGCGAGGCGGTTTGGACGGCTGTTTGGCGGTGAGCGAACTGAGGGTGAACAAGAGCGCGGCCGTGGCCGCAACGACGAGGTACGACTTTTCCTTCATGGTCGCGACAATGCCACAAAACGCGGCCGACGTCAAAGCCCGGCTTCAACCTCGCCTCAGCACCCGGCCTGGAAAATCTCCGGTCACGACCCGACCAAAATCCCCTGTCGCGTGGCCATGTCGGCAAACACCCCGCGCTGGCGCAGCAATTCGTCGAACCGGCCGGCTTCCACCATTCGCCCTTCCGCCAGGACGATGATCCGATCCATACCCGACAGTGTGGACAACCGGTGCGCAACGCAGATCACGGTGCGATGCTCGGCGAGCCGGTCAATCGCCACCTGCACCTCGGCTTCGGATTTGGCGTCCAGTTGCGCCGTCGCCTCGTCGAGCACGAGGATTGGGGCGTCGCGCACGAACGCGCGGGCGATGGCCACGCGCTGGCACTGCCCGCCGGAGAGCGTCGCGCCGCGTTCGCCGACGCGCGTGTTGTAACCGCTGGGCAGTTGCGTGATGAAGTCGTGCGCGAACGCGGCCTCGGCGGCGACCTCGATTTCCGAATGGCTCGCGCCGGGTTTGCCGCAGGCGATGTTCTCGGCCACGGTCTGGTCGAAGAGCGTCACGTCCTGGCTCACCAGGGCCAACTGCTGCCGCAGCTCCCGGAGCGACACCGAGCGGAGATCATGGCCATCCAACTTGATCGCGCCCGAGGTCGGGTCGTAAAAGCGAAAGAGCAGGTTCACGAGCGTGGTCTTGCCCGAGCCGCTTTCCCCGGCGATGCCGAGCTTGAAGCCGCGGGGAATCGTGAGGCTAAAGTCGCGCAGCACCGGCTTGTCACCGTAGGCGAACGTCACGTTGTCGAACACCAGCGCGGAGTGGAAGGCGCCGAGCGGCTGCGGGTCCGGCGGCTCGGTGACTTTGGGTTTCTCGTTGAGAATTTCCATCAACCGCTGCGCACCTACGCTGGCCTGCTCGAACAGGATGTGAACCGCGGCCAGTTTGCGGACCGGCAGCACCAGCATCATGATGCCGACGAGAAAGCTGATCAGTTCCGCGCCGCTGCGGCCGGAGCCGAAAATGTAAAGCAGCAGCAACCCGAGGCCGAACATGGAAACCACCTCGATGATGGGGTTGACGAGTTCCTTGGCCTGCACGCCTTTCATGCCGGCGTGGACCAACTGGCCCGAGGTCTTGCGGAAGCGGGCGATTTCCTCCACTTCAAGGTTGTAAGCCTTGATGACCCTGATGCCGCCGAGCAACTCGACGAGCTGGCTCGATTGCGAGATGTTCGCCTCGAGACTGGCCTTCATCGCGCGTCGCGCCTTCTTGCCAAGCACGATGAGCGGGAACAGGCACAAGGGGAGCAGCACCATGGCGCAGAGGGTCAGCCGCCAGTCGAGCCAGAACAACCCGCCGAGCACGACGACGACCGTGAACGGCTCCTTGCACAGGTCCGCGCCGCCCACCCGCAAGGCGCGCAGAAGATTCTGCGAATCCACATTGATGCGCGTGAGCAGATCGCCGGTGGTCGAGCGCGTGAAGAAATCCAGCGAGAGCGTGCTGAGCTTTTCCATGATGTCGAGCCGCATGTCGCGGATGACCCGTTCGCCCACCCAGCCCATGCAGTAGTTGCTCAGGTAATCCGCCGCGCTGCGCACCGACACGAGCAGCGGCAGGAACAGCAGCACGCCGGCGATCTGCCGCCAATCGAGAGCCTGTCCCACCCGCGGCAGCCAGGGGTCCATCGCGCATTGGACGGATTCATTGAAACGACGGACCCCCGCCGCGAACGCCGATGGCCTGGAGTTTTCCTTTTTGATGCTGATCGCACCTTGCGAAAACCGCTCTGTCATCGTTTGCGTCGCCCAGATGAAACTGCCGTTGCTCAACGCGAAGACGAAACTGGCCGCGACCGCACACGCCAACCGCGCCCAGTAGCGCCGCAGATAGCCCCAGCCAAAGCGCAGGACGGTGAAGATGTGATTCATCGCGTTGGGCCATGGTTGTAACTTCGCGCCGTGAGTCAAACAGATTGAAAGCCCGCGCCGCTGCGCTATGCTCCGCCGCAGCATTTTTGCCGACGACGCCACCGCCCATGCCTGAATCTGTCCCCTACCTCGATCTCCAGGCGCAATTGCGGCCGATCCGCGCCGAGGTTGACGCGGCCATTGCCCGCGTGCTCGACAACTGCGCTTTCTGCCTCGGGCCGGAGGTGGCGCGTTTCGAAGCGGACTTCGCGCGGTTCTGCGGCGCGAACCATTGCGTGGCGATGAACAGCGGCACGTCGGCGTTGCACGTCGCCATGCGGCTGCTCGGCGTCGGGCCGGGCGATGAAGTCATCACCACGCCCTACACGTTCGTCGCGACAGGCTGGGCAATCTCCTATTGCGGCGCGCGGCCAGTCTTCGTGGACATCGAGGACGAAACCTTCAACCTCGACCCGGCGCTCGCCGAGCGGGCCATCGCACCGCGCACCAGGGCCATCCTGCCCGTGCATCTCTACGGCCATCCGTGCGATCTCGATCCGCTGCTGGCGATCTCCCGCCGGCACAAGCTGCCGCTGGTCGAAGACGCCGCGCAGGCGCACGGCGCCAGGTATCGAGGGACGGTCGTTGGCACCTTCGGCGAAATCTCCTGCTTCAGTTTTTATCCCACGAAGAATCTCGGCGCCGCCGGCGAAGGCGGCGCGCTCGTCACGAACGACTCCGCGTTCGCCGCCCGCGCCCGTGCCTTGCGGGCACACGGATCGCGCCAGCGCTACCATCACGACGAAGTCGGTTACAACTATCGCATGGAAGGCATTCAGGGCGCCGTGCTGGGCGTAAAGCTCCGGCATCTTCCAAAATGGCAGGAGGCTCGCCGCCGCGTCGCGCGCCGTTACGCCGAACTGCTCGCCGACAGTCCGCTCCGGCTGCCGCGAGAAGCCGGCCATGCCCAAAGCGCGTGGCACCTTTACACCGTCCGCCATCCGCGCCGCGAGGACCTCAAGGCGCACCTGGACACACACGGCATCGGCAACGCCGTGCATTACCCGACGCCGTTGCATCTCCAAAAGGCTTACGCCCCGCTCGGCCACAAGCCCGGCGATTTTCCCGTCGCCGAGCAGGCGGCCCGCGAGGTCCTCAGCCTGCCGATGTATCCCGAATTGACCGATGCGCAACTGGAGCGCGTGGCGGCGGTGGTCCGGGCGTTCTTTGGTCGTTGAACTTGTTTTCTCCCGCCCAACCGCGAAGAATCCGCCCAGCCCAAGAACCCATGAAAGCCATCAAGCCCGCCAGGTCTCCCAAGCCCGCGAAGACCGCGAAGACCAAGGACACCGCCACCAGCCGCTGGCTCTCCTACCGGCCCGAGATCAAGGTCCTTGATTGTACCATTCGCGACGGCGGTTTGATGAACAACCACCAATTCGACGACAAGACCGTCAAGGCGGTCTATGACGCGTGCGTCGCGGGCGGCATTGATTACATGGAGCTGGGTTACAAGGCCTCGCGCAAGGGCGTCAAACTCGGCGAGCACGGCTGCTGGAAGTACTGCCTGGAGGAGGACCTTCGCCGCATCGTCGGCGACAATCCCACGGACCTGAAGCTCACCGTCATGGCCGACGCCGAGCGTTGCGATTACCGCGAGGACATTCCGCCCAAGAAGGAGTCGGTCGTGGACATGGTGCGTGTGGCCACCTACATCAACCAGATCCCGACGGCGCTGGACATGGTCAAGGATGCGCATGACAAAGGCTACGAAACGACGCTCAACCTCATGGCCGTTTCCACCGTGCCCGAACGCGAGTTGACCGAAGGTCTGGAATTGATGGCGCGCTCCGAAGCGAAGGCGATTTACGTCGTGGACAGCTTCGGATCGCTCTACAGCGAGAAGGTGGATTACCTCGTGAAGAAATACCTGGGCCACTGCAAGCCCGCGGGCAAGGAGGCGGGCGTTCACATGCACAACAACATGCAACTGGCTTACGCCAACACCATCCAGGGCATCATCACCGGGGCGAACTTCCTCGACGCCACCATGGCCGGTTTGGGCCGCGGCGCCGGCAACTGTCCGATGGAGTTGCTCATTGCCTTTCTCCACAACCCAAAGTACGACCTCCGCCCCGTGCTGGAGTGCGTTCAAAACAGCCTCGAGCCGTTGCGCTCAAAACTCCTGTGGGGTTACGACCTGCCTTACCTGCTCACCGGCCTGCTCAACCAGCATCCGCGCACCGCCATCAAATTCAAGGAAGCCGAACTCAAGGGCGTCAAAGGCGACATCCTCGATTTCTACGACACCGTGACCGGGGAGGACTGAAAGCGCAAACCTGCCGCAGCTCTTGTCATTGCCTCTCTTTCCGGGAGCAAAAACCTTGAAGTGAGCCTGCCGACTTCGGACCCCGCCGGTCGCGCCGATTCGGGCCAGGTTCGGCGAGTCCGTTACGCGGTGGCGACCGGCGGCGACGCGAACGAAAGTTCGGGCGCCCGTCGCCGCCGCTCGCCGGCCCGCCCGCATCCGTCGCGCCCTGCGGGGCCGGCCTGAGACCTGCCGCCGCCTGACGGCGGAAAGACAAAGACCAAGACCAAGACCAAGACGCTTTTAATAAAAAGACCAAGCATGAAAACCAGAGCCTGTCAGACTTGACCGTGCCAGAGACAGGGACCCGGTCAGGCGTAACGCTTGATGGTCGTTTGAGGCGGTAACCAATCCGACCCTCGTGCCTAGACTAAGCAAGACGCCGCGTCGGACCGTGTTCTGTTGATAACTTCGTGACGTGCGAACGTTGCGAGTGGACTCACGTATCTCAGCATTGATCACCGCAGGAAAGTGTTCCTGTCTCTGACCCGGTCCAGCAGGCGGTGTCCATCCTCCGTAGCAGCCCTGCGGAGGAGGAAAGACGAGCCGGAAGAAGAAATGAAAATTTCCGGAGAGCAGAAGCACTGTGCGCTTGACAGTTTTAAGCCATATCAACGACCCAAGCTCAGCGACCCGGCGCACGGGA
>Ga0247727_10003217_pt1 | contig 36441 bp, 27 predicted proteins | sample WisWelCaveWW1625_FD_202498 | JGI IMG/M metagenome (GOLD analysis project Ga0247727, IMG submission 202498) | Biofilm microbial communities from Wishing Well Cave, Virginia, United States - WW16-25 | ecosystem: Environmental > Aquatic > Deep subsurface > Groundwater > Cave microbial mat | place...
CCACGTAGGCAATGCCGCGCACGTGGGCGGTTTGGGTCACGGCAACGGCTCGCGGCCACGAGAACTCGAAGACCGCGCGCAACACGTTGACCACGAAATTGTAGGGGGTGAAATCGTCGTTGTGGAGCAAGACTCGATGAGGCGGGTCGAGCGCCACTTCCGAATCTTGGTCGGGGGCGACTTCGATCTGGATGTCGGGTTTGGGAGGGGCAACGGTCGGGCTGGTCATCTGCCATCAATTTTACCCGAACACCTCAAAAATCAATCATCCCCGCCTTCGTGCTCATCTTCTTCGCCTTCCTCCTTTTCGCCAGTCGCGTGGCACTCTACGCAGTTTTCCAGGCGCTGGCCGGAAATGCCCTCTTCGGCGTGTTTGCCCCGCATCTCCGCCTGCTCGTGGCAGTCGTAACAGGTGTACTCGCGGAAGGTAGTCACGTGGCAGGCCGAGCAAGCCAGCAGGCCTTCCTCGCCGTGATCCAGCGGGAAGGTGTGCGGCATGTTGAACTGCGCGGGCGACCAGGCGGCGACGGTGTGGCAGGCGGCGCAATCGGCGTCGAACAGGCCAGCGTGAATTTCCGGCTCGGCGTGGCAGGCGGCGCACTCGGTCGGCGCGCCTTTGAACACTCGGTTGACGTGGCAGGCCGTGCATTCCACAGCTGCGTGCCCGCCTTCGAGCGGGAATACGCTGTGGTCAAAATTGGCCAGGTTGCCTGTGCCGTCGTGGCAACCCGAACAGCTTTCGCCAAACGATTGAATGTGCTCGGCCATGAACCCGGCATCGGCTTGCGCATGGCAATCGGTGCAGGTCTGTTGATCGAACGCAAACTTTTCGCCGGTGTGGCACGAGACGCAAGTGAACAGCGTGCCGTCATAAAGTTGGGTATGGGTGGTCAGGGCAAAGCCGGTGGCCGCGTGATCAAAGTTCGCCAGGGTCACGTCGGCAGTGTCGAAGTTGCGGCCTCTGTGATCGCTGTGGCATGCTTCGCAACGCGCGGCCTCGTCTGCCACGATGCCGCCATGCAGGCCGTTGCTTGTCGCGCGCTCGGCGGTCACGTTGGCGTGGCAGTTCTCACAGCGGGCGGCCTCCATGCCGCGAAACGGCGTATGGCACTGGCCGCAGTCGTTCTCAAACTCGGCGTGCGAGGCAAAGCCGTTGATCGGCGCACCATTTGCGGCCAACGCTGTGAGCGGCCCCGGGCTGAACACCGCGCCGCCGGAAACCAACACCGCGACGGCCAAGGCGACGACGATGATGACCGCCGCCAGGCAACCAATCGGCGAGAATAAGGGATGCTGACGATTCGAAGCTTTCATAGCAGTGGTCCTGCCCCGAAATAGAAAGTCGCCACAATATGAATTGCCACCGACCCGAACAGGGCCAGCCCCATTGGCACATGGATGACGTGCCACAGGCCCATCAGGCGGCGCGCCGACTCGAAAGTGCGCATCTGTCGCTCCAGCCGGCGTTGTTGCGCCAGCAGGCGTTCAACGTCGCCCAGCTTTCGCTTCTCGGCTTTTTCCAGTTGCCTGATCTGCCGGTGCAAATCACTGCGGAATTGCCATTCATCCCAGGCTCGCATCAGCACCATGAACCAATTGCCGGGCGCACTGTCTTTGTGGCGGGCCTCGGCTTCGACAAGGGCCTGCACGGCGGCAGACCGGCGGCCCGCCAACTCGGCCAAGGTTGCCTGCACTTTCTTCACTTCTGATTCCAGTTCGGCAATTGTGGCCTCGGCCCCGCCCAGGGTGCGTGGGATGGCGTTGTACAGATAGCGCCCGAAGAATCCGCTGGCAACCACTAGAATTGCGAGGGCCATGGAGAGCCCGGCCAGCCCCTGGAACTTGAGGCCGGTGTGCATCAGCACCATGAACGGGCCGACGATGCCGGTGAAGATATGCACGGACAGCCACCACCGCAGTGGCCCGGCCCGCTTGAGCCAGTTCATCCGTTTACGCAAACTGTAGAGGGTCTCAGTGGAAACCATCAACAACGCGCCAATGATGCCCAGCGAGTAGCCGACGGGGTGACTGCCGCTGGGCTGGGTCAGCAGATCGTAAACCACGTATGTGCCCGTCAACGCTACGCAGGCCAGTAGACTTAGTTTCAGTTCAAGTGATTGATCCATGTTTTCAAATTTTAGACCCTAAAGGTCTTGGAGACCTTTAGGGTCTCGCCTCGCCGCGACCATTGCTCCAACCAACACAATGACCAACACGACGAGCATCACAGGCGTAATGTCCGGAGCCAACAGCCGGTCTAGCGCGGCGGCGATATTGATCCGCCCGTAGCCGAACTCATTGTCCGGCCCCGGCTGGCCCAGGTCAACCGCCGTTTCTATCAAGAGCGCTTCCTGCTCGTCGGCGGTGAGCGCCGGCTCGGCGTTGAGCATGAGCGCCAGCGCGCCGCTGACGTGCGCCGCCGCCAGCGACGTGCCGTCGAGAGTGGAGTAGAGGCCAAAGAGATCAGTTGTAAGAATCGCTTCGCCCGGCGCTGAGACCTGAGGGTATATCGCTTCCTGGCCGCCACAGATCGAGGGGCCGAACGCCGAGTCAAAATAGATCGACTCTCCATCCACAGCCAGCGCGCCAACTGCAAACGCTTCCGGCGAGTCCGCCGGGCTGACCGGCGCACTAGCCCCAGCGGCAAACACCGGCAGGATTCCGGCGGCGCGCAAGGCGCGCAGGTCGCCGTCAAATTCCGGGTTGCACAACGTCCCGATGGCTGACCACGAGTTGTTGAGGACGCGCGGCGTATCGTCGGTGGCTGGGTCCCCATCGGGATCGAGCACCCACTTCAAGGCTCGATGAATCGCTTCGGTCGTCCCCCGGCCCCGGTCGTCGAAGACGCGGGCGGCGATCCATTGCGCCTCCGGCGCAACGCCAATGCTCTCGCCGCTTTCGCCGCCGCCAAGAATCACGCCCAGCATTTGGGTGCCGTGCCCGTTAAAATCAACCGGCCCTTCCGGATGTTCGCCATAAGGATCGAACCACGAGTTCGAGCCGCCCCGCCAGCGCGCCGCCAGTTCAGGATGAGTCATGTCCACGCCGCTGTCGAGCAAAGCAACGACGATGCCCTGGCCGGTAATGCCGCGCGCCCAGGCTTCCTCGACGCCAATAATCTTCAAGTTGGGCGCGAGCGGCTCCGAGGCCGAAGTTGCCTGTGAAGCGCGAAGGCAGACAAGCAAGGCGAGTAGCGGAAGCGTCATCCACTTCTTTGTTAGTACACGGATGAACGCGGATAAACACGGAGATAGAGCACAATCTGTGTTCATCTGCGAAAATCTGTGTCCCCTTCCTTACCTTGTCGCCGCAAATTGAAAACATAAATTCCGGCGAGGGCGATGCCGGCGATGATCGCGAAGACAACGGCCAGCGGCGTCAGGGTTGAGGCAAGAGGCTGGTTGGAGAGCAGAACCGGGCGGCGGACCGTGTTGCGTTGCAGGGGCAGGACTGTCCACAAGGTTGAGAGGGTAGAGTCGGCCAAACCGGGGCGGACGACCCGGATGTTCACTTGCCAATCGCCGCCAGCGTTGATCGTGTCGCCTACAATCTGGTATTTTCCTTCTTCCAACAGTTCAGCCGTCAACACCACTTCTTGCCCGCCCGGCGGGGTGAGCCGCACTTCGACAAGATCGATGGGCGCCGGGGCCGGTCGGCGGGTGTTGAACACGCCGAGGCTGATGAAGTTCTGGCCGGGGCGGTTGGGCTTGATGGAAAACGTCACCAGTAAATCGTCGGCCTTGGAGGTGAAACTGGCGCGCGCCGAAAGCTCCTCTTTCGACGGCGGCTCGAATTCGGGGCCGCGCGCGGGCGTGGTGGCGCTGAGCAGGGCCGCCATGAGCAAAACCCCTGCCGCGCCAACTGACTCCAGCAACACGGCGCGCCCAAGCCGGTTCGGCGCGAGCGGCAACCAGCCCTCGGGCCGCCGCAAGAGGCGGCGCAAAAGATCAGCCACGCCCGGATGAAGCAGAGCCGAGTTGAGCAGGCCGATGAGGCCGACACACAACACCAGCCCTACTTTGAGCATGAGCGACTGGCCGTAGAGCGTGACCAGCAAAGCATCAAGCGAGGCTACCTGTTGGCCGCTGTTGTAAATTCCGGTAGCGAAGATGACGGCAACGCTCAACGCAGCCAACCCGCCGAACCGGCTGAACGCGCCCCGCGCCAGCGCCGACTCGGCCCCGCCCCGCCTCAACAGGGGAGCCATCACTACAACCAGCGCCAGCACTCCCCCAACCCACAGGCTGGCGGCCAGCAGGTGCAAAGCATCCAGGCCCACTTTGAGCAACGAAGTATTCTCCAGCCCGGCGGCGTGACTGCTCAGGGATTGAATGAAGATGAGCGCCAGCAGGAGCGGCGTCATGGCCAGCAATTCGACGAGGCGGGTCCGCTGACGTTTGCGGCGGTTCAACCAGAGGATGGCGGCGGCAATGACGAAGAGCAGAACTACCCGGCGTATCCAGCGTTCGCCATAGTCGGTTGCACTGAGAATCTGCCAAGTGCCATTGAGGATCGCGGTCGAGTCCGCCGCGCCGCTGGCCTGCCGGACCTGCACCCATAGCAAACCCGCGCCGGCGATAAGCGCCAGCACGCTCGACCACAACGCCAGCCGGAGGAGTCGCCGCCGGCTCGCGGCATGAGCCTGAATGGATTCCGGATCAGAGTTGCCGGAAGGCAAAACGCCGAGGGCGATGACCAGCCCGCCAGCCAGAGTTGCCATGGCCCCAAAATTCAGCCAGCGCAGAGCGACTTCGAGCGGCGAAGGCGCGGTGGCAATGACGGCAGGCGCAATGTCGGCGGCTTGCTGAATACCAAATACGATTGAGCCGTTGCTGGGGTGAATGTCCTCGGTGGAGAGGGTGCGATAGGTGAGGCGGTAGGCGTTGGGCGGCAGAGGCGGGATATCGACGATGAGCGCCTTTGGGTCAGCTTCGTCCAGGCGAACCCCGTCAACTTCGATGAGTTGTCCATCGCTTCCGGTCAATTCAACCGTGGTGAAGTCGAGCAGGATGGGTTCGCTGAACCACAACCGTATTTGTGTCGGCGAGACGTCCAGCACCGCCCCATCCGCCGGGTCGGAACTGACGATGATGGCGTGGGCCGAAACCGGCGCGGCCTGGATCAGAAGCGCGGCCCCGAGGGCCGCGATCAAGATGGAACGCCAGATGAGGTGACGGGACATTTATTTTGCGGCGAGATGCTCCAGGCGCATGTCGCCGATGATGACCGAGACCTGGCTCCCGATCTGCACCACACCATTCGGGTTGGAGTAAAGCAGAATGAAGGTCTGGCCGGGCAAGGGCGGGCCACGATGAGTCGAGGGCGGGGTCGAGGGCAACAGGATGGTGTTGGCCGCTTCGTCCACCAGCACCGGCCGGTTCTGAATATCGTCCAGCATGGCCAGCGCCTTGTCGCCGTCAATCACTGTATAGCGGAAATCCACCAGGCCGCCATCGGCGGTGACGCCAATCAGGGTGACGCGGATGCCCCACCGCTCTTCGAACACCGCCGCGTCCACAACTTTGGCGGCGTTGTAAGGCGCAGGCAGTTGGCGGCTGGCCCACCCGCGCCAGCCGAGTAGGCCAGCAACTAAGGCGAGGATAGCAGTGAGGAGAGGCCAAGCATACTTGGAAGCGAGCATCGTGCGTAGTTGTGAGGGCATGGTGATAGCAGAGGGTTGGTCAGTCATAGTCATTAGCTTCCATAAAACTTAAGGGGCTGGCTCATCTAAAGCCAGCCCCCAAAGTGTACTACAGGTTTAGTGAAAGTTTGGTAAGTGTATTTCCCCTGCTTACGGAATGTTGATGATGTCGTTGGTGCAACCTACCACAGTACAGCTATTGCCCGGGTCACTGCTGTAGTAGCGGGTGCTACCCACATCGGTCGCGAAGCGGTAGTTGCCAGCAGGCAGGTTGAAGATTGCCGCCTCGCCCGCAGGGCCCGTCGTCGCCGAGAAGCCCATGTAGGTCGGGCCGTCGAAGGCGTACACTACCTGGCTAACCAGCGGTGTCAACGTCCCGTCTTGCACCAGCACTGCCACCTGACCATAGAGCGGGATGGTAATGCTGTCGGTCGTGCAGGTTGGCACAGCACAAGTGTTGCCTGCGCCGCTGTAGTAGCGAGTGGAATACACGTCAGTCGCGAAGCGGTAGTCGCCGGCTGGCAGGTTGAGGATCGCCTGCCCGAGTGCATCGGTGGTGGCGCTGAAGCCCATGTAGGTCGGGCCATTGAAAGCATAGACCAACTGTCCGGCCAACGGACCATTCGCGTCTGCCACCGTCACCGTCACCGAACCGTAGACTGGGATGGTGATGGTATCAGCGGCACAACCGCCGAGCGTGCCCACGCCGAGGCAGGTGTTAGCCGGGCCGCTGTAGTAGCGGGTGCTGTTCACGTCGGTCGCAAAGCGGTAGTCGCCGGCTGGCAGGTTGAAGATCGCCTGCCCGAGTGCATCGGTGGTGGCGCTGAAGCCCATGTAGGTCGGGCCATTGAAAGCATACACCAACTGTCCGGCCAGCGGGCCATTCGCGTCTGCCACCGTCACCGTCACCGAACCGTAGACCGGGATGGTGATGCTATCCGTGGTGCAACCTGTAAGCGGTGTGCCCACGCCGAGGCAGGTGTTGCCTGCGCCGCTGTAGTAGCGGGTGTTGTTTACGTCGGTCGCAAAGCGGTAGTCGCCGGCTGGCAGGTTGAACGTCGCCACACCAGCGCCATCCGTCATCGTCGAGAAGCCTATGTAAGCCGGGCCGTCGAAGGCGTAGACCACCTGGCTGACCAGCGGCGCGCCGTTCGTGTCGGCTACCGTCACCGTCACCGAACTGTAGACCGGGATAGTGATGGTGGCTGAGATACAGCCGGGAACCGTGCAGTGATTGGCAACATCGCTGTAGTAGCGGGTGGCATTGAAGTCGGTCGCGAAGCGGTAGTCGCCGGCCGGCAAGTTGAAGATCGCTAGGCCAGCGCCATCGGTCGTAGCCAGGATGCCGGTGTAGGTCGTGTTGTTGAAGGCATAGACAACTTGCCCAACGAATGGCGCTCCACCCGTGTCTTGAACGGTGACTGCTACCGCGCCGAAGACCGGCAAGGTGATGGAGTTAGCTACGCAAGTTGGCACGGTGCAGGTGTTGACTGATCCGCTGTAGTAGCGCGTGCCGTTCACATCGTCAGTCGCGAAGCGGTAATCACCAGCAGGCAGGTTGAAGGTTGCCGCCTCACCCGCAGGACCCGTCGTCGCCGAGAGGCCGGTGTAAGTTGCGTCATTGAAGGCATACACCAACTGATTAGCCAGCAGGCCATTCGCGTCCGCCACTGTCACCGCCACCTGGCCATAGACCGGGATGGTGATGCTATCGGTGGTGCAACCCGTCACTGGCGTACCTACCGCGAGGCAGGTATTGATCGCGCCGCTGTAGTAGCGGGTGCTATCAATGTCGGTGGCGAAGCGGTAATCGCCCTCTGGCAAGTTGAAGGTTGCGGCCTCGCCCAGAATACCCGTCGTCGCCGAGAAGCCCATGTAGGTCGGGCCGTTGAAGGCGTAGACCACCTGGTTCGCCAGCAGGGTGCCGTTCGAGTCTTGCACCGTCACCGTCACCGCGCCAAATACCGGAACAACGATCTGAGCAGTCTTGCAGGTCGGCACAGCGCAGTGGTTGGCCGGGCCGCTGTAGTAACGGATGCTGAACTTATCCGTCGCGAAGCGATAGTTGCCCACCGGAAGCGTGAGTGTGGTCTGGCCGTTGGCGTCGGTTGTGCCGCTGATCCCGGTGTAATTCGTGTCGTCGAAAGCATAGACCGGCAGGCCGGCTTGCGGCAGGCCGTTGGTGTCTACCACGGTGACGGTAACCGTCGGGGCCGCGACTTCTAGGAAGGTAATCATGCCGCCGAAGCTCTGGCCGTTGTTGTCCATGTGAATGGCCTCAAACAGCGGGTATTTTGTAGCGGTGGAGGCCGTCGCCGGCACCGTGACCATGGCCTCCAGGGTTTGGCCGGGGCTGACGATTTCATTCACGACGCTGTAGGGGTGCGCCAGTTGCGAACCGCCGCCGCCGATGATGGTTTGACCCAGGCCGAGCAGGCCCATGGAGTGGGATTGCAAGCCGCCATCGAGGTAGCGGATCAGAACTTTGTCAGCAGGCTCGACCGCGATGGGATTGGTGTCTGGGTAAGCTTCGCCGTTAATCAGGAAGTACTTGGGCGCATAAAGCGTCATGTCGAACGTGGCCGGATTGGCATTGAAGGCCGGGTCAATTTCGCTCAGGACGAGGATCGCTTCCGTGTCGAAGGCGGTGTCGGCGTCGTTGTAGGCATAGTTGGCGCCCATCGCCGGGCGGACGATCAACGCGCCGAACATGCCCATGGCCACCTGGCGCGGGCCGTTGGTGGTCAGGCCGGCCTCGTACATGTACGTGCCGGGCTGAACATTGGTCAGGCTGTACGGGTCAAGAGTGTTGTCGAGGCCTGCTCCAACGCCAACCGTGTCGGGTGACACCGGGAAGCCGCGGAAAGCCAGTGAGGTGGTCTCGCCCAGGCCGTTGTGCAGGATCACCACCAGGGTTTCGCCCTCGTTGGCGACGATGGTCGGGCCAGGGAGTTGGGCCGGGCCGCCGGCGGTGTTGGCGTAACCCCAGACGGTGACCGTAGCGCCATCGGGCATCGTGACCGAGCCGGTAGTCGCCCATAGCTCGCAGGTGCGCGTCGTGCCAGCGAGGGCACAGTTAGCCTCGGCGGCGTGGGCTGGCGATGTCCCGGCGAAGAGACCAAGGGCCAGCAGGACGGCTACGAAGACGTAGATTCGCCAGTGCGGGCGCTGAAAGTATCGGGCTAGGGTCTGCATAGTTATCTCCAGTGATTCTGGATTGAAAGTTTTCATGTTCATGGGAGGCCTCTCATTCCAAAATCGCTACGGGCAACCGTTGGGCGGATCGATCCGCACCACGGTGACCATGCCGCCCATCGGGAGGCCATATGCGGCCACTTCAAACACGGCGTGGCTGTGCCAGATGTGGTAGAACTCGCCACACTGGTTGAAGTTGACTTCACCAGTTCCGGGATCGCCGGCCGCGCCCAGATAGGGACTGCCGAACAATTCGCCCCGGATCAGGTTCTGCTTCTGGTACTCAAAGCCTGGAACCGGATTGTCAACCGGGCTCCATCCCTCGACATCGGCGAACTTCCAGGTCACGTCCAGCGTCTGACCCGGGCCAATATCGAAGAGGAATTCCTCATAGGACAGGTCTTTTGGCGTCACGGCCAGGTCTTCCACCAGGGGATACCCGTCGCGCCCGATTACGCGCCCGTTCTCGCCGTGCGGGTGCCAGGGGTGAGCGATTCGCCCGACGTTGAGGTAGCGGATAAGCGCCGGCCACGGGTGGGTGTCGCTCATCACTTCGACGTGAGGCAGGGCGCTGTAGGGCTGGTTGGGCAACCAAGACGCGCCGTTAGGAGCAAGCGTGTCCGGGAAGGCGCGGCCGTTCAACAGCCAGTAGCGCGGGTGGTAGGTGATCATGCTGAAAGGATCGCCCAGTTCGACCGCCAGGTGAATGTCCGGGTCAATTTCGGAGATCATCAGCATGAACTCTTCGGCGGGCGTGTACTGTGAGCCGGCCCAGTTGTAGGCGAAACCGGAAGTGAAACCGGCTCCGCTCGGGCGGACGATCAGCGCGCCCACCAGCCCCATCTGGTTCTGAAGTTCGGCATCAGTGCCGCTTTCGTAGATGAAGGTGCCGGGGTGATCGGCCACAAAGCTGTAGGTGATGGAGCCACCCGGCGCAACGGAGTTGGTAAGCGATGTCATCAAGCTGTTGATGTCAAACTGGGGTTGAGCCGGTGAGCCGTTCGCCAGCACATTGCTTTGGCCGGGGAACATGATGGAGGTATCCACGGTCAGGCTGTTCGTGAGAGTGATGGTCACCGTGTCACCCTTGTTGACGCACAGGGTCGGGCTGGGATACTGGAACGCCAGCGCGCCGGGTGCGGTATCGGCGTAACTCCACATGTACACCAGGTTGCCGTCGGGCAGGCTGATGTAGCCGTCGGTGGCGTTGAGAGTGAAGGTCGCAGTCGGGCTGGTGGTACACACGATGCCGGAGCTGGCGGCCTGAGCCTTCGCCGACTGAATGGAAGCTGACAGGGGCGCCAACAACAAAGCCGCCACCGTCAATACCAGCATCCATCGTATCGGTCGGTAAGTTCGGTAAATTCTTGAGTGCATAGCAAACCTCCTCAAATAGATGTCTGGTATCAGGTATTCGGAGTCAACTGAGGGTCGAGGACCGGATAGATCCGAATTTCAGTCCTCTGACCGCCGGGGCCGGTTCCGTTCCCGTTGGTGAGGTTGTCGTAGTTGCGGTTGTACAGCGAGTAGGCGTCGTACCCCAGGCCGCTGGCGCCACTGCCGCCACTGAAGGCCGGGGCGGTGAAGATGGCGTCAAAGGTTTCGCCGGGCGCAAGGCGGAGGGCGTTGGCCTCGTAGTACAAATTGGTTCCGTCGCGTCCCTTCAAGTGACTGGCATCCTTGCCCACCACCGTCATCTTGATCTCATCTACGGCCATGGTCTGGACCTCGTAGCCCAGGTTGACGAAGCGCAGAAGCACCCGCTCGCCCGGTTTGGCGGTGATCAAGGCCGATATCGGCTGGTATTGCAAAGGATCGCCGGTGTCGGTTTTGCCCGGCTCAAACTGTTTTCCAAGGTCAATGTCATAGCGGTTGGGCAGGAGCGTGTCGGGATAGGCGCGGCCATTGATCATGTAGAAGTCGGCATGATAGTCCGTCCACTCTGTCAACTGAATGTGGGCATTGTTCCAGTGCATCTCGGCCCAGACTTCACTGAGGACGATAGCGAATTCGCGGTCGTAGCCGGTCAAGCCGTCGCCGTCGTTGTAGGCGTACTTGCCGCTGGGATACAGGGTGGCGCCGGCTGTCAGGTTCTGCGCCGGCCGGATGAAGATCGAGCCGCCCATGCCCATGTGGATGTGCTCCACTTCTTCGACGTGGCAGTGGTACATGTAAGTGCCGGGGTCGCGCGGGTTGTAGTAGTAGACGAAGTCGCGGCCCAGCGGCACGCTGACGCCGGTCTGCGGCACGCCGTCGAAGTAGGGGATGGCGTTGCGGAAGCCATGCCAGTGGACGCTGTGGGCGTCAATCAGGTCGGGCCGCAAAACAAAACCCACGTTGGTCAGAGTGAGGTACAACTCCTCACCCTGATTCACCCAGAGCATGGGCGCGGTGTGCTGGGCCAGCCCCTTCTGGGCCACAACCTCGGCCTCAGTCCAGCCGGTGACATCCCGGAAGCCGAACATGTAGGTAGTGCGTCCGTTAGGCGCCAGCGGGTCCGGGCTGAAGTACTTCGGAGTGAGGGGATCAGAGCCTGGAATAACCACCTGGCCCGGCACTTTGATCCAGCCGTCGGACGCAGCCAGCCGGACAATTTTGCCCGGAGTCTGCGCGCCAGCCCGCGCCGCAGATGGTTTGTTGAGGGCGGTCGGAATGAAGCGGGCGCCCGCGGCGGCGGCCAGCGCCCCGGCACCGAGTTTTAGAAAGTCACGCCGTGTTAGTTTACGAGAGGGCGATTGTTGGCTCATAGCTTAGTCTCCTTAGTCCAGACCTGCGGGGTTTTCGCGCTTTGTGCGACCCCGCAGGTCTTGGGCTTGATTTAGGGCATCGTGCCCCCGCCGAAGTTGTCGAAGTGGGCATCCTGGTTGGCCGTGTTGCCAGCGCCGAGGAACCAGATGCCGAGGCGGCCACTGCCGGAGGCCCGGCCAGCCGGCCACGGGGTCGGCCCGGCCGTCACGTTGGTCGTGCCGATCCGCACGCCGTTCTTGTAGACATTGACGGTGCCGTCGGCCAGGGTGCGGGCGCCGAACACGTCGCCGGCGGCGAAGGTGACGCCGGTGAGCGTGGCTCGCACTCTCCAGCCTTGTCCTGGGGCGAGCGTCTCAATGCGCACCTGGCTGTTGGCCCGGTCGTACAACACTTCGATCATGTACGTGTTCACGCCGATGGACTGACCGGCCAGACCGCCGACCTTCAACAGCAGGTTTTGCTCGGCGGCGGTCAGCGACACGTCGGTGAAGGTGAAGTAGACTTCCTGGTCCGCGCCGAACTGCTGGTTCCAGTAGATGAAGCCGTTGTTGGCGCGCACCTGCACTTGCCGCGCTCCGAGGAACGTATTGATGCGGTAGTTGGCTTGAGCGACCTGGCCGCGCCAGAGCCTGCCGAGCGCCACGTTGCCAGTGCCACGGTTGAAGGTGTCGATGATGGCCGTGGTGGCAAAGGGCACGTCGGTGTAGGTGACGGTGCAGGCCTTGACATCGCCCAGGGCCAGGGTGATTGTGCCGTCCGCCGCGCAGTCGCCGGTGATGGCGGCGATGTAGCCGGTCGGGTGGGTCTCGGTGACGGTGTGAGCGCCGGCGTTGTAGGCGTTCTGCGCACCCGAGGCCACCACGTTGCCGTCAACGCGGAGGATGAAGTTGGTCGTCACCGCCGACGGGTTCTCGATCACTTTGGTGACGGTGAGCATGGGCGCGATGTCGTCGTTGGTGATGGTGCAGGTCTTGGCGTCGCTCTGATTCAGGAGGACGGTGCCATCGGAGGCGCAGTCACCACTGAAGGTGGCGGCGTAACCGGCGTTGCCGGTCTCGCTCACCGTGTAAGTTCCGGGAGCGAGGACGCTGACTGCGCCAGAGACGACGGGCGAGCCATTCACGAACAGCGGGAAGCCGCCGACCGCCATCGTTCCGCCGTGGTCGTTCACCACAACCTTGATCACGGTCAGAGAGGCCATCGTGGATGGCTGTTCATCGGCGCCGATTTCAAAGCCGAGGTCCGACGGGCGGAGTTGGCCGTCAATGTCGGATGTCGGAGCGCTGATAGCGCCCTTGCTGGCCGCGCCGGCATCGTTCGCGGGCGAAGTCATCTGCAGGTGGTAATCGCCCAGCAGGTTCGGCGGCAGTTCAACGGCCACCAGGGCGATGCCCACCACGCCGGGCTGGGTGCGCCACGGCAGGACGGCAACCGAAGCGTCGTACGTCGCGGCCACCAGCGGGTCAACACCGATCTGGTTGGAGATATCAGGCACGATGCTGGACAGGACGTCCTCGTTGAGCATGGAGTTGGTCGGCGAGAGCGTGATGCCGGGTTCGGTCGAGCCCATATCCCAGAGGCGGATCGGGTTCGGGTCGGCAGCGATGCCGATGCCAGACACGGAACTGGTCGCGATGTCCCAGTTGCCCGCGCGGTTGTCCCAAAAGATGTTGTTGAACATCAGCGGATCGCTGAAGTTGGGTGAGCCGAGCGGCAGGGCGGCCTGCATGGGCGCGCTGTTGGCCGTGGTGGACAGGCCGGCCGGGGCCGCGTTGCCGTCGCTGGTCATGGCCGTGGCGGTGGTGATGTTCTTCATCACCGTGTTGTTGTAGAAGCGCACGTCGGGCGCATCGTCGAGGGCGATACCGCCGCCTTCGTGGGTGGAGATGTTGTTCACGATGAAGTTGTTGTACACGTTCATCGGGAAGTTGCCGGACATCAGGAAGCGAATGCCGCCGCCGTCGTCGTTGGCCAGGTTGCCCTGGACGAGGTTGCTGTAGATGTCCACCGGGCCAGAGCCGGGCGAGAGCGTCAGCGGGTCGGCGGGCAGTTCGCCGGCGATCATGATGCCGCCAGCTTCGTCGTAGGAGCGGTTGAAGTAGAGGCGGTTGTGGTGGATCTTGCCGTTCGGGCTGAGGCCGTAGACGCTGATGCCGCCGCCGTACTCGGCCGAGAAGTTGCCGCAGAGATCGTTGCCGGCGATCTCGTAGTTGCGGGTTCCCTCGAACACGCCGATGCCGCCGGCCAGATTGGTGCCGCCGTTGGCGAAGATGCGGTTGCGGGCGATGGTCAGGTCGTCGTTGTGGCTGTCCTCCCAGTTGGGCGTGCCGATGCGGATACCGCCCGCATACGAGCCACTGTTGTTCTTGATGTGGTTGTTGGTGATTTGCAGATTGCGAGCGTAGGCGTAGACGAAGATGCCGCCGCCCTGAGTCTCCACCACTGCCGGCAAGCCGTTCTGGGTGCCGAAGATCTGGTTGAGGTTGTTCGGAAAGCCCATCTGATCGCCGCCCTCGATGCTGAGACCGTCGATGGCCGCTTTGTAGGATGGCGTGTTGTACTGCTCAGTGTCCGTCGCCACCACCGACACCGTCTGGCCTTCGGCGAACAATATCTCGCCGACGCCCGGGCTGGCGATGTTCAGGTTGGCAATGAACACGCGCCAGTCTTCGGCATACTGCGTGTCTGCGCCAAAGCCCAGGCCGCTGATCACCGAGCCGAGCACGCCGGTGGTGTCGGGGTATACGCCGCCGGGGCCAACGCCTTGCAGTTTGACCGGCGAGTGCATGATGATGTTCTCGTAGTAGGCGCCGAACGGGTTGAACAGACCTTGCGGGCCGGGATAGACCACTACCAGGGCCTCGGCCACATTGGCGGCGTCATTCAGCGCATCCTGAAGCGCGTGCTCGTACTGCAGGCCGCTGATCGGGTCGGTGGTGATGCGCGCCGGATCGGTGGGATCGTAGAATTTGCCCACGCCGACTTCGAAGAGGGTCGGGCTGTAGCCTGCGCCCAGCACGTGGAAGGTGAGGCCGTTGATGGTGCTCTGGCCGTTGCTGGCCTCGATCGACAATTGGTGCGGGCCAATCGGAGCGCCAGCCGGAACCGTGACGTCAATCTGGCGATCCGTCCAACCGGTAGTGGGCAGGAGGATGGAGCCGTCGAGCAGAACCTGCCCGGCGGTTGCGCCGAAGCCCAGGCCGTTGATAGTGAAGGCGCCACTGCCATTCAGGTATGGCTGTGAAACGGCGAACAGTTGCGGGGTGGCGTTGTCGAGCTTGCACTGGGCCGCGTTGTTGAACTGCGAGCCGGGGGCCTGGATGGAGACGCCCATCTGGGTCGGCGCCAGGTCGGCGGCGATGATGATGCCCGACCAGACCTCGAAGTTCGCCGAGATGGTGCGGTACTGCGGGTTGTAGTTGGGGTTGAAACGGCCGGGTTGGCCTGGGTCATTGCCCACCAGCCGGTACACGTTGGCGCAGATGCCGGACGGCGAGGGGCAATTGATAGTGTCGGTCGAAGGCAGGAGCACTTCGAAGACGCCGTGCGCGTCGGAGTTGATGGTCGTCACCAATCGGTTAGTGAAGTCGTAGATGCCGATGGGAGACGAGATGCCATTCTTCTCGCCGAAGAACAGAGCGCGGGGATCGGTGGCGACGTTCAGGTCGTCCACGATGTAACCGTAGTACTTGCCAGGGATCGGCACGTCGGTGAAGAGGTTGAAGGTGGGGGCGATGGAGCGGCCACTGCCCAGCGTCACCAGTTTCACGTCGCAGGTGGGCCGGTTCACGTTTTCCCACGGACTGCCGCCTTCTGCCCAGAATGTCGCGTTGTCGCTCGAATCGACGTGCTGGAGCGGCCCGGCGCACATGGGCGGCGCGAGCAGGGGCGAGTATTCATCGCCGCTGAAGACGTTGATGTCGTCCTCGCGGGTCACCTGGTAGAGAGGGCGAGTCGGGAAAACGGCGGCTGTATCATACACATCTTCTTCAGTCGGGATGACGACTTCAACGAGGTAGTGGCCGGCCGGAATGCCGCCAAAGCCGTAGTTGCCGTTGACCGCCGCGAAGTCCTGGCCGAACTGCATGCCCATCATCGGGCCTTCCAAACACTGGCCATTGACCGTGTCGCGGGGCAGGGCCTGCTCGACAACCTGGAGGCCGCTGGCGTCGCGAGCAACACAGCCGGTGGGCTGTGCCCACGATTCGGTGGTGGTGGTTTGCACGGGCACGCCGCCGTTGCCCTTCAGGAACGCGCCCGTGAGGGGATCAATCTGGAACTTCTTGGTTGGATCGCAATTCTGAGTCGTGGGAGAGGTGCATTTGACCGCAGGATAGAGATTGACGGTCAGGCCAGGGACACCGGGTTGCCAGTTCTCCACCGCCGCGTAGCGCGGGTCGAGTTCATTGCGGGTCACGTCGTAGCTCACCGTGCCCACGATGCCGCCGTTCTGCAACCGCGGACCGCCGGCGGCCGGGTTTTCGTAGACAGCGCTCCTGGGGTCATACGGCCGGATGCCCCAATCAATGCGCCCGGTCTGGCCGATGATGGGCAGGAAACTCACGTCCACGCCCTGGCCGACGATAGTGACGGGAGCGGCCTGTTCGATCAGAGGCGGGTTCAACGGGTTGGCATTGGGATTGTTGTCGGGCGTCGTGGTGAAGTCCACGTTGTACATCGTGACGCCGGTGGTGTAGTAGAGGTCGGTGTAGGCTTCCAGCACCATCCACCAGCCGAACGGGTAGGTGTTCGGGAACTCGTAACTGCCGTCGGCGCCGGTCACGGTAGCCACCGCGCCGCGTTCCACGATCGAGTTGTCGCGCTTCCGGATCACCAGCGGGTAGTTGAACACGCCGGGTTCACCGGCATCACGCACGCCGTTTCCGTCAGTCGCTTCAACGATTCCGTCGCTGTCGTCGTCAAGGAAGACGGTGCCTTCGATCGTCGTCCACCAGCCGGTGAGATGGAGCGGGCTTTCGTTGAGGGCCGGCTCGATCACGCCGTTATCGTTGGTGTCCGTCATATTCGTGACAGCGCCGCCAGCCACCGTCACCTGTTGGAAGTCAAGGATGGTCAGCAGAGGATCATCCCAGAAGGTGAGGGTGTAGTTGCCGTCTGGCACGTTGGTAATCTCGAAATGGCCATTGGCGTCAGCCTGGCCGACATAGACAAGCTGGTCGCCCAGAGCAATGGATGAAAGCGCGATTCGCGCGCCGTCAAGCGGGCCGGCGTCACGCACGCCCTTGAAGCCGCCCCAGATATCGCCGTTGTAAGCGTTGCCGGCGTTCCAGGGAACGTACACCCGCGCCTTGTGAACATCGCCTTTAATCTTGCCGGTGGCGAGGCCATCGCTGTTGGTTGGGGCAGTTGTAATCTCGCCAGGTAGCCCGCTGAGATAGTGCGTGTTTCCCGGAACAAAGCCAAAAATCGCCCACGGGAAAGGCTCAGCGCCGACGACGAATTCGGTGTCGTAGCCGGTGGCGCCTTCCTGCAACCAGGTGTCCCAGCCGAAGTTGCCTTCCAGGGTGGTGGTCTCAATCCAGGACTCATTGTCCGGCGGTACCACCCAGACTTCGTAGCGGTTGGGGCCGAGGTTGGGGACGGCGATGTTGCCAAACTCGTCGGCAAAGAGACAGGACTGATCGTTGGTGCTGTTGAGTATTGGCTCACCGTTGACATCGTATTCCGTGCACAGCGGGTTGCCGAAGACGTCGGTGGAGATTTCGCCCAGCGGGTCGCCGAAGTGAGCTTTGAAGCCAACGCGCTGGCCGTCCACGACCTTGCTGACCAGAGCCGGGTTGCCGGCGGGGGCCACAGGCTCCTCCGCCGGAGCGTCGAACTGGCCGTTGGCGAAACGATCGTCTACGAAGACCTTGATGCGCAGGGTGGCCGCAGGCACAGTCAGGGGTTGCATCTGCACTTCCACCAGACCAGGCTCTTCCATTGGGACGGTGAAGTGCTTGCCGTCAATCTTGAAGCCGTCGGCGATGACCGAGATCAGGTACTTGCCGTTCGGCAGGGTGATGCCGTCCGTCCCGTTGAGCTCGGCGCTCGTGCCCTGGGTGAAGATGGGGCTGGTGCTTTGAACGCCGCGGACGGAAGGCCACTGGCAATTCGTCAGGCCATCCGGGTCAGGATTATTGGGGTTTGTGACCCAGTTGCCGTCGGCGTCCAGCACGGTCGGGCGGCAGTCGTTCTCATTCCAAAGCGGCTCGCCGGTGTTGTCCACATTGACGATCCACTTGTAGGTTGTGATCGGATCACCCCGGAGCACGCCCGAACCGTCCGCCGGCTCAGTGCGAGCGCTGGACACACTCAGGGTAATCATGTTGATGGACGCCGCAACGGGTTGTTGGACGACGGGCGCGGCATCCGCCGTGCCTAGCGTTCCAAAGAGAATGGCAAAGATGGCCAGAATCGAAAAATAGCGATCCAGCCAGGTTCGCTTGCCTTTGGGTGCGCTTGTGTAAATTCGTTTTCGCCAATTCATTGAGACCCCTCCTTCTGGAAGAACTATCGGGTAATGGTGAGCGTCCTGGGTAGATTAAGGACTGCCCTCGGATGATTTGCTTTGTTGAATGAGAGAAAAGAGAGTATGGCTCTGCACAACTGATATTTGAAACTTCCAGAGAGGTTTTGTCAGCCAACAAATGCTTTAACCCCTCATCAAACAAAGAACCTTCTCCCACAATCCACACTCGCCTCGTGATCTTCTTTTCCATACGAACTGGTAGGCATTATGAGTTTTTAGGGGGGCAATGTCTATCATCACTGGAACTAAAAAACGGGCTATTAATCGAAATAGCCCGGCTAGTCATTTTGAAGGCCGCGCCTAGTTCCAGTGGCTAGAGCGGCAATAAATTTTTTACTTAACGCCTCACCTTACGCAGAACCGCGTCCTTCGACTACGCGGCGGGCGCATTCTGAGCGGAGCGAAGCGTAGTCGAAGAACGCGCCCGCCGCTCCGCTCAGGATGCTTGCGTAAGGTGAGTTAACGCTTACTAACGCATGAGGGCGTCACCGAAACGGCGACTGCAAGCCGTTTCGTGGCGTATTGAAAAAGGGGAGGTTGTGGAGAGAAGGGGGACGATCAGGATTGATCGTCGGAGCGCGGGGAAGTCAGGCCGTGATCGCGAGCGTAATCGGCCACATCACGCCGGCTACGCACGCGCAGTTTCGAGAGCACGTTACGGACGTGATTCTTAACCGTATTCTCGCTGATCACCAGCTTCTGGGCAATTTCGCGGTTGCTGGCACCCTGAGCCAGTTCACGGACGATCTCGATCTCCCGGCTGGTAAGCTCAACCGTTTCGCGAGCCTCCGCCGGGCGTTGTTGCTGGGGCGTCATGCGCGAGAACTCATCCAGGATGCGGCGGGCAATGGGCCGGGAAATGGCGGCTTCGCCGCGGCCGATGCCGCGGATGCTCTTAAGCAATTCCGCGGCGCGCACGTTCTTGAAGGCATAGCCTACCGCCCCGGCGCGGACGGCGGCAAACAACTGCTCGTCGTCGCTATGCACGGTGAGGAACATGATTTTGGCCGTGGGCACCTCGGCCATGATGACCCGGGCGGCATCAATGCCGGAGCCATCCGGCATGGCAATGTCCATCAAAATCAGGTCGGGCTTCAGTTCGCGGGCCAGGGCAATGGCTTCTTTAGCCGAGCTGGCCTGGCCGACAACTTTCATATCCGGTTGGGGGCTGATCAGGCCGACCAGGCCCTCCCGAAACAGCACGTGATCGTCCACCAACAGCAAGCGCATCGGCGACGACGCGGGCGCAGGCAATATCCCGGTCTCTAAAAGGAGCCTGTCATCGGCGCTTTGGGCCACAGGTTTGGCCGCCTGTTGGGCCAGGGTAACGGCCACATCGCCGAAAACCGAGCCGTACTCGTCCATGAGCAGGGTGATGGTGTCCAGCGGATCGTCCCGGTTGTAGCCCAGCACATGGCCTTCGGCGTCAACCGAGAGGTGCGGAATGCGGCGGGCGACGTTGAGGGCGGCCGGCGCGCCCACCAGCCGCACGAAGCGTTTTACGATCGAGGCGAGAATCTCACGGTAACGAGGGTCCTCAGCAGAGGGATCGGGCGGCGCGGTTGGTTGCGTCATAGCGATACGGCATTCATTCTTCAAAGGCCCGGCGCATCATGACGAAACCGAAAATTACAAAACCAAATGCGACAACGATCAGCGATCGGTGAAGGATTTCGTTGATTTCACGGGCCACATTGAACCAGCTAAACAAGCCTGTTTCGATGAAATGGGCCAGGCCGAGGATCATGACCCCAATCAGCAGAATTCGCAGACCCTTGGCAAGTTGGCCGCCGATGCGGGGCCGGTTCAGATAGGCGACGACGGCGGCGACGATCAGCAAAACGTCGAGGATGAACGAGAGCAGTTCTGAAGGATTCATATTCATAGGCGGTCTCTCACGGGCAGTGAACTCCTGTCATTGGGATTGGTTTGAAAACGGCGAAACGGGATTTTGAAATGCAGGCGCGTGCCCTGGCCCGGCGAGCTTTCCACTTTAAATTCGCCCCGCATTTCGGCCACGCGCTCGAAGATCATCGCCAGGCCGTAGTGCCCCGCAGGAGAAGGGGCAGAGGCGTCGAAACCGACGCCGTTATCAGTCAAGATGAGATGCAAATTGTCAGCCGACCATATCAGATCAATTTGGGCGCGGCTGGCGTGAGCATGCTTTTCGACATTGTTCAGGCCCTCGCGCACCAAGTTGAAAATGTTCTGGCCCAACGTGGGAGGGATAGGGAGCGGTTCTCCCACCGGCACCACATCAATTTGCAAATGAGCGTTCCGGGAAACCGTGGCCGCATACTCGGCGATGGCCCGGACGAGATCGGCGTTTTCCTGAGTTCGCAAAAGAGACAAGGTGGTGCGGATTCGCTCATAAGCATCGCCGGCAATTAAGCGCATCTGCTCCAGTTCGGCCTGCAGTTGAGCGCTCCCGGCGACTTCGCCATTACTGGTTAGCCGGTCAAGGGCAAGGTGAAGGTAGCCGATTTGCTGGGCCAGCGAGTCATGAAGGTCATAAGTGATGCGCCGCCGTTCTTTAATTTGGGCGTCCACCTGCGCCTGAGCCATTTGCCGAGGTTGAGCGATAAGCAATGCCATTGCCAGAGCAATCTCCGGCGAGAGCGATATCATGAAATCAATCTGGTCCTGGCTAAATGTTTGGCCCGGGCGGCGCTTGAGTTGCAAGGCCCCCACCAGGACACTGTCGTAGATCAAAGGCAGGCAGTGATCATCGGCGTCCATCGGGCAATGGACGAGGCCGTGGCCCCGGGGTGATTTGTGGAGCAGGCAAGCAACGCAAATCTCGGGCACGAAAGGACGGCCAAATGTGATGACGCCGAGCGAGTTCCATTCGGTCACAAATTCGAACCGGGCCTGCTGGTGGTCGTAGGTGTACAGCGAGGCCCGCACGAGCGGGAGAATCGTGCCCGGAAATTTGGTCACAAACTTGGTCAGTTCACCCCAATCCTGTCGTCCCGACAATTGCAGCGTGAAGCGTTGGTGTTGTTCAAATCTTTCTTCGTTTCGGGCAGAGCGAACAAGTGTGCGGGCTAAAATTGTCAGAAGCAACCAGCCCACGAAAGGGACGGTGAGTCCGTAAGTAAAAATCTTCAGGTAGAGATGAGGGTCGTTAAGCGCATGGCCCTCGATCAGTTCAAGCACTGTAATCAGTGGCAGGCCGACGGCCGGCGCCAACCACCGCCACTTCAACAGTGCTTGCGCTTGCGCATCTGCAGACGATGTCCGCTTGGAGGGATTGGGGGGTTGCATGACTGACGCAATTTTACTCAAAACTGCCGATGACACAAATCACTCTCTTTTCAGATATACCACTCCCAACGGCGGCAATGTCACCAGCAAAGAGTGATCCTGCCCCTGCCAGGGCAGGTCATCGGCCGGGAGGCCGCCGGTGTTGCCCACGTTACCGCCGCCGTAATAAGTCGAGTCGCTGTTGAAAATTTCGCGGTAGAAGCCGAGATTGGGCACACCCACCCGATAACCCTGGCGCGGCACAGGCGTGAAGTTCGCCAGGACAATGATCTGATCATCAAAATTTTTGGCCCTGCGGATGAACGAAACAATGCTGTGATCTACGTCGCGGAAGTCAATCCACTCAAAACCTTCCCAGGTGAAATCTTGCTCATACAAGGCCGGCTCGGCGGCATAGAGCCGGTTGAGATCGCGCACACAAGTATGCAGGCCGCGATGGGTGTCGTAGTCGAGCAGATTCCAGTCGAGGCCTTTGTCGTCGGCCCACTCGATCCACTGGCCAAACTCGCCGCCCATGAAGAGCAGTTTTTTGCCGGGGTGGGCCGTCATATAAGCATATAGCGCCCGCAGGTTGGCAAACTGTTGCCAGGCATCACCCGGCATCCGGGACAGTAACGACCGCTTGCCATGCACCACTTCGTCGTGTGAGAGAGGCAGGATGAAATTTTCGGTGAAGGCGTACAGTAATGAGAAGGTCAGGCTGTTGTGGTGATAGCGGCGGTAGATCGGGTCCTGGCCCATGTACTTGAGCATGTCGTGCATCCAGCCCATGTTCCACTTCAGGTCAAAGCCCAGGCCGCCGAGGTAGGTAGGCCGTGACACCATCGGCCAGGCAGTGGACTCTTCGGCGAAGGTCAGCACGTCCGGAAAGTGTTCATGGACAAGTTCGTTGAAGCGTTTGAGGAAATCCACCGCTTCCAGGTTCTCGCGCCCGCCGAACTTGTTGGGGAGCCACTCTCCCGGCTGGCGCGAGTAGTCGAGATACAGCATGGAGGCCACCGCATCCACCCGCAAGCCGTCGAGGTGATACTTGTCGAGCCAGAATAGGGCGCTGTTGAACAGGAACTCGCGCACCTCGTTGCGGCCAAAATTGAAGATGTAAGTGCCCCAGTCCTGATGTTCGCCTAAACGCGGGTCGGCGTGCTCGTAGAGATGGGTGCCGTCGAAGAAGGCCAGGCCATGCTGGTCTTTGGGGAAGTGCGCCGGAACCCAGTCGAGGATGATGCCCAGCCCGGCCTGGTGGGCGGCGTCTACAAAATGGGCGAAGTCGGCGGGAGAACCGAAGCGTGAAGTGGGCGCAAAGTAGCCTACCGTCTGGTAGCCCCAGGATCCATCGTAAGGATGCTCGGTGATGGGCAACAGCTCGAGATGGGTGAAGCCTTGCTCTTTGGCGTACGGAACCAGGGTCTCGGCCAGTTCGCGGTAGGTGAGGTAGCGGTTCTCCTCGCCGCGCCGCCAGGAACCGAGATGCACTTCGTAAACGGAGATCGGGCGCGAAGCGTGGAGGCTTTGGCGGTCTTTGCGATTGGTCATCCATTCGTCGTCGCGCCAGTCGAAGTGGTGAATGTCGCACACCGCCGAGGCCGTGTTCGGGCGTAATTCCGAAGCGAAGCCGAACGGGTCGGCTTTGGTCACCAGGTAGCCCCGGTAACGCGATTTGATTTGGTACTTGTACAGTTCGCCCGCGCCGAGGCCGGGGATGAACAACTCCCACACCCCGCTCGCCCCGCGCGGCCTCATCGGATGCCGCCGCCCGTCCCATTGATTGAAGTTGCCTACCACGCTCACCCGCTCGGCGCCAGGCGCCCACACCGCAAATGCCACGCCGCGCGCGCCTTCCATCTCGATCATCTGCGCGCCCATCTTCTCGTACAACTTGAAGTGATTGCCTTCGTTGAACAAATATAAATCTTCTTCGCTCAACACCGGCGGGAAGCGATACGGGTCTTCGATCTCGGTCTCGCGCCCGTCGGGCCATGCAATTTTCAAACGGTAATGGAAGAACCCGGTTTGGCCGGGGAAGGCGGCTTCAAAAAATCCGTCCGGGTGAATCTGCGCCATCGGGCGCGCGCCGTCGTCATCGGTCACCACTATGACCTGCGTTGCCTGCGGCTGAAACGTGCGCACTGCCAGGCCGCCCGGCACGGCATGAAGACCCAGCACATCAAACGGCGCGCCGTGGTAGCCGCCGGTGATGGCGGTGATGGTTTCGGGAGAAAGAGTCGTCATGTAATTGCTGACAAGGTGGCAAGGTGAAAGGGTGACGGGGTGATCACCTGGTCATCCTGTCATCCTGTCATTGTTTCACTTACTCGCCTTCATCCGTTCCGGCCACGCCCGGCGAGTCCATCCGCACCACTTCGCCGTGATAGTTGACCACGATGCGGAAGCCCAACATGCCCAGCCATTGCCGGGCCTGCTCCGGCAAGCCCTGATCCATCAGCTTGGCAAAGTTCGAGTCGATATTATTCAGCGACGAGTCGATCATCGCTTTGCTGAACAAATCATCAGCGCCCATCATTTGAAGCGCGCCTTGAGTCACCGCGTCACGGTTCTCCATGATCTGATCGCGCAGTTCGGCCAACACGGTCTTGTCAATTTCTTCGGCAGGCACGTGCCGCCGGAAGCCGTTGTCGTCCACAACATAAAACGCCTCGTCGCCCACCATCGTGGTCTCCAGCGAACGATCGCCCTCATCCACGACCAGCCCGGCGAATAATGCTGTTTTGCTCATCGTTCACCCTCCGGCTGAATTGTACACGGATCGCGGCTATAATTGCGGCGCAAATCGACAAGTATCCTAAAGACCTCGCGGGTCGCTTGCGCGAAAACCCGCGAGGTCTAAACATCTCACTTCATTTTGGAGGAAGATTGTGTCCAAACGACAAGAACTAAGAGCAAAACGACAACGGGAAGCGCGGCAACAGCGCTTCTTCATCCTGGGCGGAATCGTGGTGGTGGCCGCCGCCGTGGTAGGCTGGCTGATCTATCAGAACACCCGCCCGATCGGATCGTTCATCTCCGTCACATCCACCCCGCCCCCCAACTCCGACGGCTCGGCCATCGGCAGTCCCGACGCCAGTGTAACCTTGATGATCTTCGAAGACTTCCAGTGCCCGATCTGCCGCCGTTTCACGGAAGACATCGAGCCGCGCATCTTTGAAGAGTACGTTTACACCGGCCGGGTTCGCTTCGACTACCGGCACTTCATCGTCATTGACGGCAACGTGGGCGGGACCGAGTCGCGGCAGGCCGCCGAGGCCAGCGAGTGCGCCGCTGAGCAAGGCTGGTTCTGGCCGTACCTCGACATGCTCTTCACCAACCAGACCGGCGAAGGCGTGGGCGACTTTCTCGACAACCGGCTCAAGGCCTTTGCCGTCGATCTCGGCCTGGACGAGGGCCAGTTCAACTCGTGCTTCAACTCCAGCAAATACAGCAATGTGATCAACGGCGACATCGCCGCCGCCCGGCAACTGGGCGTCAGCGGCACGCCCACCCTGATCGTCCCCGGCAGTCAGCCATTGAGCGGCGCCCAGGATTACAGCGTTTACAAGCAGGCGATTGAGGCGGCGCTCGCGGCGGCAGGCGGCTGAACAGTAATCAGTGGTCAGTCAACAGTGATCAGTAATCGCCAAAAACTGATCGCTGATCACTGTTGACTGTTTACTAGAACCCGGCCACGCCCAGCGCGCGCAGAACCGCAACAATCAACGGCGCAACCGCCAACGCGGGCAAAAAGTTTCCCACCCGGATCGGCTTCAACTCCAGCAAACTGCCGACGCCTATTCCCATGATCAACACCCCGCCCGTCGCCGTCATCTCGGCGATCATCGGCGCGGTGAGCAAGGCCTGCGCCTGCGCCGCCAGCAGAGTCAGCGCACCCTGAAACACGCCAATGGTAAGCGTGGAGCAATGTCCCCATGTTAGGGCCGACCTCCTCTCGGCCGATAACAAGGATAAACGTCTCGAACGTTCTCCACGAAAAATTTTCCCTTCGACTCGGCTTGCATAAAGGCCCCGTACACTTCCGGCGGCACGTTGTCGTATTGATAAGTAAGCTCGCTCTTCAGCACCACCTCCAACACCTGCGTCCCTTTATCGTAGCCAATGGCAAGAACCAGGCTGGAATCGACTGGGATCAGTTTCATGGCTCGACTCCTTCGCGTTTTGCGTTTGTTGCTTCGCTCATTATAATAGCCTTATGCTCAAATCCTGGCGTCCCTTCGTTTTTGGCCTATGTGTTGGCCTGCTCTCGGTTCCCCTCATTCTCCTTCTCAATCGCAGACAGACCAGCGTTCCCATCAAACTCAACCCACCACCGCCCACCCTCACGCCCGTGCCATTGCGTGTTCACGTCACCGGCGCGGTGAGAGCGCCCGGCGTGTACGAGCTTCGCCGGGACAGCATTTTGCAGGATGCGATCAACGCCGCGGGCGGCCTCACCGAGTTTGCGTCCACCGACCGGCTGAACCTGGCTGAATTGCTTGAAGACGGCCAGCAAATCGTCGTCCCCGAACTTTTGCCGACTCTGCCGCCCACGTCCACCTCTGCGCCCGGCCAGCCGACTTCGACTCCCGATCCGGCACAACCGACCGCCACTGTTCAAGCGGCAACCGGCGGGCTTGTCAACATCAATACCGCCACCCAGACCGAGTTGGAGACCCTGCCGCGCATCGGCCCGGCCATCGCCCAGCGCATCATCGAGTACCGCAACGCCAATGGCCCGTTCAACTCTATTGAAGAGATCAAGAACGTGCAGGGCATCGGCGAGGCCACCTTCGAGGCCATCGCGCCGTTCATCACTGTGAAATAGAACGCAGTCGGCAGTTTCTTTTTATTGTTCACTGTTCACTGTTGACTGTTCACTGTTGACTGTTCACTGCCTACTGGCATGCTTACTCTCCACTCTCTCGCCCTCCTCAAGCCCTGCTGTTTCGGCGACGTGATGCTCACCACGCCTCTCCTGGGCGTTCTGCGCCGCGCTTACCCCGAGGCCGGTATTGATTTCGCCGTCGGCCCGCACGCCCGCGCCGCCGTCGAAGCCAACCCGCTGATTGACAACCGCATTGATTGTGGCCGGGTCGGTCAGGGCGGCTACCCGCCCGCCGACGTGCTGGCCCTCATCCGCAAACTTCGGGCCGGGCGATACGACGCCATCTTCGTGCCCGACCGCTCGCCCATGCTGGCGTTAGTTGCTTTCCTCAGCGGGGTTTCTAACAGAGTCGGCCTCGACAGCGGCGGGCGGGGCCGTCTTTACACGCATCGCGCCCCGGTCGGCGGCGTTCGCCACGAAGCCGATCTCTACCTCGACCTGGCCCGCGCCATCAACGTCTCCACCGACTACGCCGCCGTCGAATACACACCGCCCGCCGACGACCGCAAAGTTGTGGTCAACTTGCTGGCTCATCACCATTTACTCGACAAGACCTTTATTTTGATGCACCCCGGCGGCGGCCAGAACCCGGGCATGGCCTTCCACGAGAAACGATGGCCGCCGCCTAACTTCGCCCGGCTCGCCCTCCGGCTCATGCGCGAGACCGGGATACCCATCGCCCTGGTGGGTGGCATTGGCGACGACCCGATCCTCGCCGCCGTCAAAGGCCTGATCAACATCCCCCTCACCGACTTCGGCCCGCGACCCTGGGGGCAAATCGGCGCGCTGGCCGAGCGTTGCGTGCTATACGTTGGCAACGACACGGGCGCGACGCACATGGCCGTCGGCGCTGGCACACGGGTAGCGATGATTCTCGGCCCCAGCGACCCGCGCCGCTACGCGCCCTACGGCCCGCCCAACTGGGTGAACTACGTTTGGCGTGAGTGGGACGTGCCAACTGCCGGAGTGAGCGCCGGGGCTCCCGGCTTCTCGTGGGATAATGGCGCGACTGTGGAAGACGTTTTTGAAAAAGTGATGCGCCTGCTGTATCTGGGCGCGCGGAAACCTTAACGTGACTCTTGTACACAGATGAACACAGATAAACGCAGATATTTCTTCTCAATCCGCGTCTATCCGCGTTTATCCGTGTACTGAAGCCTTTGTCTCGAACTGACGTTAGACCATGATCGCTGAATATCACATCGCCGTCCTGACCGAAACATTCGGCCAGCATTTCTCGGCCAGCGCCCTCAAGCAAATCATTGACGCCAATCTTGGACAGGACTCGGGCTGGACTCAATTTCAGATGCACGTCCACTTCGACAATTGCGCCTTTGCCGAAGGCCGGGCTTACGTCGAGCAACAGCACGCCCTCATCGCCGGAACCGAGGAGCCGAAACTCATGCGCGCCGCCCTGGGCCGCCTCACCCACGCCGTGCAGGATTTCTACTCGCACTCGAATTACGTTGACTTGTGGCTGGAAGCCAACGGCGGCCTTGCCAACACCAGCCCCGAAGATATGGACGGCCTCGACCCGGCTCTGCTCAACCACCCCAGGCTAATCTCCGGCTACTTCTATTTGTGGCGCGACATCATTTATTATTTGCCCATCGTAGATCGCTTCGCCAAAAAGCACCTGGTCTTTCCCGGCTCGCACGAAGCCATGAACTTAGACGACCCCGGCGTCGGCCCCAAGTTCCCCTATTCCATCGTCGCCGCCAAACAGCGAACACTGGCCGAATACCAACGCGCCGCGCGCGCCCTCGGCCCGGAGCGCGCCGCCCGCTTTCACGACAAGCCATGAGCAAGATCAAGCCGCGCTTCACCATCCCCGATGAATGGGGCAAAGGCCGTTGCCCGGTGTGCAACGCCACGCCCATGCAAGTCGTCCACTCGCCAGACGCGCCCGACCAAATTGTGTGCTCGCACTGCGGGCTGGCGTGCGAGGCGGAAGAGGGCGGCCCGCGCATCCGCCCGAAGAAGGTACCCTCAGAACTCGGCCACCGGGGCCAGTTGGCGGCCAATATGTGGATCACGGCGAGCGAACTGCGGGCGCTGGCCCGTCAATCGGCCAAGCCGGCCAAACAAGCAGAGGCGGTTGCCCCGGTCGAAGCAGATGAAACGATCGAGCGAGCGAAGAAGCTTTACGCGCTCGGCAACTCAATCATCCAGATCAAAACGATTCTCGAAGACTCGAAGGCGACGCCGGAACAGGTGGAGGCGGCGCTGGCCGAAGTGACCCGGCTCGACCGCAAGAAACGCGAGAACAATCAACGCAGTATGTGGTTGATGGGGAGTGTTGGGGCTGCCTTCTTCCTATTGATTGCCGGGGTCGCCGCCGTGCTGGTGGTGAGGCCGGAGCTTCAGCCCCCGACCGCGACACCCCGGCCCACCAGCCCGGTAAGCGGCCAGCCTTTGCCCGGCCTGCCCGGCCTGCCGAACTTGCCGTTCACCGTGCCCACCGATGCCGTGGCCACGGTGATGGCCCAGCCGACGACGGGCGTGCAAAGAGGCGTCGGGCCGCAAGCCAGCAAATGCCCGGCGACCCCGATTGGGGCGGCGCAATTGTTCGGCGGCAAACCGGATTACTGGAGCGAGAACAACGATTTTGGCAAGGCGTGGGTGATGATTGCCACCAGTGATCCGCTCACGATCAGCGTGCCAGCCAACATGTCGGCAGGGTACATCAGAATGGGCGAAGGGCTGGAGATGATCTCGGTCGTCGGCCCGGCCACGCTCACCAACGTCAATTTTGTGACGATTTCGTGTGAGCAATAGATTCGTTGAATCTCCTAAGACCTGCCGGGTCTTGCTAACTCTAAATTTCGCTAACTTTCGACCAGACCCGGCAGGTCTGGATCCGTTAACTGAAAGGGATAAATCATGACTGATGCTCCTCGCCCGCGTGGCCGCTACTTTGAAGAGTTCGCCGTCGGCGACAAATTTACCACCGCCGGTCGCACCGTCACCGAAGTTGACATCGTCAACTTCGCCGGGCTGTCCGGCGACTTCAATCAGATTCACGTGGACGACGAGTACGCCAAAGGCTCGGTGTTCAAACAGCGCGTGGCGCACGGCCTGCTCGGTCTCTCGATTGCCTCCGGCCTGGCGGTGCAAACCGGCTTCATGGAAGGCACGATCATGGCCTTCCGCGAAGTGCAGGAGTGGAAGTTCAGCAACCCGATCTACATTGGCGACACGATTCACGTGGAACTTGAGGTGTTGGAGACGAAGGCCATGTCCCGGCTCGGTGGCGGGCTGGTGACGATTAAGTTGACGGTGAAGAATCAGAAGGGCGAGACGGCGCAACAGGGGAAGTGGCTGGCGTTGATGTTGAGTCAACCCAAATAGAGGACAACGGATTCGGCGAATTCGGCGGATTGCAACCTCCCGAAGGTTCTTCAACCTTCGGGAGGTTTTGTTTATCAATGATCCGCCGTCGGCACAATTTCGATGAGTACCCAGGGCTGGCCGCCGATGAAACAGCTGTCGTCGGCGTTGCAGGCGGCGGGCGGGAGAACGAGTTTGTAGTTGCCCTTCTCGTCCATCGTAAGCGGGTGCGCTTTGCCTTGAGCGTCGAAGAGGGTGGCGTTGACGGCGTTCGGCGTCGGGCGCAGTTTGAGGGTGACGGATTTGTCGCCGCGCGCCCAGGCCACGCGGGTGATCGCCCCGCCCCGATCCAGCTTGACAATGAAGTAGTTGGGCTTGTCGGTGAGCGCCGCGCTCCTGGCCGAAGTGAAGTGGGTGGTGACGACGCGCAAGGCTTCGAGCGCGGGACGCGGCGAACCGTCGGGTCGGATGAGGCCGTAAGAATAGGGGTCGCCGCCGGGCGCGGCGGTGACGGGGACCTCGTCGAAGAATTTGTAGACGGCCACTCGCTCGGCCCCTGCCGCCAGGGCGAGGGCGTTGACCTGAATCACAAAGGCCGCTTGTTGCTCCATCGTGACGGGCAACAGAGGCGGGTCAACCACGGGATACTTTGGATCGTCAACCGGCGGCGCGTTCGTCTCATTCACCCAGATCGGTTGCTTCAATCCATATCCATCCAGAATCCCACGATAGGCTTTGAGGATGATATAAACGTCGTCGGTCTTGAAGTAGACGTGGGCGGTTGCCACGTCGAAGTAGTAGTTGTGGCTGGCGGCATCCGGGTCTTCGCTGATGCGTTCAAGCAAGCGACTGAGATAAAGGGGGCGGTTGTTGACGACATCGTGCCAGTACGTCATCCCGGCCAGGTGGATGACGGCGTCCGGGTCAACTTCTTTGGCCGCAAGATAGGCCGTCTTGAGCAGGCGGTAGTAGTCGTCCACCGAGCCGGCGAATTGCGCGCCCGCCTCTTCAATGGCAATGTCGGGTTCGTTCCAGATGATCCAGTGTTTGATTTGGCCTTTGTGCTCGGCGACAACGCGGCGCACAAAGTCCGCCCACAGGTTGGCCGGGTCGTTGTAGGGCAAGTCCAGGCCGCGCGGCGGGCCGCCGATGGGAATCGTGTCGGTGGCCCAGCGCGGCGTCCCCATAAGAATCGCCGTCATCTCGCGTCCAGCCGACTCGGCATCGGCTAACCGTTGCGCTTCGTCGGCTGACACTTTCCACTCGTCAGGGCCGTTCGGCTGGCGCGCATCCCAGCGAACGACCATGCGATCCCAGCCCAGGCGCAAGGCCGCCGCCTGCTCGGGGACCATGTAGGCTTCGACCGCGCCGAAACGCGGGTCAGGCGGGTCGGGAGGCCAGGCTGTGGCAAGAGTGCTGGTGAGAAGGGTGAGGCTGAGGAGGAGTTGAAGGGCGTGGCGAGAGTTCACAGAGTGCCTTTGTGAGATCAACAATGGGCCGGGTATAACTCAAAGGGTAGCAGAATGCTGTCAGGGTTTGGTCAAAGATTTTGCAGAGACATGCTACCGGCACATCATTCTCAGAAAAAAACAAAAGCCACCCTGGCAGACCCGGGTGGCTTTGCTTTTGCAATACTTGCAAGGCAAAACTAATCGTCGTCTTCGATTAATACTAATACTGAATCATGCCCTTCAAAACGCACACCATCCACCGTATGCCCCTTAAGAACCCCCTCAGTGTCTCCCGTTTGGAAGCCAGTCTTTTGGATCAAAAAGCGGCACACCAAGTCTCGTAAGCCATCCTTGTTCACGTCGCGCACTCTGCAATCGGGCGTGCTTTTATGGCCTCGTCGGCGGAGCGAGTCCTCATCCCCTGTGCGGCCAAACGTCAGAGATTTCCTGTCTACCGACGTTGGAGCATCAAAATTCAATGTGGAGAGGATGGCTACCGGGACCTTGTGGTCGTCCTCTGGCTCGATCTCAATACGATTGGGGGTTTTACCCGGCTCTATGTCGATCTCTACCATTTGGATCCCGTACGGATTTTGAAGCGCAATGATACGCAGTGGATAATATGGCAAACCAACAACTGGCAGTATGGCGAGACTGCCCGCCAAGAATAGCGTCGCTATAACAGAAAGTAGAATACGGCGGTTCATGGTTTCCTCCTTATGGGAAATATCTGATACCCATGATCAACGGGTGCGAATTGATAGTGATCCAGAAGATTGGGTTCTAAAAGTGTCGTATACACGGATCGGCCGTCAGCGATCGTATCCTCAACCAGCGACATCAACACTTCCGGCCTGGCAAAAAAGACGTTAACTACTGTGACGTCTGGGCGCAAATCGGCCTCGATTTGATGATATTGCATGGCCGCCGCATCGCCCCACGCGGCCAGGTAGACCGCATTGGGAGTGGTATCACGCAAACGAGCTTTAGCAACATCATGTGGCAGCCACATATTGTTGACATTGGCAAAGGGCAAATTGATGCAAAACAACACTAACGGCAATAACAGCCCAACGACGGCGACACGCTGAGGCAACATCTGTAGCAGTTCATTCATACCGACACCGACCAATACAGCCCAAACCAGGTACACGGGCAGGAACATTGTATCTTTGTCAAGCGCCCGATAGGCAATAAAGAACAATGTGTGTGGCAACATCGTCAACACAAGGCCGCTGGCGAGAGTGCGGTTCTGACGCCAGAGCATCCTTGCACCCCACAAACCTATGGGCAACCCAACGCCCAAAAACGCTGCCAATAACCGGTGAAGAAAACGTACGGCTTCGACAACAAGCTCAACAGGAGTGTAAGCGAGAAAAAGAGATGCGAATTGCCGGCCAGACAGATACCATAGCAAATTAGCAGGTTGGGTTAGATCGAGCGGCTGAAACGTGCCTGTTGTATCATAGTGCCCAATGTATATAAAAGCTGGCTGAGCCGCCGAACGCCAGGGCAAATAGAGAACAGGGCTAAGGCTAAGCGCAAATACGCAGACCAGAGCCAGACTATCGCGTAGCGCTAATTGCCGCCTATACGGTGTTGTCCAAGCCAACACAAGTAACCCAGGCCACCATAGAAGTGTCGCCGGGTTGTTCACTGCCGACAGCCCGGCAATTCCAACAGCCAGAAGCAGATATTTGCACCGCCCCCTTTGACGCCATGTCCACAACAACAGTAGCAGGCTGACTAGCAAAAACCCCTGAAACGTATAGACCTCGGCTATCACAGAAACGGACCACGCATAAAAGCAGAAGCCAAAGCTTAGGCCTGCGATCAGCGCCGGGAGTGAACGACCGGATATCTGCTTGATCAACAAAGTGAGCAATACAACAGTGCTGGCGTTAGCGAGAGCCGAGAATAGATTAGCCCGATAGCCAACATCGCCAACCGGCAAATAAAGAAACCAATGGGCCAGCAACAGATAGACAGAATAGCCCGGAGCATGAACAAGGCCCAAGGTATAGGCCGCTGTTGTCAATTCAGCGCTATCCAACGGAAAGACGGTTGGCGCCAATGTGTACAGATAAACACAAAAAACTATAGCCGCGGCCAACATAGCAGGGCTTGCCGGCCACTTTTGCAATGGCGCCCAAATACTCAAGACCCGCCGGTTCTGCATACGAATCAGTCTTATCCCCTTTCTGTTGTTCTACTTACCAGACTCAGCACAGTTACAGTAAGCAAGCGGCCAGCATTGAGCATCCATGGGTATCCGTCATATAAGCTGATAAGGCCCAGCGCCAGCCAGGCGCAGATTGAGACGACAGCCCAAGAGTTCAGGACTTGCCAGCGCTGGACGAGCATTAGTGCTGACGCCAGCCATATCCAAAGCCATATCCCGCCCCCTATCACACCGATTTCTGCGGCAAGCTGCAATGGCACGTTATGAGCATGATCTGAGTGCAGGTCGGCAACAATAGACGGCGCGATGACAGGGTAATTGCCGGCCCCAACACCAGTAAGCGGGCGAGATGCAACAATGCCGATTGCCACCTTCCACAGTTCAATCCGATGCGCAAGAGAAATTTTTGAACTGATTCGTTCGCCTCCTCTTGTCGCTGATTGCACCCCCTCTGTCGCCGATGTTTCCTCCTGCAAGTGATCCACACTAGACATCGGCAACTGTGATTGACTTGGTGATAACATGGATTGCAAGCTATCCCCCATAGATGACAGTACGCGATCAATAGCAGATCCAACTGGAGCGGTTATTGGATACAGGCTAATACTCATCTGTTCATGCCAGAATATGCTGACCACCAGGGTGATCAGCACGGCGCCAATGAAAGTTATCTTCAGGGAACGACGTATAGATGTTCGTTTCCCAGCTAACCATCCTGCCGCAAGCGGCATTAGCAATGCCGTCGCCAACCAGGCCGAGCGCGAAAAGCTGAGCAACAGCCCTAACCACGCCAACCACCACGCGATTCGCAAGCCGCGGTGCGCCAATAGCGGCAGGCTCAACAGCAAGCCTACACTCAAGAATCCGCCCAACACATTGGGGTTGAAAGTCAACCCAAATGCTGGTATCCCGGCTGTCCCTGCAACTCTAATAATTGATGCATTGCGTTGGAACGATTCGAGAGCTAGTTCACCGGGCAGTCCCAATGGGCCGCGCTTTAGCACTTGTCCCAGCCCGATCAGAGCATGAACACTGAGCCCCACCAGAAAAATAGTTACCAGCCGTTCCATAGGCACCCGGCTGCGGACCAATCCTATGTAAACACCAACGGCTACCAGCCATCGCACTGCAGTGTAGCCAGCTAACGTTGGCATTAAAGCTGTAGGAAGCGTCAACACCGCCAGACCAACTAACGCTAGAAGTGGCACGAGGAAGGGGTGTCCCCACGCTTCAGAACGCCTGCCTAATCCGATCGCACTGGTTAGGAACAACGCTCCAACCGCCAAATCAGATAGGTCTAATCCGGGCCTGACGTAGATGTCCAGTACCCATGGGGCAACCGATGGGCCAATAGACCAATATACTGACAGCGGAAGCAACAGCATCAGAAGGCAAGTTGCCCACCAGACGCCGCGTTTATTAATGGCCTCGAAAACGCGGACGACGCGATTCTCGAGGCGGTCACTTACGTTTGGCCTAACAAGCATAGGCGGCAATACACATCTCTTAGCAGAAGAGGGATAGCACCAGATTGATTCGGTATCTTCAAACAAAAAAGCACCACCTAGCAGGTATTCTCACCCGCATCGTGGTGCTTTCAGTTACAATATTCGCAGTCCCAAATTATAGGCGGATCCGAAGCCATTTACCCTCCGGGGTACACCGCAAAAAGCATCAACAAGGGACGTAGCCTGGAATCATATTACAACAAACCGACTACCAAAGTAAATAGGCAAAGTTTATTCGTTTATCCGATTATAGACATTTGTACTGAGACACCGGACATTTGTGCTGTTGAATTGCTCACAGCTTCACTCCCACTCCCCCCGCGAAGCGTCCCAAACCCCAATGCCCCACCTCATCCAACTCCCCACCCCCTTCCCCGTCGGCCCGGTCAATGTCTACCTGCTCGAAGGCCCTTCGACAAGCTCAGGGCAGGCTCCGCTCACGCTGATTGACTGCGGCCCCAAGCACGCCGACTCGCTGGCGGCGCTCGAAGCCGGGCTGGCCAAGCATGGGCACCGCATTGAAGACATCCGCCAACTCATCATCACCCACCATCACGTGGATCACGTCGGGCTGGCGAAAACCGTCGTCGAGCGCTCCGGCGCGAGCCTGCTCACCCATCCTTTCAACGTCCCCTACTTCGCCAACTACGAAGCCGAGCGCCTCAGCCACCAGCCGTTCTACGCCCAAATGTGGGCCGAGGGCGGCGTGCCAGAGGACATCATCGAGCAGATGCGCCACGCCAGCGAAGGCATCGCGCGCTGGCTCGACCCGGTGAGCGTGGCGCGCGCGATTGACGAGGGTGACACGGTGACGATGGGCGGCGGGACGTGGACGGTCTATCACACCCCCGGCCACGCGGGCGGCTTGATTTGCTTGCACGGCCCGGAGACGAACGAACTGATTGCAAACGATCACTTGCTCCGCGACATCTCGTCGAATCCGGTGATGGAGCCGCCGCCCCTCGGTGGGGCCGCCGGCCCGCGCCCGAAGCGTCTGGTTGAATACATCCATCACATGAAGCGCATGGCGGCCCTCAAGCCGGTCATCGCCTACCCCGGCCACGGCGAGCCGATATACGACGTGCCCGCCCTCGTCCGCAAGCGCGCCGCCTTCCACCGCCGCCGCGCCAACAAAATTCACGAGGTGCTTTGCTCCAGGCCGCTCACCCTCTGGGAACTCACCCGGCCCATCTTCCCCAAGCTCAGCCACGGCATGGATTACTTTCTGGCGCTGTCTGAGATTTTGGGGCACTTGGATATTTTGGTGGAGGAAGGGCGAGTGGCGGCGAGTGAGGATGGAACGGTGGTGAGGTGGAGGGCGAGTAACGGCGGTTAGAAACCGCACCAACAAAAAGCGAAGCCCACCTTCGTGGGCTTCGGAGAGGACAGAGTCGGCGGAGGCCGACTTCGCCCTTGGGCAGGCGGCAGTTGTAAACTGCACCAACAAAAGGCGAAGCCCACCTTCGTGGGCTTTGGAGAGGGCAGAGTCGGCGGAGGCCGACTTCGCCTTGTGTTGCCGCGACTTCGAGTCGCCGGAAGCCGGTGCTAGCCTGGGCCGGCGGCGGTTAGAAACCGCACCAACAAAAGGCGAAGCCCACCTTCGTGGGCTTCGGAGAGGACAGAGTCGGCGGAGGCCGACTTCGCCCTTGGGCAGGCGGCAGTTGTAAACTGCACCAACAAAAGGCGAAGCCCACCTTCGTGGGCTTTGGAGAGG
>Ga0247727_10003218_pt1 | contig 36432 bp, 29 predicted proteins | sample WisWelCaveWW1625_FD_202498 | JGI IMG/M metagenome (GOLD analysis project Ga0247727, IMG submission 202498) | Biofilm microbial communities from Wishing Well Cave, Virginia, United States - WW16-25 | ecosystem: Environmental > Aquatic > Deep subsurface > Groundwater > Cave microbial mat | place...
TCATTTCTTGCCTGATTTCCAGGCCGTCTTGTCCAATCTTAAGCTCAAGCCCGTTGCTATTCCCATCCCTCAAAACTCAATTGTGTAAGGTAATCAGTGTCCGCCTCCAGTTTGGATGTCACCATCATAAATAGATGGGTCTGCTTCTCCCACTACATGGAGCACGCCCCAGGCACCTCGGTCAACTCTTGCCAGCGCATGATCCACGAGGACGAAGTTGCCGGGATATTCAAGTTTGAATTCAACCATCACCGCGCCGCCGGCAGGGACAAGTGTAGTTTGTAACCCTTCTGCCGGTGCAGTGACCAAGTCGCCTTCACGATAGACGCGGTCAAAGATTTCGCCAATCACATGGAAACTTGAAATGAGATTCACACCACCATTGCCGACATACATACGGACTGTATCACCAACATTGGCCGTCATGCCATCCATGAGCGCGCCAGTCTTGCCGTTGAAGACGACATATTGAGGCCTGCCATCGAGATAGGCTTGTGTGTCGAAAAGTTGAAGGCCTTCTCTTCCTAATCCACCTTCACTATAAAACTCGCCTTGCACAATATAAAACTCCTTATCCACTGGAGGAAGCCCGCCTTCTGGCTCTACAAGAATTAATCCGTACATGCCATGTGTCATGTGGAGACCTGGGTTGCCAAAAGCACAGTGATAGATAAATAGACCAGCATTCAACGCTTTGAATGTCAATTCCTTGGTTTCACCCGGGGCAACAATGGTTGCGGCAGCGCCTCCACCTGGGCCCGTGACAGCATGGAAATCAACATTGTGCGGATGCAAGCTGGTCTCATCGTTATGAATTGTCAGGTGCACTGTGTCTCCTTGCCTGACTCGCAAAAATGGGCCAGGAACAGCATCATCAAAAACCCAATAGTTGATGGTGGTACCGTCAGCCATTTCAGCGATCACTTCCTTTGTTGTCAGGCTTATCTCAACCACACCATCTTCTGAATAGGTAACAGTTTTAGGTACTTCGTTAGGGTCGCGGGCAATATTTTCAATTCGTTCAAAATTATTGAAATGTTGAAAGAAATTCATAACATTTTTAAGAGGCAAATCTGGCCTTTCACCTGGTCCGAAGGACTTGAGGGAAAGCGGGTAAGCCAATTCTGTGGGCATTCCATGAGGCACATAAAATGCTATGGAAACACCAATAAAAATTGCAACCAGTGCAGCAGTGATTTTCCTGGAATGAAATTGGCGAAGCATCAGAAAAATAAAGATCGCCGCAAAGACGTAGGCAATGAAAAGCCCGAATACTTCAACGATATATTGCCAAAGATAGGTAATTAGTTCCACGTTATTTCTCCTTGTCAGGCTGTTTAGTCCGACGATCATCGAATGATTGGAATTATGGTTGCTCGTAGTTTATTACAAGCAAGAAACATCTAAACCCTCCTCTGGATCAGTATTTACCTAGTCAAGTGGATAGTGTGGCCTGTAGGAAGCGCCTGGCGCCATACTCATTTCGTTCAACACGCATATCGCAAACTTTCCGCATCCTCATAAAAGTGTGGAAACAAGAAGGCCTCAACAACATGTATGTTGTCGAGGCCCAAATTCAAATGAAAGTGATTGTTTGGTGTCCTGATTTATTGATAATGTAATTCCTTTGCCTGTTTTTCCAGATCTGCTCGGAAACCAGGGTGAGCAAGACCAATTAGTTGTTGTGAACGTTGGCGTATGGATTTACCATATAAGTCAGCCACTCCATACTCGGTCACCACATAGCGAATATGATTTCGGCTGGTGACCACACCCGCACCCTGCTTAAGCATCGCGGCAATTCGGGTGACAGTTGTTCCATCTTTCAATGTAGTCGTGCTGGGTAGTGCAATGATTGGCACGCCGCCCTTGGATCTGGATGCTCCATAGATAAAATCAAGTTGACCACCAGCGCCGCTATAAAGTTTTGGGCCAATGCTGTCAGCACAAACTTGCCCAGTGAGATCAACCTCAATAGCAGAGTTGATTGCAACCATGCGTTCATTCTGAGCAATCACAAATGGATCGTTCACATATTCTGTGGGGTGCATTTCAATCAATGGGTTATTGTTTGCCCAATTGTACAGACCCTGGGTACCCAGCATAAAGCCGGCGATGATTTTCCCCGCATGCAGAGTTTTTCGAGCATTTGTTAACACTCCCGATTCAACAAGCTCAATCACGCCATCTGAAAATAGTTCACTGTGAACACCAAGATCCTTCTTGTGGTGTAAATGTTTTAGAACTGCATTAGGAATGGCTCCAATTCCCATTTGCATGGTTGCACCGTCGGGAATAAGTTCGGCAATATACTCTGCAATCTTCTCAATGACTTCAGAGCCGCCTTCGCCCATCATATGTACTTCCGGAATGGAATAATCAACAGGGATGATGTAATTCAACCTGCTTACATGGATGAATGAATCACCCAGGGTGCGAGGCATTTGTTGATTGACTTCGGCAATGATGATCTTTGCTGATTCTGCAGCTGATTTTGTTAATCCAACTTCTACACCAAAACTGCAAAAGCCATGTTCATCGGGAGGTGAGACATGTATCAGAGCCACATCCAGAGGAAGAAAACCATTTTTGAAAAGCAAGGGAAACTCAGATAACAGAACTGGAGTGAAATCTGCACGACCATCTTGAACGGCTGCACGAACATTCTCGCTAATGAACATGGAGTTTACGCGCAAGTGGTTTGCCATCCCGGGGTTTACATAATCAGAGGAACTGATGTTCAATGCCTGGCAAATCTCCACGTTATTGAGATTTGGAGCATATTCCACTAAAGCGACGAGAACTTTTTGGGGCACAGATACATTTCCACTTAGAAAGATGCGGTTCCCCGATTTAATGACTCGTACTGCCTGTTGCGGTGTCGTGATCTGCGATTGATAAGAATATGTCCAGTTCATACATTCAGCCTTATATTATTTGGTGGCCTCTTCAGGAAAAGGAATGTTGTTCAAATTTACACGTATCTCCCAAATGCCATTCTTGAATTTGCGTTCTATTGGATATCCACTGCGTTGTACGAATTGAAGCAGGCGAACGTTGCCTTCATGAGCAAAACCCATAAAGGTACGAATACCATGCACTTGTGCGTATTCCATCAATCGTCTCATCAGGTGGGTACCCAGTCCCTGGCGCTGATGTGAATCGCTGATCACGATTGCAAATTCTGCTGTATGGGGTTTGTCACCCAATAGGTGATAGCGAGCGACTCCCAAGATGTTTTCTTCATTGTTCGCTTGGGTGGTGGCTACCAAAGCCATATGGCTGTCATAATCCAGGCTTGTGAGATAACGAGCCTCCTGATCGTCCAATGCCTTCTTGTATCCCATGAATCGATCATAAATTGTCTCAGGAGACATCTTAACAAGTGAAGCTTGCAGACGCAGCGCGTCGTCAGGACGAATGGGGCGGATGTGAATGCTTTCTCCATTGGCCATAGTTATGATCTCATCTCCCTCAGAGCCAAGACCAGTAATCTTTTGCGGATACCAGTTCTCCGCGATGAGAAGACGGAACAGGTCCGCTTCACTGATCACTCCAACAAGTTTGTCATTCTCTATAACAGGCAGCCCACCAACCTTATGTTTCATCATCAATCGCGCTGCCTCTCCTACATTTTCTCCAGGTTCGATCGTGATTGGATTCGGCGTCATAGCACTAGCAATTGTCCTGTGGATAAGCATTTCATTGTGCTCGTTAAGTGGCCTTGTATCAAGCGAAATAATGCTTCTGATATCGCTGACGGTGATAACACCTACCAACTTTTCGCCTTTCTTGACAGGCAGGCGACGGATATGGTGAAGCTTCATTTTTTCATAAGCAGAAAGGATGGGTTCTTCAGGACTGCTTGTTATCGGTGCGGGAGTCATCCAAGTAGAAACGGTTTTGTAGTGCATAGATGTATATCCTAAATAGCGGCCAATTGCACTTTGCTTTGGAGCAACAAGAAGAATACTTTTCGAGTTGAGGAGCTAGGATCAGCCATAAGCATACGAATCATAAAGACCTTGCTGGTAGTCTACGACAACCGAGATCCATTGATATCTGACTCTGGATGAGTATTTACCTAGCCAAGTGGATAGTGTCGCTCAACCACATTAGGGCAGTCCCATATCACTGCCTGCGTCAAAGATCAGCACATAGAGAATCAAATTGTAAGTGTTGAGGTCGCACAACATTTATTTCGCGACATAGTTCTCAGAGGGAAGGTAAAAATCTCGCACGATAACTTGCAACTCCAGACACGGATAAAATCTGCGCGAGTTGTACATTAAAGAACATCGCTGCGAGGACGAGTGACCCAATCGCCACCGCGCTCATGAATGCATCGGCTGCGGGTTGGATGATCTCCTTGCGGGGTGGTTTATCACTGGCTCCAAAATTTTACTTGTACGAAAATCAAAAACACCCTACGAGTGCAGGGGCGCTTTGTGCTTGCGTATCGGCAAGGATATGGGAAATAAGGTCAATGCTTCGCTTTCCCGTGGGGCACACAAAGGTGACTGTCATTTTTTACATCAAACACTTGTATAATTCATATGATGAGCAAAATTCTCGTCGTTGGTTCACTCAATGCAGACCTCGTTGTTCGCGCGCCGCGTTTTCCTAAACCCGGCGAAACCATCAGCGGCGATGATTTGCAAGTAATTCCCGGCGGCAAGGGCGCGAATCAAGCCGTCGGCGCGGCGCGGTTGGGCGCGAACGTTTCGATGCTCGGACGCGTGGGCAATGATAACTTCGGCGATTTTCTTCTCGATAATCTGAAACAAAATAGAGTTGACTCGACACTTGTCAAACGCGACGACGCGTCCACCGGAACCGCAATCATCGTTGTGGATTCAAATGGACAAAACAGCATCATCCTTTCAGCCGGAGCGAACGGACAGGTGTCAACGAAGGATATTGACGAAATCAAGACTAATGCAAAAATTTTGTTACTCCAATTGGAAATCCAACTGGAGACCGTCCTGCACGCGGCAAAATGGGGAAAGAGAAACAATATGACAGTCATCTTGAATCCCGCGCCCGCCCGCGAACTGCCCGATGAATTAATTTCGCTTGCAGATTTCATCATTCCGAATGAAACTGAATTGAGTTTATTGACTGGCAAAGAAGTGATAGACATCTCCTCCACCGAACAAGCCGCGCGGACTCTGTTATCTCGCGGCGCAAAGAATGTGATCGTCACTCTCGAAAGCAAAGGCGCGCTGCTTGTAAACACGGAAACAAGTAGACACGTAGACACTTTCAATGTGAAGGTTGTGGACACCACCGCCGCGGGCGATGCGTTCATTGGAGGGTTTGCCACTGCGTTGTTACAAAATAAATCGCTCGATGAGTCCGTTCGTTACGGATGCGCGTGCGGCGCGCTGGCGGTGACGAAGTTTGGCGCGCAACCTTCCCTGCCAACAAAAAAAGAAGTGGAAAGGCTTATGTCATTGCGAGCCGCATAGCGGCGAAGCAATCCTGCCATCACGAGGAGATTGCTTCGGTCAACGAACGCCCTCGCAACGACATCATAAACAATCATGTCCCCAAAACGAATCATCCTTGACACCGACCCCGGCATAGACGACGCGTGCGCGATTTTGCTTGCGCTGGCTTCCCCTGAACTTTCGCTTGAAGGTTTGAGCATCGTCCACGGCAATTGTTCATTACAACAAGCCACAATCAACGGACTCTCGATTCTGGAGTTGGCGAACGCGAGTCATATCCCTGTGGCGGTGGGATGCGAACTGCCGCTTGTGCAACCGTCCCTGCTTGCGCCGGAGACGCACGGCAACACAGGCTTGGGGTACGCGAAACTTCCAGAACCGCGAACCAAACCCACCCTCCAGCATGGATGCGATTTTCTGATCGAGAAGATTCTCGCGTCGCCGGGGGAAATCACGATCGTGGCAATCGGTCCGTTGACGAATGTCGCCATGGCAATCCGCAAAGAGCCGCGTTTCGCGAAGGCAGTCAAAGAGTTGATCATCATGGGCGGCGCGATCAGGCATGAAGGCAACACGACCGCGCTCGCCGAGTTCAACACCTACGTTGACCCGCACGCCGCGCATATTGTTTTTCACGCGGGCATCCCGACCATTCTTGTGCCGCTGGATGTAACGTATCAATGCGTATTGACCGCGCCGGATGTGGCGCGATTGCAAAAGATCAACTCGCCCATCCCGCCGTTCATTAAAGAGGCGACCGGTTTTTACATGGAATTCCACAAGTCGTATCAGGGCTTGGAGGGATGCGTCATTAACGACCCGCTCGCGCTGGCGCTGGCTTTCGCGCCTGAATTATGTGACTATCAGGAGTTGTACGTGGACGTGGATATTTCGGGCGGGGTCTCGATGGGCAACACGTTTGCGGATTTTTTCAATCACTCGAAAAAGCCCGCCAACATGAAGGTTGCCCTGGGCGTGCACCCGCGCGATTTTATCGAGTTGTTTTTGGAGAGGATGGAGAGGCTGGCGGAAAAGACTTCGGAAGTCTCGTAGACTTCCGAAGTTTGGGCTTGGCGCGAAACAAAACCGTATGCGCGGTGTTGTAAGAATCAAATTTCAGAAAAGGAGAATGCCATGTTAGAAAATATCAAGAAAGAGTTTAGCACGAGGACGCTGGTGCTCATTCCGATTGCCATCGCGATAAATATCGCGATTGGGGAATTGGTGGTGCGATTGAAACTGCCTGTGTATCTGGATAGCATTGGCACGGTGCTTGTAGGAGCGCTGGCAGGTCCCTGGGCTGGCGCATTGACAGGCGCACTGGCAAATATCATCTGGGGATTGATCAACCCGTTTGCCGTGCCCTTCTTCTATGTGGCGGCAGTGATTGGTTTACTGGCAGGTTTTGCCGGGCGCAGGGGCGCATTTGAAAAAGAATCTCCTCAATGGCTTTCCGTGCTGATCGGGGCGGTATTCGTTTTTTCGTTGACGCTCTTCCTCCTCGCGTTTACCAATGCAACCACAGATGAAACCGGGTTCACATCCTATCCCGCCATGGCAGAACTGTTTTCCAGGTACGCGGTCATATTTATTGTCGCCCTTGTCGTGGGCGGCGCCATTGGATACTTCCTGCTTCAAAAAGGAGGCTACGCTGGCATCTGGGGTCTCGTGACAGGTATCGTCGCAGCGATCATATCGGCTCCTACGGCGGCGTATGTGTTCGGCGGCGTAACAGGCTCTGGGACCGACCTGCTCGTAGCGGCTTTTCGAGCAAGCGGAGGCAACATTCTTGCCTCTGTCATGGCGCAGGGAGCCGTTTCAGACCCCTTCGACAAAATGTTGTCCTTCATGGTGGTATGGTTGGTCTTGCGGTCACTGCCTGCACGCTACAAAGCACAATGATCCAGGAAGCCAGTGAATAGTTTCAGCATGTACGCAGCCCGCGAAAGCGGGCTGCATAATCTTCACCCTCTCACGAAGTCCACGCTTGCATTGTGCCTGGCAATCGCCGGGTTGGTTTTACCCGGAAACTGGACTGGGTACTTCCTTGTCCTGTGCATTGTGTTTCCATTGGCTTTTTGGGGAAAGATTTTCACGCGGTTTTCCCGTTCACTCTGGAACGTCAGCCTGCCTCTTGCGATTTCCTTATTTTTGATCCAAAGTATCTTCTGGGGAGAAAGTGAAATCTTATTCGCCATTGGTCCCATCGCCTTCAAGGAAGAGGGCGCAAGATTTGCCCTGATCAGCATGGGACGCATTTTGCTGGTGATGTCAGATTTTATTTTATTTGCCATGTCTACGAGGCCCGATACCTTGATGATTTCATTGAAACAGGCTGGCGCTCCCAGCAGTATTGCCTACATTATCGTGACAACCCTGCAAATCATCCCTCGTTTTCAAAGAAAAGCCTCCACCATCCTGGATTCACAACGTTCACGCGGGCTGGAAACCGAAGGAAATATTCTGGTGCGGATTCGCGCTTTTATTCCCATCCTCCTCCCTTTAGTGATTGGCAGTTTAATGGAGGTGGAAGAACGCTCTATTGCAATTGAAGCGCGCGGGTTTAATTCAATCAAAAAAGAAACCAGCCTGCTCGAAATTCCCGATACAAACACACAAAGGCTTTTGCGAAGGATATTTATAGTTACTACGATGCTGGGCATCATTGCGAGAATTGCATGGCAATTGTTGATTTAACAAACGTCACTTACAAATATCCGCTCACGGATTCACCCGCGTTGCAAAATATCAACTTGCAAGTGAATGAGGGTGAGTTCGTCGCGGTGATCGGACCGAATGGCGCGGGCAAATCAACGTTGTGTTATACCATCGCGGGATTTGTGCCGCATTTTTTTAAGGGCGAGATCACGGGAACAGTTGAAGTGGCGGGCAACGAATCGAGCAAGTCCAGTTTGCATGAGTGGGTATTGAATGTGGGGCTTGCTTTTCAGAATCCCTTCAACCAGATCAGCGGAGCAAAATATACGGTTTTTGAAGAGATCGCGTTTGGATTGGAAAACACCGGCGTGCCGCACGAAGAGATGAAATCACGCGTGGAAAATGCGCTGAAGTTAACAGGCATCAGCGATTTGGCGGATCGCTCACCCTATTCACTATCCGGCGGACAACAACAACGCGTCGCGCTGACCTCCATCCTGGTCATGCAGCCGAAGGTTCTCGTCCTCGACGAGCCAACGTCGCAAATGGATCCCATTGGGACGCGTGAAGTTTTCGGCGTGATCCGCACGATGGCGGAAAAAGGGATGACTGTGATTCTCGCGGAACACAAAGTGGAATGGATCGCCGAGTTTGCAGACCGTGTCATCGCGTTGCATGACGGAAAAATTTTGCTCGAAGGCAAACCACAGGAAGTACTGACATCTGACTTGTTGCTGGATAAAGGCTTTGGCATTTCACGGTACACGTCCACGGCGAGGGAAGCAAGGAAGCAAGGACTATGGAAGAAAGATAAGTTGCCTGTCACGTTGGATGAGGCGGTGGAGGGATTCTCGTAGGGGCGGGGTCTCCCCGCCCTGGGGCGAGAGAACCTCGCCCCTACGCAGGAACAATTATGAGAATCGAAATCTCCAATCTCCAATTTACCTATCCAACAGGTGTGACCGCACTGAATGGAATCTCGCTCACGATTGACTTAGGTGAGCAGGTTGCCATCGTGGGTCAGAACGGCGCGGGGAAGACGACTCTCGTGAAGCACCTGAATGGGTTGTTGGGACCAACTTCCGGCTACGTCCGAATCGGGGACTGGGATACGAAGAATCAATCCGTGGCGAAACTGGCGCGGCGAGTCGGCTATGTCTTCCAGAATCCAGACGAGCAGTTGTTCTCGAAGAACGTCGGCACGGAAGTCGCGTTCGGGCCGCGAAACCTTGGGTATACCGGCGAGCAGGTTCAAAGTCTGGTGAATGACGCGCTGGCGATGACGGAGTTATCCGATAAAACGAAAACAAATCCGTACGATTTATCCGCCACATGGCGGAAGATGGTCGCGCTGGCATCTGTGATCGCGATGGATACAGACATTGTCATCTTTGACGAGCCGACCACCGGGCAGGATGCCGCGAACATCACGCGCATCGCCAACGTGATCAAAGTGTTACGAGAACGCGGCAAGACCGTGATCACGATCACGCATGATATTGATTTTTGCGCGGAGAATTTCGAGCGTGTGATCGCTATGGGGCAGGGAAAAATATTGCTCGACGGAAAAGCGAATGAAGTTCTCGGGCAGGAGGAAGTTCTGGCGACAACGTATGTTGACCCGCCTCAACTCACACGGCTTGGCAAAAGACTGGGGTTTGCGAATACGGTGAGAAACCAGGAGGAATTTCTGGCGGCGCTCAGGAAATAAAATTCCAAACCGTTTATAATCCATCTTGCGCTTATCATTTTTGCAAGGCAAGGCGCAAAAAACGATAAATCCAATCTGCTCATGTAAAATTGGACTGTATGGGAGTAAGTATGGCAAAGTTAAATGTGCAAGTCTTCAATAGCATCCATGAAATCGAACCGAAAACCTGGGACCAAATCGTTTCGGGGCGCGGGTTTCAAAGCCATCACTGGTACGTGTTTGGCGAGCGCGCCATGGCAGATTGCCCGCCAACGTATTTGATCGCATGGGACGGCGAGACACCCGTCGCGGGCGCGGCGTTGTTCAAAGTTCACAATGAACCGTTGCCATTACCTGCCATCGCGCGTCAATTCATGGCGTCCATCTTCAAACACAGACCGTTGCTGGTTTGCCGTTCCCCGCTCGCCGATACATCCGCATTGCTGTTGCCCGGTGAGCCTCTGCGCGACGAAGCGCTTTCGACGCTTGCCTTCGCGGCACAGGAGCAATTTAAAAAGCAACGTTGTTCCTTCCTTGTGTTCGATTACCTGCTGACTGAACAATTGAAATATAAGAGCTGGTCGCCAGGCTATGAACCCATCACCGTTTCAGAACCCGGCACCTACATGCCCATCGAATGGGAAAATTTTGACGCGTATCTCGAAGCAGGCAACAAGAAGGACAGACAGCATTACAAAAAAAGCGTCAAAGAAGCGCAGGAAAACGGAGTCGTTCTTTCGAAGCATACGGCTGTTTCTGAAATAGACGCCGCGCTCACCCTGATACAAAACGTCTCGATCTGGCACGGCTCCGCGCCCAACCCCTGGATGCGCGGCTTGCTTGAGAATTTTTCCATGATAGACGGCACCTGGCTTGAACTGCGCAAAGACGGAAAACTCGTGGGGTGCGGCGCGGTGGTACGCGACAACAAATTCCAACTCGCCACCGCGCTGGGTTTGGAGGATGATGTGCCCGGCGGATATTTCTATTTACTCTATGCCGCGTTGCAGGAAGCCTTTGAACACAACGTCCGGCTCGTCCGGTTTGGCACCGGCGCGTACGATGTGAAACGCAGGCTGGGTCTTCATCTTGAAGATACAAACCACGCCATGGTCACTATGGCAGGATTCTCCGCCCGCGCCGCGAAGAAACTGGTATCCTCCAAATAAAAATGCTCACCGGAATCCCGCAATCCGCCGCGACACTGGTTACGATCATCCTTTTCTACACGATGGATTTTTTCCTCATCCGCCGCTACGACAGGCAACGGTCTGCAAGCGGTTCGGGCCGCGCCTGGGATTTCACATTTTTTATTTTCAGCATGGTTGCGATTCTGATCCTGCAACCTACGCTCCTCCCCATTCTCAGTTTTCGCACAACAGCAAGTTGGGGGCTCTTCATTCAATTGCTCGGAATTGTACTCATCCTTGATTCACTGGCTTTGCATATCTGGTCGCGCGCGCATCTTGGGCATTATTATGCCGAGCGCGTTGAAGTGCAACCCAAACACAAAGTGATTGATACTGGTCCCTACAAACTCATGCGCCACCCGGTCATTACATCGTTTTTCGGAATTGCGGCGGGGCTGTTTTTGATTAACCCCGCGCTCACTACAGGTGCGGCTCTCGCATATGCGATCTGGGATTTCACGCGCGCCGCAAAACAGGAAGAGGACTTGCTCACACGCACCCTGCCCGGCTATGCGGAGTATGCGCGTCGGACTCCCCGATTCCTGCCGCGCGTTTGGAAAAGCCGATGATTCCCTTCGAGCGTTTCCTGCAACTCCCCACCGACGAGGTCGCCGCGCTGGTCAAAGCGACCGGTCAAAAAGTGTGCGTGTTCCCCGTCAACGGGACGCGCCGCTGGTTCATGCTCGAACATGGCGATACGATCAAAGGCGACGATTTCTTTTCAGCCTACATGGAACTTTCGATCAAGAATCATGTTGAACTGTGCGCGATGTTGTTCGACCACGGCATTGACACCATCCTCGCCCCGGTCTTTGGGCGCGAACTCATGCGCCGCGGCGACGAATACACAAAGCGCGTTGGCATAGACGGTTTGGTCCGCACAGCTACAGACAAAGCCTACCGCGAGTTTTTTGAGCAATACAACGTGAAGGTCCGTTTTTACGGCGATTACCGCGACGTGTTGACGGGCACGCCCTACGAATACGCGTTGAAATCCATGTACGAAGTGACAGACGCGACAAAACACAACTCGAAATTCCGCCTCTACTTTGGCGTCTTTGCAGATGAGGTGACCCAGACTATCTCGCGTCTCTCTGTGGAGCATTATCTGGCGCAAGGCGCGATCCCTGATAAACAAGCACTTGTGCAAAAATACTACGGTGAAGACCTGCCGCCCGTCAGCATTTTTATCGGTTTCGATAAATTCAGCGTCTTCGATATGCCCTTGCTTGGGAGCGGCGAAGAGGATTTGTATTTCTCCCTCAGCCCATCGCCGTATATGACCACTCGCCAGCTTCGCGCAATCCTATACGACCATTTGTATACGCGGCGCATGCCCGAACCCGACTACACAAAACTTTCAGCCGATGAACTCGATGCGCTGAGAAGTTACTACCACGCTAATAAAAATTATGCACTCGGTATTGGAAAACTAAAATTCAACCTTTGGTTTCCAGAAACGGGGAACGAAGCGTGACAGACCTCATCACAAAACTCATTGACGAAATCGGTCCCGGTCACATGCCAAGCACGGCGTATGATACGGCGTGGGCGGCGCGCATGGGCGAAATAGACTCAACCCTGAGCAACCGCGCCCTCTCCTGGCTGTCAAAAAACCAGTTGCCAGATGGTACATGGGGCGCGCCCGCGCCGATGTATTATCACGATCGTGTTGTCTGCACGTTAGCCGCGATGATCGCCCTCTCGTATCGCGGTCACCGTGAACATGACAAGGAACAAATCGAGAACGGCAGGCTTGCCCTGGAAAGAATTATAGGGGGAGCCACAGGGGGGTTACAAGCCGACCCCAACGGAGCAACTGTCGGCTTCGAAATGATCGTCCCCACCCTTGCGGCGGAGGCTGAAAAGCTGGGCATCATCAAACATCAGGGCAATCGCATCCTCGGGCGGTTATCCAAATTACGCGTAAAAAAACTTTCGTACTTGCAGAATAATATGATCAACCGATATGTGACCATGGCGTTTTCGGCTGAAATGGCGGGCACCGACGGCAGGCACATGCTGGATGTAGAAAAACTCCAGGAGAGCAATGGCTCTGTAGGGGTCAGTCCGTCAGCAACGGCTTATTTTGCAGCGTACATCAAAGAAGGCGATGAGGCTTCACTCAACTATTTGCACAGCATCGTCAAGCCAGATGGCGGTCTGCCCAATGTTGCCCCATTCGACGTGTTTGAAATCGCGTGGGCGCTATGGAATCTCAGTTTTATCCCGGACTTAAAAAAGAACGGCAAACTCAAACCGCATCTGGATTTTCTCTCGTTTGCATGGCAGCCGAAACGCGGGGTCGGGTTTGCGGCTGAATATTCCGTCAAAGACAGCGACGATACGGGCCTGGTCTACGACACTTTGTTACGGTTTGGCATCGAAAAAGATCTGGCGAGCGTGCTACTATACGAGGAGAAGGATCACTTCCGTTGTTTCGATCTGGAAGCGAACCCATCCATCAGCGCGAACATCCATGTGCTGGGTGCGCTTGGGCAGGCAGGCTTGGACCAGAAAAATTCGTCTGTGCGAAAAGTCATCCGTTTTTTGCATAAGGCTAAAGCACAGAATCCTTTCTGGATTGATAAATGGCATATCTCACCCTACTATGCCACCGCGCACGCGATCATTGCCTGTGCAGGTTTTGCCAACGAGCTGGTGGAAGAGTCGGTGGAATGGATTTTGAAATCTCAAAACGGAGATGGTTCGTGGGGGATGTACATAAAAACTGCGGAAGAAACGGCGTATGCCATGCAAGCGCTTTGGGTTTGGAACGACAAAGTTGCCCGAATTCCCAAAACCGCCCTGAGAAGAGGCGCACGCTGGTTGAGCGAAAACATGGATAAGCCCTATCCTCCTTTGTGGATCGGCAAATGTCTCTATAGCCCAAACCTGGTCATTCGATCCGCCGTGATCAGCGCCCTGGCGTTAGCGAGTTAGACGATTATGAATTATCTGGAACGCCTGATCACAATTTCCACTGCGGATCCGAACGACGCCCGCAAAAGAAAAATCCTGAACATCCTGCTGGCGGGCACGGGCGCAGTCTCCATCGTTGCGATCATCCTATCCGTTTATTTATTAACAACGGGTCAACAGCAGGCAGCCGAGATCAACATCATCTTATGGGGAAGCATCGCGATGTTCGTCGGCATCCTCATCATCTATGCCATAAATTATTATTATTCCGGCAGGGTGGCGGCTTCGCTATTCCTCATCTTTCTGAGCCTGATCTTTACATTCAGCGATACGACGGAGCAGGTGTCAAACGGACGAGCTTTATTCGTCTTTACCATTCCGATTTTCATGGCGAGCATCCTGATTTCGCCTGCATCGAGTTTTTTATTTGCAGGCATTATCAGCGCCATCATTTCGTGGCTGGCGCGATCCATCGGACTCGAACCCAACTATCCCGCCATCATCGGATTTTTCCTCATTGCCTTTGTATCCTGGTTATCGGCTCGCAGTTTGGAACAGGCTCTCGGCGAACTCAGTATTATTAATGTCAACCTGGACCGTGTCGTTGCGGAACGAACACAAGCCTTGGCAGAGTCATTATCCAGGGAAAGGATCGAAGCGGGACGCAACCAGGCAATTTTAAATTCCATCGCCGACGGCGTGATCGTTTTCGATAAAAACTGGAATGCCACGCTGGCAAACCCCGCCATCCGGGGAATGCTGGATATTCCGATTGAACTCGTCGTACAGAAAAACTTTCGTGAGCTCATTGAGCACCCGCGGCTTGCCCCGCGCAGCCGCGGTCTCCTGCTTGCCATGATCGAACACGGCACACAACCCATCGGGTTCCGCATCGAATGGAGCGAAAAGACGATCTCCGTCAGCGCGGCGCAAGTGTACGATAATCAAAGACAAAACATCGGCACCGTGATCGTATTCCGCGACTTCACACGCGAAGCCGAAGTGGAAAGACTCAAAAGCACATTCGTCGGTATCGTCTCACACGAACTTCGCACGCCCCTCAACGCCATTCTGGGATACGCTGAAATGTTCAAAGAGACTGTGTACGGTCCCATGAACGAAAAACAAGTCAACATGGCAGACCGGATCATAAAAAATACGCAGCGCCTGCTCGGCTTGATCAACGACCTGCTCGATCAGGCTCAAATGGAAGCGGGGAAATTAACCATCAATGCGCAGGTTGTTAAAACTGCCGACCTGTTGGAATCCCTGCATGGCTTGATGGACAAATCCGCATCGGACAAAAGCCTGAAGTTGACCAGCGAAATTGACCCGGATCTCCCCGACGCGTTCACCGGCGACCCGGCGCGCCTGCAACAGATTCTTGTTAATCTTGTGAATAACGCGATCAAGTTCACGGAGCATGGCTCCATCCACGTGCGGCTCTTTCGACATGACGATAACAACTGGGGCATGGAAGTTTCCGATACAGGGCAGGGAATCCCCAAATCCGAAATCCCATTCATCTTCGACACTTTCCGCCAGGTGGACGGAGCCGCGACACGATCACACGGCGGGTTCGGGCTCGGCTTATCCATCGTGAAGCAATTAGTAACCCTGATGAACGGGGAGATCAAAGCACGAAGCAAACTTACAGAAGGCAGCACATTTATCATCACCCTCCCATTGATTATCCCGGAGGGCATATCAACGAAATGGAGAGACACATGAGCAAACTGGCATTGATAATTGAGGATGATGAAGACCTGGCAAACATCTTCGCGGAGGCTCTGCGCAGGGTTGGGTATGATGTCGAAAATGTAACCGATGGAAAAGCCGCCCAGGAACGAATACGGGCTGATAGCGTGCCGTTTCTGGTCCTGCTGGACATGCATTTACCCCATATCTCCGGGAAGGATCTCCTAATTGAAATGAAGAAGGGCGAACGATTTTCCAATACATGGATTATGATCACAACCGCCGATGCCCGCCTCGCGGAAGACTTCCGGGACCAGGTTGATTTCGCAATGATCAAGCCCATCCTGTTTGGTCAGCTAAGAGACCTAGCCGCCCGATTGAAACCGAAGGATCAAATTTAGGATGAACGCTATAAAAGAACTCTGGTCAATATCCAGGACCTACCGCGTCCTTCTCCTAATGGCAATTCTGTACGCCATCCTGCGACTCGCGATCCAAATCTTTCTATTCGCCGACGCAATGCGGCCAGGAGCGATCGCAGAGGGTGCCCAGGTGTCTGCGGATCTACAACAATCTTATATTCCAGCCGCGCAACATTTCAGGGCGCGAGAAGACATCTATTTGCAGGGGTCGCTCGAGATTCTGGAATTACATTTTCCATATTCCCCTGCTTTTGCCTTCCTATACAGTCCCATCCTACTCCTGCCTCTGAACATTTTAGTGACGCTAATGGTGATCATCCATCTCGTTGCGTACTGGTTACTTTATGTCTGGTGGGATCGCATCTTTCGGCAAAACAAATTACAAAAAGCAGAAAAACTATGGGCATGGACACTCCCCATGTTCCTTTTATTTTCAGTGTTCTGGGATGACGTGGGATACCTGAACATTTATTTGATCGTTGCCTTGTTCGCAACATTTGCTATTGATGCCGTCTTACAGGAAAAGTTGGGTTGGGCGTCCTTCTGGCTGGGGGCAATCATCCTCCCCGTCAAGCCCCACTGGGCATTTGCGCTTGCCGTCCCGTTGCTCCTCGGAAGATACCGTTTCTTTTTCAAATTGTTACTTGGGACAATTGTCGCCTATCTCGCTGTTGCGGGAATCACCATCGTTGGCGGAGGCGCAGAGTACGTCATTCGGCAATATCAAGACTACTTCGGATTCCTCTCCCGCCTCTCGCGTGACTTTCCGTGGTGGGGTCCTGATAAGCCTTTCTTTGGCTATAACCACTCTGTCAAACAGATCGTTGTTTATTATTTGGGCGTGACTCCTGACAATTTACGCCTTGCAACGATCGTCAAATTAATTCTTCTCGTCCCGTTGGGGTTGGTCGGACTCAAATTTCTTCGCAACCCAACCGGAAAAGCAGGGAAAGACATGCCTGAAACCGCGCTGGCGCTGACGTTTGCATTGTATCTCGGCGCGTTCATCTGGCTGGACATGGTCTGGGAAATTTCGTTAGGCTTGGTCATCTTTGTATTTTTACTTTCCGTGATCGAACAAAAAACCACAAAGACACTGATGTGGATCATCTTTGCCCCCTACGCCTTATTGGATATTTGGCGGCTTATCAGCTATCTCAGTTTTGGCAACGACGTTCTTTATCAAGGCACATACGTGCTTACCGATCCGTTCATCTATATTCCGTGGATCATGGTCATCCTATTGGTGTTTTATGGTTTGTTATTGCAAAGGCTATGGAAGACCGCATTGGAATCTGCTTAAAAGCTTATGGGGAATTCGCCTTATATGATTAACACTCCCTTTGACTCTTCATCCTTTTATATAAAAAAACCATAGAGCAACTACTAATATGTCTCATAAAAAAATAAAAAAGGAAAAAGAGGACCGCCCTAAGTCGCCCTGGATCTTTTCTTCAATGGTTCGCTATCTACTTGCTTTACCTTCAACTTCCTTAGATATTCAAATGCTTGGAGGGACAATTGTATTGTTAATTATTGTGCTTGCGGAGAAGTTGATATCAAGAGATGCTTTAATCTTCGTGGTGATAATTCTCGGATATCTATTACTGAGATATCTTGCTAGGCGATCGGATAAAAATGACGAAAAATGACTATTTCGCCTTATATCAACCAAAGACTCGCTAACAAATAACGCCGCTCATCGAAACGAGCGGCGTTTTCACTTAATCGAGGTAATATCCTGAACAGGAAAATTCTTCTCCGCCTGGAGTCTTTACCAAAACGGGCCAATCGGTGTCGGTAATTTTGTAAGAATCCAGCGACTTTTCAACTCCAGCGAATGAACGATCAGCATAGAAGCGCGAGAGATGAAATCCCTGCCAGGGAATCTCGCGCTCATCCTGTTCTCGTTCATAGCGTTTGCAAGCCAGCGCCGCGCCAATCTTTTCACGAACAGAAACGGGGAGCGCTTTATTTTGAAACCCGTCCACCAGGGCAGGGATGGCATCATCGGATAGATCCAAAAAGTACTGCGCGTCCAAATCCACGCGACCCTGTGTAAACGCCTGACCCGCCACGCCGCGAGTTTCGCGCTGAATGTTTTGTCGGACGATGAATGCGTCCACGTTCAACAGGCTGAGCGAGAGGACAAAGCCCAATGAAGCCATTACCATGGCAAGCCCAATCGCGCGTTCGCGGCGCAGTATCTCAAGGATCACAACCGCCACCAGCAATAACGCGAGCCAGATCATGAAGATGTGGGTATACGTGCGCAGGCGGGAGAAGCCATACGCATATTCGTAAAGTACCAAACGCTGAAATGCTGAAACCAACATCACAAGCACGAGCAGAACCAGCCCCACGCCGATGCCGGAGAAAATACGCCGTTGCGCGTCTGATTCGCGGCGGGTGATCGCGCCCAGCCCCAGCAGTAACAACAAACTGAAGAACGCGACAGCCACGAGTTCGCCGAATCCCTTGCGGGCATATTCCGAATAGGTATATCCCTCCAGATTAATATTCACCTGCCCGCCAAAAAAGTATTGAAATTGAATGGCGACAAACGCGAGGAACAAAATCGCTACACTTCCCAAAACGATGGACGATTCGGTAAAACCGAGAAACGGCTGGAAGAGCGTTTTCTCCTCTGCTTTATCGTCCGATTTTTGGGCGGCGTGCAAAAATGTGCCTGCAATGGCATACGCAAAAACCAGAATATAAACGAGTCGAAAAATATATTCGGGCAAATTCTCGATATTGAATATTTCGATGAATTTTTCAAAACGATCTGCAAAGATGGGGTCGGCGGAGGAAAGCAGGGATGCAAAGATCGCGATGACAGGCAACGCGATGACAATGCCGCGCAGATAGGGCCAGATGGAAGAACTGCGCTTCTCACTCAGGGACGGCTGGTCGCGTTTCACCTCCGCGGTGAATCCCAGCGGACGGGCGATCATGCTCCCGAAGAGAGTCAGGTATCCGATGAGGTAATCAATCAGCCCGTAGCGGATCCAATGACCACCGAGATAGGTGAGGGTGAAGACTCCCATGAGGAAGAGAGTCATCGAAACGGAGAGGAAGACCGTCATTGGCTCGAGGCGGAGAAAGGTCATCGCGGCGAAAAACGCGATGGGGAATAGAATCAGGCTTGAGCGTCGTGAGAGGCGAAGCCCGTCTGCATTAAGGAGATAGATTCCTGTTGCAAGACAGAGTGCGACGAAGAGAAAAAAGTTGATGCCAGCGGGCTTTTTCCAAAAGAGGAAATCGAACGACCAGCCAAGCAAGATGACGATGAGCCAGAAACGGTTTGGGTTATTTTTCATGCAAAGCCTCCAGAAGAATTTCGTCCACTATAGCCTAGCCGCACTTGCGGAGTCTCTCAAAAGGTATCAGAAAACCGCAAAGTGGAATTATTACAAAACGGTAAGAGTTGAAACCCGCCTATTGACATCCAAATTGAAGTGTGACATACTGCAAACATTCATTCAGGGGAACAAACAATTAATTGCCATCCTAATGAAAGGAGGAGGTGATGTCTAACATGGATAGTTGTAACAAACCCAGCGCTGTGGCATCCCTCCTCAAGTAAGTTAAGAAGGAGCCACAGCGCCCCACCAGTGCCGTCCGAAAGGGCGGCATTGTGGTTTACCCCACCCGCCGCTACGCGGCACCCTCCCCAAATACGACAGAAAATAATTGGTTGCAAACAAAAGCTCAGTTGTCGTATTTGGGGAGGGACGGGGTGGGGCTCATTCATCCCCAAATGAAATGCCCATATTGCGCGCGGTGATGACGGCATCGTCATTTATATTGACGCGTTTGGGAATGGCGATGGCTTCCTCCAACGAAATATCAACAATCCTGCCTGCGCGCAACGCCATCATGCGATCAAACTTCCCTTGCGCCGCCAATCGGACTGCCGCCGCGCCGTAACGCGTCGCGAGCCAGCGGTCAAACGGAGTCGGCGATCCGCCGCGTTGAAGATGACCAAGCACGGTGACTCGCGTTTCAAATCCTTGCTTCTCGATGTACTCCCCCACCATTTGACCTATCCCGCCCAAGCGCGGCACGTATATTGCGTCACCGCCACGTGAAAAAATTTGCGCGCCGCCTTGTGGTTTTGCTCCTTCAGAAACTACGATGATGCTGAAAAAATATCCGCGCTCCGCGCGTTGACGAACTTTCGCGACGACTGATTCGAACTTGAAAGGGATTTCAGGAATTAAGATCACATCTGAGCCGCCTGCGACTCCCGCGTGCAGTGATATAAAACCCGCGTCTCGCCCCATGAGTTCGAGTACCATCACACGATGATGCGCTTCGGCGGTCGTATGCAGGCGGTCAATCGCTTCGGTGGCAGTACTGACGGCGGTATCGAAGCCAAACGTCGCTTCAGTTCCGCCGATGTCGTTGTCAATTGTTTTGGGAACCCCAATGATCGGCGCGCCCTTTTGGTATAGTTCGTGAGCAATGTGAAGAGTCCCGTCACCGCCGAGAACAAGCAGGGCATCCATTTCGAGACGTTTGATTCCCTTGATAATTTCATCCGAAACGTCAATCATCACTTCTTTGCCGTCGCGAATCACTTTCCGCGCATAGGGATTGCCACGATTCGCCGCGCCTAAAATAGTGCCGCCGCGCGGCAAGATTCCGCGCACGGATTCGATGTTGAGCGGGACGATTCCCTTTTCGTCAACGAATCCGTCGTAGCCGTCGCGGATGCCGAAGACTTCGCATCCATATTCATAAATGGCTGTCTTCACGACTGCACGAATGACTGCATTGAGACCAGGCGCGTCTCCACCGCCTGTGAGGATTCCGATTCGTTTCATGGTGTTCTCCTTGCTGTATTAATCATACCGCAGACCTGCCTTTGCCACAGAGATCACAGAGTTTTTGAGAAAAGAAACTCAAGAACTCACTTTCTCAGTGCGCTCTGTGGCTACTTGATAAATGTTGAGAGGTGATCTCAAATCCTGTAATCTCTCTTGCACGCAATCGTATATCCCCATATAATGAGTGCAATGGAGCAAGCAACCACACCACCCCGTACTCAACAACTCATGCGTTGGTTCATTCCAATCGCGACGCTTCTTGCATTTGCGGCATGGTTCTACATCGCGCCGCCCGGTTTGCTCGGCAAGGCAGACGCAATCGGTTACGCCATCTGCCATCGCATTGACGAACGATCCTTTCAAATCGGCGACCGCCAACTGCCTCTTTGCGCGCGATGCACAGGCGAATTCAACGCCGCGGCGATCTCATTGATCTTTTTTGCATTCGCCAGCGGAAAGAAAAGCGGTATGCCCGGCTGGAAACTTGGCGCACCTCTTATTTTATTTTTCCTTGCATTCGGCATTGACGGTTCAAACTCATATCTTTATTTGCTCAAACAAACGGCGGGCACATTCGAGAACATTCCCAATCTGTACACGCCAAACAACACCCTCCGTCTCATCACAGGGAGCGGCATGGGAATCGCGCTGGCATCCATCCTTTTCCCGGCATTCAATCAAACTGTATGGCAGTCGCCAAATCCCGAACGCGCGCTTGATTGGAAAAAACTCGGCGCGCTGGTCGGCATCATTGCAGTCATTGATGCTCTCATCCTGATTGATAATCATGCCGTCCTTTACATCATTTCGTGGATGAGCGTACTCGGTGTGCTGGCATTACTGATTATCGTTTTTAGCATGGCATGGCTGTTGATTATGAAACAGGAAAACGCGTTCAACCATCTGCGCGAAATGTGGATGCCCTTCCTCGCCGGGACGACTCTCGCCTTTTTGATGATCACCGTCATTGACCTGCTTCGCCTCAGACTCACCGGAACCTGGGGAGGCTTTCCTTTGGGTTGAGTCTTACCTCTGGAGTACAACGGCTCGCCGTTGGCGTGGAGCAAGCTCAACGACTCCAAAAAATATATTAGGAGAAAACTATGGAACTATTAACTGGAATTTTCACCGCATTCGGACTCTCGGCAAGCGCGGGATTGAACGCATACATCCCGTTGCTGATCGTCGGCTTGGTGGCACGCTACACTAATCTGATCAATCTCAGCAACCCGTGGGATACGCTTGCCAACCCGTGGATCATCCTTATGCTGTGCGGGCTCGTCATCATTGAAATGCTTGCGGATAAAGTCCCGGCGGTCAACCACATCAACGACTTGATCCAGACGATCATCCGCCCGACGGCAGGCGCGATTGCGTTTGCCGCGAGCGCACACGTTGTGACCGATATCAGCCCTGTGCTAGCATTGGCGGCTGGTTTGCTTGTGGCAGGCACTGTCCATGTTGCCAAAGCGGGAGCGCTCCGCCCTGCTGTAACAGCAACCACCGGCGGCGCGGGAAACGTCCCCGTCAGCATCGCGGAAGACATCGTGTCAACCGTGCTGTCCATTGTCGCGATCATCCTGCCGATTCTCATCGGGACGTTGCTCATCGTCGTCGCGGCGTTTATCATCTACTGGCTGTACAGACGCTCCAAGAGGGTCACTACCTGATATAATCGGGAAAATCATTAAACTTATTTCAAAAGAGGAGTAGAATTTATGAACGACCAAATGAACGATCAAATGCCCGCCGAGCCCAAGAAAAACAACAACACGGTTATCATCGCTGTGGTTGTTGTGGTGTTACTCTGCTGTTGTTGCGCTGCGGTGGTTGTCGCCTGGCAATACGGCGATGTGATCATGCAATCCCTGGGTGGATAAAACAAGCCGAATTAACAAACCCCCGAGTCAAATCGGGGGTTTGTTGTTTAAGAAAAGATTTTTTAATTCGTCCAGCCCTTTTAGTGCGCCTACTCTCAATTCATCATTCAACTCCAGCGCATCAAACTCATCTTCATCCAAAACGCTTTGCTTCCCATCTATGGAAACCCAGAGATCGAGAGCCAGGTCAACGTACGAAACGATTCCATCTTCAATTACGGCGGGCATTCCAATATTGCAGTACCAGCCTTTGATCTGTCCATCATCGCGGTCGTAAATTGCGAAGATGTTGTACCAGCGGTCGGAATAATAATATTCGACGAAACGGTCACCCTTCTTGAAGACAACATCCATGAAGGGCATATCATCGCGGGTGAAGAGGGCTTCGAGCACGATTGAGGTTTCATCGCGGCGCAACTCATCGCCTTCGTATTCATACACCACTTCGCCCGCCAGATTCTTTTTCTGCACTTTGATCCGCAGGACTGCTTCGCTTGTCTTTATACGAGACATTCTATCTTAACCTGCACGGAAATCTTTTGACCGATCTTCGGCGCGTTTTTCAAATAGATAAATAAGCCATTATCCAATGTGACTTCATATCTATCTTGCTGGAAGATGATATCTTTGACAACTCCACTTATCCTGCTTATTGCGCTTCGTCTTCGCTCCTCGTCTAACTTTGTTTTCGTCCTGAGCGGAGGGCGGAGCGATGGTTGCGAAGCCCGCAGACGAAGGACGCTCCGCTCAGCGTGAGTGCTCTCTACGAACGGGCGCGCCAACAAATGAATTTTTTCTCCTTTTGAGTGTTTGTGTGCACACTTCACATCGAAGATTCCATGCTCCGTTTGAAATTTGTTCTTCGCAATTACTTCTCCCGCTAAAATATTTCCCAACCCAAGAAATTCGGCTACGAATGCAGATTGCGGATTCGCCCAAACATCAGCGGGAGTCCCTTCGTGGATGATTTTGCCCTCATGCAAGATCAAAACACTATCGGCTATCGCAAAGGCTTCCTCCTGGTCGTGAGTTACATATATGTTAGGAATATTTGTTTGGCGCAAAATTGTCCGTAATTCGTTGAGCAAGCCTTCGCGTAAAGATCGGTCTAATGCACCGAGGGGTTCGTCGAACATGAGCAAACGCGGACGAATCGCCAGTGCACGCGCAAGGGCAACGCGTTGTTGTTCTCCGCCTGAGAGGTCAGTGACGTTTCGCCCACCGAAGTTTTTCAAATTCATAGAATCTAATAATCTGCCTACGCGCAAATCAATTTCTTTTTGTCCTATGCTACGCATCTTCAATCCGAAGGCAACGTTGTCGTTGACGTTGAGGTGAGGGAAAAGCGCGTAGTCTTGAAAGACCAAGCCGAAGTCCCGCAGATGAGGCGGTGTGGAGGCGAGATCGAGTCCGTCGAAAAAGATGAGTCCAGAGTCGGGTGATTCGAGTCCGGCAATTATCCGCAATAGGGTTGACTTGCCACTGCCTGACGCGCCGAGCAGGCAAATCGTCCCCCCCTCCGCGACGGTGAAAGAGATGTCGGTGAGGAGTGGCTTGCCTTCGTACGTTTTGAAGATGTTGCGGATTTCGAGCATTAGAATTCTCTTGAATTAGGCAGGCGAAATTTTTCGATGAGCAAAATACTGGCAACGGTGAGCGCCATGAGGATGGTCGCCATCGCCATCGCTTGACCATAGTTGAGCCCACCGGGCTGGGAAAGGAAACGTTCGATGGCAACAGGGATGGTGGGATATTCGGGACGTGAAATAAGAAGCGTTGCACCGAACTCGCCGAGTGAAATAGTAAACGCGAAGGTCCCTGCGGCGAGGGTCGCGCGGCGAAGAATTGGGAAGTCTATATTTTTCCAAACTTCAAACGGCGATGCACCAAGCGACGATGCGGCTTGACGTAATCGTTCAGGGATGGATGCAATTGCCGGTTGAAGCGTGCGAATAACAAAGGGCAACGCGATGAGGGTGTGCGCGAAAGGCACGAGCAATGGGGACGTGAGCCATTTGCCATAGGTGATGATGAATCCCAGCCCAAGCATGACAGCCGATGAACCTAATGGAAGCATAATAATGGGATCAAGAATTTTTTCGAGACTAGTTGGTTTTGCCAGCGCAAACGCGGCGGGGAAACCCAATAGAAGTGAGAGAACTACAGTTGCAGAGGCATAAGTGATGGAATTAAGAATTGCTTGAAACGGAGGAACATAAAACACCGAGCCGCGACGGTTGATGAAAAGTTCTTCGTAGTAATCGGTGGTGAATCCGTATTGGACTTCAGCACGCTGACCGCGATCTGCTTCGAGGCGGAAGAGGGAACGGATTGGGAGAGAGGAGAGAGGGAGCAGGAAGAAAGATGAAAGAAGAAAGATGAATGTTGTGACAAAGATTTTTTCGCGGAGGGTTTTGGGCTTACGCAGGAGCGTGGGGCGTGGAGCGAGTTGTGGCGAGTTACGAGTTACGAGATACGAGTAGAGGATGGAGAAGATTAACGTGCAGACGAGTTGGATGATGGAGAGCAAGGCAGCGAGGGGCAGGTTGAATTGCCTGACGGCTTGAAAATAAATTTCCACTTCGAGGGTGGAGAATTGCGAACCGCCTAAAAGGAGAATAACGCCAAATGAGGTGAAATCGAAGAGGAAGACAAGCAATGTTGCCGCGAGGATGGAGGGGCGAAGAAGAGGAAGAGTCACGTTCCACCAAACGCGGAGCGAGTCAGCGCCGAGGGAGCGGGCGGTCTGTTCCATTTTGGGGTCGAGGCTGGAGAGAGCAGTGCTCACGATGCGGATGATGATGGTGGTGTTGTAGAAGACGTGGGCGAGCAGGATAAGGGTGAAGGGTGAAGGATGAATAGTGGAAGGAGAAAGAGGAAAGAGGAAAGAGGAAATCGTGTTGATTAATCCACGTTGACCGAGGAGGGCGTTGAAAGATGCCGCGACGACGACGGTGGGAAGCATGAACGGAACGGCGGTTAACGCGCGGAGGAGGGATTTGCCACGAAAGTCGTAGCGCGCAAACAAGACCGCTGACGGCAAACCGAGGAGAAGCGTGAGGAGGGTGGAGAGGGCGGCTTGATAGAAGGTGAAACGAAGAACGTAAGTGGTAATTTGTAAATTTTCGGGGGTGAGGGTTGATGTATTAAATGTGAGTAAGAGGATTTTGGAAAGAGGAAAGAAGAAAGCAACGATAAGGAAGGTAAGAGGCAGGAGCCAGAGGAGAGAGCGGGCTAACCACTGAGACACTGAGACACGGAGGATTTTTTGGTTCTCTGTGTTTTTTCTATCTTCGTGGTTTATTGTGTAATTCATTGGTTATTAGGGTTTCGATATGCCCTGCGAAGAAACTACAGGGCTACTCAATCACCGAGTTTATTTGAAAATGTTACTTCAACACAACTTCCGTCCATGCTCGAATCCATTCGTCGCGGTTAGCGGATATTTCATCGGGTGACAAAGTAGCGGACTGAGACGGAGTCTGCGCGTATCGAGTGAATGTATCTGGTAAGACAGCATTCGGGTTAACAGGATAAACGAACATTTGCAATGGCATATCTTCCTGGAATTGTTTGCTTAACATAAAGTCCACAAATTTTTCGGCGAGGGCGCGGTGTTGCGTCCCTTTGAGGATGCCGACAAATTCAATTTGGCGGAAGCAGGTATCAATGCCAAGAATGGATGCCGTCAGCGATTCGCCTGCTGGAGAAACTTCGGCAGATGGCGAGGACGCATACGAGACAACCAGCGGCTGAGGTCCTCTCCCAGAGGAAGCGCTGAAGTTGGTGAAGTAGGCAGTCTCCCAACCGTCTACAACGACAACGCCGTTATCTTTAAGCGCGCGCCAGTAGTCGGTGAACGAGTCTCCATAATGTGCAACCGTTGCCATGAGAAAGGCGAGTCCCGTTGAAGATGTGGCGGGGTTTTCGACTACGAGCAAACCTGCATATTCAGGCTTTGTTAATTCTTCAAGGCTTTGTGGCACAACCAGATTGTTTTCTGAAAAATAATTTTTATCGTAGTTGATGCACACATCGCCATAATCAACAGGCAATGTGCGATTGGATGAGTCGAGTTGGAATTCGTCTGAAATATTTTTCAATTCGGGCGAATTGTAGGATTCAAAAATATCCGCTTCGAGCGCGCGGGAGAGGAAGGTATTGTCCATGCCAAAAAGCAAATCGGCGAGCGGCGCGTCTTTTGTGAGAATGGCTTTGTTTAATACCGCGCCAGCATCACCGCTCGGCAGAAAAATAATTTTGGCATTGTTTGCCTGCTCAAAAGATTTAACAACCTCTTCGCTTACGGAAAACGAATCGTGAGTCATGATGGTGAGAGTGGCAGGTGATTGAGGCGCGCAGGATGCGAGTAGAAAGAGGAAAGAGGAAAGAAGGAGGGTGAGGTGTTTCATGTTGAGCCTTTCGATGGTTGATGAAAATTAGAGAATTGGAGAATTAGAGACTAGAGATGGGAGACTGGAGACTGGAGATTGGAGATTGGCGGCTGTGGATGATGAGCAAAAGACCCGATTCAATTTTGATGGATGCAGACTCTGAAACCATCTCATTGCTAATGCCGCGCGTTTTTTCGGGGTACAGCGTCTCGTTGTTGAGCGACCATTTGAGTCCCTGTGTTTGAATTCCGTGGACGGGATTGCCCCAAGGAATCAGCGAAATGAGTTCTCCGCTTCTTCCGTGGACTTGAACCTGATCCCTGCAAAAGAATATTTCCTCCACCCCATCTTCGAGACGAATGTTGCGTGAGGCGTGGAGCGAACTGGCGAGAAACGAGATATTGGCGAGGGTTTGGTCCATGCGACCGCCGAGCGCGGCGGCGACGATGATTTCACTCGGATTAAGTTCGATGGCTTTGTGTATTGCAAGCTCGAGGTCGGTCTCGTTTTTGTCGCGGGGGAATAACTCAATTTCAACTCCAGATTCCTGCAAACGTTTTAGTTGACCTTTTTCGATTGAGTCCATGTCACCGATGACGAGGTTGGGAGTCAAGCCAAGAGCGAGCGCGTGGCGCGTTCCACCGTCCGCGCAGAGGATAAAGTCATCGGGGCGTAAAAGCGCGCGGGCTTGGTTGAGGTCGGGGATGTCGCCGTTGGCGAAGATGATGATTCTTTTCATAAAGGGATTTCTACCCTTACGGGCACACGTCCCTCACCGCTTCGATAAACTCAGTGCGGCGTCCTGCCCCTCTCCCCGCTTCGTCTTCGCTAGCGCTCCGCTCAGCGCGATTGGGAGAGGGGAAAAGAAAATCCTCCGATGGCGGAGGATGGTTCACGATGGATCTATGTTCCCTCCGCTGGTATTAACCAGATCAGGTAATGCGGGTTGAGCGTGTTACGCTCCTCTCAGCCTATTCGTGCCAGGCACCCCGTTCAGTTGTACGTTGGTTATAATGCCGATGAGTTCAGTTTGTCAATATAAAAATGCAGGCGTTAGAGAACGCCTACTACACATTATCTCACCCTACGTTTCCATTCCTCTTTCATTTGCAGTTCACGCGGACTCATGCCGGAATCGAGCGCGAGGAAATCGGTGAGCAGGCGGTTGAAATTAACGGTCTCATCTATCATGGGGAAGTGACCAGACGCTTCGAGGGTGATTTGATGCGTCATTGTCGAAACAGAAACCTCTTCATCAGGTATCGTGATCGCCTGGTCTTTTTCTCCGTATACGAGCAGTGTGGGAATGTTCAAGGCACGGAAGTTACCGTATAAGTTGTCAGATTGGAGCCCGACCATCGAAACGGTAACAGCTTGCAGGTCCGCTTTGGAGGCGTCTGCGAGGGCAGTAGTCGCTTCCGGTGTGCGATTCGATAACCAGTCCGCCAATTCTCCAGGAGGGGCAGTCCGTAACCGAGCGTTGACTGCTTCGTAGTTCAGCGGACAACCGACAGCCATCACACGGTCCACACTTTTCGGAAAGCGGATCGCAAAGTTCATACTGACTAGGGCGCCCAACCCGTGACCGACGAGGGCGATCTTCCCGATTCCCATTTCAACGAGGAAACGGTCGAGGAGCGAGGCTTGTTGTTCAAGAGAATAATTCAAGACGTTATGAGCCGTATCTCCGAAACCCCAGAGATCCAGGGCGTAGGCGCGATAGGATGTGGAGGCAACCTGCATCGAGGCAATCCAATAGCGCCATGAGCCAACCCAGCCATGCAGAAAGACGACGGGACGACCGCGTCCCAGTACCTCGTAATGCGCAATGGAGCCATCCAGGAGAATCGCGCTCAAATTATTTCCCGAATTTTGTGAGAATGGCTTTCACGTGACTGGTGAGTTGATTGGGGGCAAACGGCTTGAGCAAATATTCCTCTGCGCCAGCATCCAAGCCTTGTTGGATTTCACTTTCCTGCCCCCTCGCTGTGAGGAACACCACGGGAATATCTTTCAGGTCAGGGTTGGCTTTCATCACTTTGCAGGCTTCGTACCCCGTCATACGCGGCATACGAACATCCATCAAGATGAGGTCGGGGTTTACCTTGGGCGCCAGCTCAACAGCCTCCTCCCCGTTGGTTGCCGCGAACACTTCGTGCCCGGCAAACCGAAGGGTGAAGGCGACCAGGTCGCGTATATCCCGTTCATCTTCTGCAATTAATATCTTTGCCATTCATGCCTCATTGACTTCCATATACCGGTAAGGTGAAGGAAAATGTACTGCCTTCGCCGGGTATGCCGTTGCTCTTCACCCAAATTCGACCTTTGTGCATTTCAACAACTTCTTTGACGATGGATAAGCCTAATCCGGTTCCAGGCGTTGCCAGAACCAGCGGATGTTCACCACGATAGAACCGTTCAAACACACGAGCCTGGTCGCTCAACGCAATTCCAACCCCGTTATCCACCACGTCCACCTGCACTTCGTGGCCGCCGTTCAGGGGTTGAATATGAACGGTGATCGTCCCGTTTTCGGGTGTGTAGTGATACGCGTTATCTACAAGATTAGTTAATACCAGGCGCACGCGTTCAGAATCGCCGTACACGGGAGGCAGCTTTTTCGGAGCGTCCAGCGAAAGCGCCACAGGTTTATTCTCCTCCTGCGAACGCCTGAGGATATCGCCAATCACGTCTTCAGCCACTTCGCGCAAGTCAAGCGCCTGCGGCGAGAGCGTCACACGCCCCGATTCAAGCCTTGAAATATCCAGCAGGTCATTGACCAGTATGTTGAGTCGTTCCGTGTTGCCTTTTACGATATTCAGGAAATGGGTCTGATTCTCGTTCATCGCGCCAGCCGCGCCCATGAGGAGAACATCCGTATATCCGCGAATGGAGGTCATCGGCGTGCGCAGTTCGTGGCTCACCGTGGCGACAAACTCAGATTTCAACCGGTCCACTTCCACTTCGTGCGTAATATCGCGGAAGATGGAAACGGTCCCTAAAAAGTCATTTTGCAGAATCACGGGCGCAAGGTGCACCAACACGATCAGCCCATTTTCCAGAGCTAACTGCTCGGCAAAGGTCTCGCCTTCCTGATACGCGGCGGGAACCTCCGACCAATCGCGTATGGTCTGCATCCACGGACCAGCAGACCTCCCGAACAAGCCGCCAAACACATCAATAGTCTGCCCAACGACCTTGCCCTCTTCCAAATTCAATATTTGCTCGGCAGAACGGTTGAGGAACGAAATACGATTGTTTGCACCCGTGACCAGGACGCCGTCTGCCACAGCCTCAAGAATGGCTTGTGAGCGGCTTGCATCCTCCTGTTCGCGGCGGAGCATATTACCCAAACGTTCCGCCTGATCACGGATCAACTCGTATAAATGCGCATTGTTGATCGCCACAGCCACCTGCCCGGCAATGGCATTTACCATGTTCAACAGTTCGGGGCTGAAGAAATCCGGCTTGCGGTGGAAGACCATCAACACACCGATTACATCCTCGGCAACCAGCAAAGGCATGGCAATCGCGCTTCGATGCTCGCGTGAAGACGAGGATGTTTTTACCCAGCGAAAATCGTTGACAAGGTCATTGATCAGGGCAGGCTCTCGTTGCTCCACGACCCAACCCGCCAACCCTTCACCGATCTTTAGGGTAAACCCACGCCCCTCACCTGAAACTTTATCTGAAAGATACCCATACCCTGCCCGATAATGCAGGAGGTTATCCTCGGCATTCAACAACATGATTGTCCCTTGTTCCGCGCCGATGGCATCATTGAGCAATGCCAGCGTGCGATTCAAGGCGCGATCCAGGTCGAGGCTGGATGATACCTCGGTGAGAATTCGCAGAAGCGTTTCCGTATTTTGTTGCTCGCGTTGCAACTGGGCTGTACGCACGATAACACGTTCTTCAAGTTCGAAGGCAAGGCGCTGAGTCTCATTGAACAAACGACCGTTTTGAATTGCTACGACCGCCTGGTTGGCAAGCGTGCTCAAGATCTGTAAATCCTCTTCCGTGTACACGTTCGGCTTATAACTTTGCGCCGAGAGCATACCCATGGTTTTTCCGCCCAACGTCATCGGCACAGCCAGAATGGAAAGCGGCGTATCGGGCTTGCCATACGTAACGCCGCCCATCGCGTCAACCGTCTCCGCGCCGTGCAAAAGCAAAGGCTCGCCAGTAGTAATTACGCGGCCGCTCAAGCCCTGGTCACGCGGGATGCGGGTGATCGGCGCGCGAAGGTTATCGTCAACGAGATACACGCCCTCCACCTCATCTGTCACCAAATCAAGCAAACTGATCACAAAAGACTCAACCGGCATCAATCGCTCAGCGGCTTTATGAACCGCAGTGTATATCTGTTCGGGGTCAAGATTCGCGCCCACCTGATAACTCGCCTGATTGAGAATCGAGAATCGCTCGGCAGTGAACAGCGTGGATTGATACAAGCGCGCATTTTCCAAAGCAATGGATGCCTGATTGGTCAACGTTCGCGCCAATTCAATTTCATTGAGACTGAACCGAATGGATTCGCTCTGGTGGATGAAGATCAACGCGCGCAGAGTCGCTCCGCTCACAAGCGGCAACACGAGGAGAGACCTCGTTCCTTCTCCCAGGAAACTGCTCAGTGGACCCAAATCCGGTTCCGCGCTGACGGCGTCTGTGGTAAACACACCCAACGACTCCTGCAACCGTTGGAACAGAGGCGCATCGGGTAACTTCTGGGGAAGCTTGGACTTGGTTTTCGGAAGTGCATATTTCCACATTGCGATTCCGCGCTCAAAAATAACGACAGATACACGCGGCGCATTCAATGCATCCTGCAATTCCTGCGCGGTCAGTTGAAGAATCTTGCCTTCGTCCAGCAAGCCGCCCAGGGCAGACGAGAAGCGATTGAGCAGGGCTAAACGCTGAGAGCGCTCGTCCAATTCTGTCGCGCGGCTGATGCTGTCTTCGAAGAGGCGGGCGTTTTCCAAAGCGACAGCCGCCTGACTCGAGAAGGTCGTACCGACCTGCATGTGCTCGCGGGTATAAAAATGAGACTGCCACTTTTCGAGAGCCAACACGCCGATCACTTGATTCTTCGACATCAACGGCATTCCAAGCCACGAGAGACGCGGCGCCTCCAGCGCAGGGAAGCGCGGGTCCTGCCTCACATCCCCGACCTGAATCCCCTGCCCCGTCCGAATCATCTCGTTGAACAACGCGCTGTCTTCCACGGCGATGGTCAAGCCCAAGCGTCGCTCGGTATCGGGGAAGCCGCGCGCGGCGGCGACCGTTAACCGATCCCTTTCGCGCAGCCAAAGCGTCGCGGTATCAAATGGAATCACCGGCTCCAACTGATCCAGCAACGACGCCACCAATTCATTCCTTTGCAGGCTCGATGCCAGCGTAGTCGCCGCGTCCGTGAGCGCCTCCAACTGTCCTGCGCGTTCCTGCGTTGTCATCACCAGCCGAACATTTTGCAGAGACAAGCCGACTTGTTGCGAAAGGGAAAGTAATAAGGTTTCATCTTCCGGTGTGAACGCCGCGGGGGTGTTGAAATTATCCAACACAAGCACGCCCACCGATTGATCTCCGTATTGGATCGGTATCAGCAAACTGGAAACAGGCAAACGCCCTCCCGTTGCCTGACGATACAACAACTGACCCTCCGTGGAGAAGGTATAGTCGCGCGTGAACTGAATTTCATCCACACGCGAGGGCTTTCTGGTTTCGAAAGCCAATCCTGGCAGTGATTCACCCGGATGGTAGGTAATTCGTTTCATCGTTTCATTATCAGCATAGCCGGAAACCGCCTGGGGCAACAACTGGTTTGCCTGCTCATCCCAGATCAATACAACGCCGGCATGTGCGGCAGGCAGGGCGCGGCGCGCGCTTTCCAGCAAGGCGCGCACGATGCGGTCTGAATCCATGCCGCGCAACTGGCGGCTGAAATCGAGTAACAGGTTTACTTCCTGCAAACGTTTGCGCGTTTCATTGAGAAGCGAAATGTTTTGCAGGATAACTGATGTCTGCCGCGCGATCTGATAATAGACTTGCAGATCCTCATCCGTGAACGATGGCATTGGCTCAGGGCTTACTGCCATCATCGCCGCAACCGTCCTTTTATCAATTTTGATCGGAAGGCTGATGACGGATTTCGCACGCAGTGCAGTGAGGAGCGGCGTCTCGCGCCATTCAAGGTTTTCATCCAAACTTGAGATCAGGATCGCTTCGCCGCTTTGCAAACAAGCCCGAAGCGGATTCCGTTGCCCAAACAATGCCTCCGGGCTGGTGGCGCGCGGCACGTTTCCCAGCACGTGCATCAACCGAGGACCTTCATTCGTCAATTCAGCGATCATCGCAACAGACATCCTCAATTGGGTCAACGTTTCGCGCCCCAACGCCTGCAACGCCGAGGAGGCGTCCAACTGGCGGCTGACCGATTCAGTGATGGCAAGACCCGCACGAACACGCTGGGCGCGCTGGTCGAGATTATGAATCGCAATCGTTTGGTCCAAATCCTTGCGGAGCAAAATCGGCAGGTCGTTTTGCGTGAGACTGATGAGCCGTTGCTGCCGCTCTTTTTCGAAGGAAAGCGAATCCACTTTCGTGCGCAATTCTGTAAAACGCGCATGATTCTCAATGGCAAGCGAAGCCTGCGCGGCAAAAATTTCAATCGCTTCGATGGTGGCGCGATCGGGACGCAAACCATTGCGCGGAGAATCCACGCTGATCAACCCAAGCGGTTTGCCTTGCGCATCTTCAAGCGGGATAATAACAAGATCGTCCTTATCCCACGCATTCGACGATTTCTGTGAAGCGTCGCCGGTTTCCAAAGTAACCAGGTGAACATCACTGGGAATGATCGGCGCTTCATCCACCGGAATAAAATACGAGCGGCTGATGCGGAACTGCGGCTTGAGCATTTGTTGCACGCTGGAAAACGGTTGTTTGCGGGCAAGCAATTCATTGAGCGTTTCGGGAGCAAAGCCGACTCCAGCCACGCGTCTTAACAAGCCGGTTTCTGGTTCGTGGATACTCGCCAGCACTGCCTGAAAAGGAGTCGCTTCACGAATGCTGTTGACAATGGTGCGAAGCAGTTGATCGAGGGGTTGTTCAAAATTCAGGACGTTTGTAACTTCGGTCACTCTTGTGAGTGTCTCCGCGCGGCGGCGGAGAAGTTCGTTTCGTTGACTCTGATCCTGAAATCTCTGCACATTCCCAATCGCAACCGCGGCTTGTGAAGCAAGCGTTTGCGCGATCTCAAGCGAGGATTGATCGAAGAAAGCAGGCTGGCTTGAATGCAAATGCATCAACCCGACCGTTTTGCCCTGGTTGACGATCGGCATGATCAATGCAGATACAACCCCTGCATGGATCGGTACTTTTCCGTTTTCGGTATAGTCCATCACCAGTTGCGGATTGCCCGTCTCGATGGCATTTCTCTCGAGGAGCGGGAACGCTTCGGGGAGGGAACAGCCAATCGAAAGGGAAACAGGCGGCGGGGAGGAAGAGGCGGTCATGTCAAACAGCAGGATGGTGCCGCACTCGGCGCGCGTCACACGCAGGCTTTCATCCCGAACAACTTCCAACAGCGATTTCAAATCTCCGGTTGAGTTTAGTTCGCGGCTGACGCGCGCCAGCGAAGTCAACTGCTCCACGCGGCGGCGCAAACTTTCATCCGTCTGCAAGGAATGCGCATCGTCGTCAATCGCATCTGCCAGTTGACCCGCCGCAATAGTGGCGATCTCCAAATCATAAGCGCTGAAGAAATCGGTCTTTCGGCTGGCAAGAATTAATTCGCCCAAGCTTTTCTCCTGGAATACGACCGGCACGATCACGACCGATTCGATTTGCAGGTTTGAAAAAAGCGGAAGATAGGCCGGGGAGATATTCTTCTCCAAATTCAGGCGGCCCGAGAGCAGGGGCTTTCGACTCCCCGTCACCGTGAAACGAAATTGTGAACCATCCATGTGAAGGCGCGTAAGAGGGCTTGTGGATTCTGTTGATACACCATAGACCGAGCTGGTGTGCAACCGCAGTTCGCCCATCTTTTCATCCAAAAGAAAAAGGGCGGCAAGATCGCATTGATAGAGACGCGCTAATTCATTGATCGAGAATCGAATCAATTCATCGAGCGTTGCAGTGGAGGCGGTCATGCTGGCAATACGGCGCAGTGCATCGGACCGCATGGCGCGCTGGCGCGTTCGTTCAACAACAAATGAATTTTCAATGATCCCAGCCGCCTGGTTTGCAACCGTGCCGATCAAATTCAGTTCTGCCTCAGAGAATCCAACCGAGGCTTGACGATGGTTCGAGATTTGAATGTAGCCAACGAGCCGCTCGCCCAATACCATGGGCGCGAGAACGGATTCGCGCAAACTCGCCGCCTGTGCGATGGTCTGCAGACCAAGATCATTCCAGGCGCGGTCTTCCGCGGCATTGCGCGTGGTTAATATTTTTCTCTCTTGCAGAATTTTTTCCGCCGCACTGCCCGGGTGTATGGCTGTGCGATAAATTTCAACGATGTGCCGGGGTAAACCCTGGAATGGGATTTGTCCTTCAAGTGTCTGTTTATTCTCATCGTAGATCAGAAAACCCAGAATATCCACCGCAAAGAGCGGGGCGATGCTTTCGATCAGGCGGCTGATCAAACCGGTGTAATCCTGCGCGGCGCCTACGGCTTGGACGAGGTTCGCCAGCCCGCTCAATTCAGCCGAGCGACTCTTTTCACCGGCGTACAACATGGCATTATGAATGCTGTACGCGGCTTGGGTTGTGACGAGTTGAAGCAGATCAAGATCGTGCTGACCGAGAACGCCGGGTGTAAGATGACCGATTTCCAAGGTTCCAGCCAGTTCGTTGTGGGCAATGAGCGGCATACCAAGATAGGATTCTACAGGGGAACTTCCATTGAATTGAGGCAGGGCAATATCCGCCGCACGCGTATTCGGAATAAGAAGCGGCTTCCGACGCGAGACCAGCGAGTCGGTGAGACCGATAAACTGGGAATGTGATGTGCGGATAATTCGAGATGAGCCAGAGGGTTCCAGCATATAGGATGCGAGGGTTTGACGCGACGCATCCCATGTCTTTATCTCGAGGATGTTTGCAGGGACGAGGTGCGATACATTCAACAGTATGGAATACAGGGTATCTTCAAGGTCAAGGCTTTCCGTAACGCCCCTGCCAAAATCTGAAATAATTTTGAGCATGGACGAATCCGCGCTTGTTTCTTCCAAATTGGAGGAAAGTTCCACGCCGCGCATGGTGAGGAACATGAGCGGAAAGGCCCCGGG
>Ga0247727_10003219_pt1 | contig 36401 bp, 35 predicted proteins | sample WisWelCaveWW1625_FD_202498 | JGI IMG/M metagenome (GOLD analysis project Ga0247727, IMG submission 202498) | Biofilm microbial communities from Wishing Well Cave, Virginia, United States - WW16-25 | ecosystem: Environmental > Aquatic > Deep subsurface > Groundwater > Cave microbial mat | place...
CCGCGACCAGTCGCGCACCGAGCAACTCCCAATTGCCCAGGTGCGCGGTGAGAATCACAACACCGCGCTGGCGCCCAGCGGCCTGCTCGTAATGTTGCCAGCCTTGCAACTCCACTCGTCGCGCCAGCTCGCTCTTCGCCAATGCGGGGAAACGAAGAAAGTGGAACATGGAACGCACAAAGTTCACACTGGCCGCTCGCGCCAGCTGATCGGCCCCGGAGGGAGCGAGCGACGGAAACGCGATTAGCAGGTTATACACGGCCACCGTCCGTCGAGTGCGAATGAGCTGATGGATCCCAAGGCCGGTGTGTCTTGCCAACGCCTGGGTTTGATTCCAACTCATCCGCCGCAACGTCCAGCAGAGTGCGCGCAGGCTCACGGCTTCGCCAGCGGAGACGAAAGCCTCCCAGGAATGGCTGATCGTCGATGACGGTCTTGGCAGTGCGGAAGCAGCCATCAATGCGTGATGAGTTCGCGCAACCGGGCGAAGAACTCAGCCTCGGGTCGGAGCCGCGCGCGGATCGGCAGCACGGCCAGCGGTCGCTGGAGCGCGGTCGTGTCGAGTTTGACGCCGTCCTTTTCGGTGGTGAGAAAACCGGTCGCACCTGCCTCGGCGGCGAGCCGGTTGAGTTGAACCAGGTCGTGCGCCGAGTAGCGATGATGATCGCCAAACCCGAGGGTCGCCGCAATGCCCACGCGCTGGCCACGGGCCGCCACGAAGAAAGACTCGTTGTTCGCCAACGCCGAAAAAGCGACCAGCCGACAGTTACCGTTCCAATGCAGCGGCTGGCCGGCGATGTCGCGCAACCCCTCCGACTCGAAGGTGCATTCGCAAATGCAGGCAGCGGGCGTGGTGTGACGAGCGAGGAGCGCGTGCGCCTGGTGGCGCTGGTCGGCGTCCAGCAATTCCGTCCTGGTCAAAACGACAAGCTGCGCGCGCTGCAACGCGTCGAGCCGTTCTCGCGGGAAGTGCCGCCGATGGCGTTCGCCCAGCAGCCACTGGGCCTCGATCAACACGAGGTCGGCGTCGCGCTGCAGCCGCCAGTATTGAAAGCCATCGTCAAGCAGCAGTACGTCGCAATCGAACTGCGCAATGGCCTGGCGACCGGAGGCGACCCGATCCCGGCCAATCAGCACCGGCACGCCGGGCAAGCGGCCCGCATGCACGAGCGCTTCGTCGCCGGCCTCCTCAGCCGTCAACAATGTGTGTTTGCCATCACTGACCACGGCGTTGCCGGGGCTGATCGTGCCGCCGTAACCTCGCAACGCAATCGCCGGTCGGCGGCCCTGCTGCACCAGCCACTCTGCCAGCCGTTGCGTCAGCGGCGTTTTGCCGGTGCCACCGCTCGTGAGATTGCCGACGCTGATCACCGGGATCGGCAACCGCTCGCGCTTCCGCGCGCCGGAATGAAACGACCAGGCGACCGCGCGATTGAGCGCCGTGAACGGGCGCGCGGCCAGGGGCTGATGCGGCTTCACGTCAGGCCCAGCAATTCCTTCATCATTTCGACGGTGGTACCGGCCGCGCCCCGGTTGCGGTCGAGCGCCGCCAGGGCCTGCTCGCGGACCTGGCCGAGCCGACCATTGCCATCGAGCAGTTCCGACGAGATCGTCGCGATGTCCGCGGAAGTCTCGACGGTCCAGCCGACGCCGGCCTCCAGCAGCAACCGCACCGCATCCTTGAAGTTGTCCACGTGCGGGCCGAACAACACCGGCTTCCCCTGGATGGCGGGTTCGAGCACATTGTGGCCGCCGCGCTTGATGAGGCTGCCACCGACGAAGGTGACATCGGCCACGGCATAGAGTCGCCGCAGTTCGCCGATGGTATCGATCAGGATGATCGCGTCGGCTGGCGCGCAACCATTCACGCCGTGGCCGTTGTGGCTCAGGAGCGTGGAGCGTCGGACGGTGGCGTAACCCGCGCCGGCCAGTTGCTGCTCCACCTGCTCGATCCGGTCGGTATGGCGCGGGGCGAGGACCAACCGGGCCGCGGGATGCTGCCGCCGCAACCGCGTCCACGCGACCGCCAGTTGCTGCTCTTCGCCGGCGTGAGTGCTGCCGGCGAGCAGCACCGGCGCGTGACGGTCCAGCGCCAATTCGTCCCGCAACTGGCCCACTTCCAATTCCGACAGCAGGCGCACGGGTTGATCCAACTTGCAATCGCCGGTGAGCCGCAGCCGGTCGGGCGGTGCGCCGAGCGCGGCGGCGCGGTCAAAGTCCGTCTGGGACCGCATCGCGAACAGGTCGACGTTGTGCATCATCCAGTGCCAGAACGGTCCGAGCGCGCGCGAGGTCTTCAGGGCGTTATCCGAAAATCGCCCGTTGACCAGCATGGTGGCAATGCCACGCTGCTTGGCCAGGTGCAGGAAGTTGGGCCACAACTCGGTTTCGACGGTGAGGAAAATATCCGGCCGCACGGCGTTGAGCGCCCGCCGCACGCACAGCGGCGCGTCGAGTGGGTAGTACACAAAATCGTCGGCCTTGCTGAGCAGACGCCGAGCGGTGTGTTGCGCGGCATCGGTTGCGGTGCTGACGATCACCTTGGCTCCTGGCAGTTGCGCGCGGATGGCGTCGAGAATTGCGCAGGCGGCCATGGTCTCGCCCACCGAAACGGCATGGAGCCAAATGCGCGGCGGTCGGCGCAAACGCTCACGCCGGGGCTTCGCCGCCGCGGGGACCGGTTCGAGGCGAATGGTCTGCGACCGCGCAGGAAGCTGGTCGGAATCGGCCACCGGTCGGGGAAACCAACCGAGTTGCTGGGTTGCGCCCAGCCGCACCTTGCCCCGCAGCACGGCGCGCCACACGTAATAAACAGCGATTAGCGGTGAGCAGACCAGCGCCGTCGTGTTCCAGATGGTGTAGAGCCTCGGCGCGTATTGCCGCTCGAGGATTGCTTCGGCCTCGCGGTTGGCGCGCTCGATGGCGGCATGGACCTCTTGCGTGCAGCGGGCCAGCGTTGCCTCGTCCAGTTTCCGGGGCACGTACACCGGCTCGCCAATCACCATGGTGGCGACGGAGAATGGCTTGGGGACTTCCGCGCGGTCCCAGGTCGGCAACTTCCAGCAGGGCCGCACGGCCGAACCCATCGGTAGAATCGGGCACTGCGAGGTCGAAGCCAAATACAAAGTGCCGGGGAACACCTGCTTGGCCGGGCCGCGCGGTCCGTCGGGCGTCAGGCCCAGGACGACGCCTTGCTTCACGAAGCGGGTCGCGGCTAATAGCACTTTCACACGGCCGGCGTAGGTCGAGCCGCGAATGCTGTTCCAGCCCAGCAGCTGGGAGGTTTTGTCGAGATACTCGCCGTCGCGGCTCAGGCTGACCAGCCCGTGAATGCCCAGCCGTCGCAGCGCGAACAGCGGCAGGAAGATGTTTCCGTGCCAGGCGACGAGAATGGCACCCTTTCGCTGCTTCAGCAGTCGCCACACTTTGCGGATGCCTACCACGCGCAAGTTCATGGTGAGCGAGATGAGCATGAAGATGAGCCACGCCACATACGGAACGATGTGAATAAACACATCATCCCAGCCCGGCGTCCAGTCCGGCGGGCGGCCGGGCGGCACGCGGCGCCGCGCGCGCTCGGCGGCGGCGTCGGCCGGGGTGCGCAGGTGTCTACGCTTCAAACGTTTGAAGGTCATGCAGTTTCCGAAAGCTTCCGTTCAGCGCGATCAATTCGCTGTAGGTTCCTTGTTCGACAATGGTGGCACCGGCGCGGTGACCATTGGCGGTGGTGCTGCCGAGCACAACAATGCGATCGGCATGCTGGATGGTCGAGAAGCGATGCGCAATGACGATCGTCGTGCGATTCTCCATCAGCCGTTGCAACGCCTCCTGCACCAGCGCTTCGCTGGCGGCGTCGAGCGACGAGGTGGCCTCGTCGAGGATCAAAATGCGCGGGTCGCGCAGCAGGGCGCGGGCGATGGCGAGGCGCTGGCGCTGGCCGCCCGACAGTTTCGCGCCACGCTCGCCCACCAACGTGTCGTAACCCTGCGGCAACGCCTGGATGAACTCGTCGGCATTGGCGTTGCGCGCAACGGCCTCGATCTCCTCGTCGGTGGCTTCGGGTTTGGCAAAGGCGATGTTGTCGCGCACCGAACCGCTGAACAGCATTGTCTCCTGCGGCACGATGCCGAGGTGGCGGCGCAGCGAATCCAACGTCACCTCGCGCAGGTCGTGGCCGTCGATCCGAATGCCGCCGCCGGTGACGTCGTACAGGCGCAGCAGCAGGCTGGTGATGGTGGTCTTGCCCATGCCGCTCTCACCCACCAGCGCGATCACCTGACCCGGGGCAATGGTCAGGCTCACGTCGCGCAGCACCTCGTCGCCGGTGGCGTAGTGGAAGCCCACGTGGTCGAACGTCACTTCTCCGCGCACCGGTGGCAACGGCCGCGCGTCGGGTCGATCTTCGACCGCCGGTTTCGCATCGAGTATCTCAAACACGCGCTCAATCGCCGCGGCAGCCTGGTCGCAACCGAGCCGCAAACCGCTCAAGACTTTGCAGCGGCTGACGACGCCAGGCATGGTGACCAGAAAGGCCAGCATGTTCTCAGGCTCCATTTGGCCGTGGATAACGAAATAGCCGCCCACCAGCATTGCCGTCATGAAGCCGACCGTGCCCAGTAGCTCGACGAACGGCGTCAGGGTCGCTTGAATGCGAATGCCGCTCATCATCCATTTGTAAATGGTTTCATTGAACGCGCGAAAGCGTTGCACCTCACGTGTTGCCATCCCGAAGCTCTGCACCACTCGCATCAGCGACAGTCCTTCCTGCAAGTGCGAGGAGGCGGCGCCGAGTTGTTGCTGGACCTCCACGGCAATCGCGCGGGCGCGGCGACTCGCGGCCCCGATCACCAACGCGAACAGGGGCACGCCGACCAGCGCCAGCAGGGTCAATTGCCAACTCAGGTACGTGAGCGCCGCAAACCCCGCCACGACCATCAGAACGGAGCGGACGCCTTCCAGCACCTGCGTGACCAACACGTTTTGCAGATTCGTGACATCGAACGTAAGGCGCGACATCAATTCGCCGGTGGTGCGTCCTTCGGCAAAGCTGACCGACAAACGATGCAAATGCGCGAACAGATCGGTGCGCAGATCGCGAACGATCCGCTGGCTCAGTCGATTAGAAAGGTATTGGTTGGCCACATCCGTGACGAACTTGGCGAGCGCAATCGCCGAGAGCATCCACAACGCGATTTGCAGTTGATGGAAATCGCCGTCCTTGCGGATATGCTTGATCACGCGCGGCGTGAACCCATAGAACAAACCAGCGCAACCGGCGTTCAGGGCCATGACCACAAACGATACGCGCATCGCCTTCCAGTGCGGACGCGCGTACTGCACGAGCCTCCGCAGGTGGGGCCAGGGCGGACCGAGTTCGCGGTTCGATGCTTCGTTCATGTCAACAGGAAGAGCAGGCTGCCGGCGGTGTTGGCGAGCGCCGCCTCCCATTCACGGTTGCGCACCAGCGTCGTCCAGCGAAATGGGCCGAGAGTGGGTCGGCCGGGCCAGCGCGGGAAGAAGCGCGGCACACGCGCAAAATAGTCGTTCAGTCGGTCGCCGAAGAGTTCTCGTAAACGCGCTTCTTCATAGCGGATGGTCGGTAGATAGATGACGGTGAACGCCGCCAGCAGCGGCAGCAAGCTCCACGCAACCCCCGACAGCAGCACATAGCCAAGCCCAATGATCCCACTGCCGAGGTAGAGCGGATTGCGGGTCCAGGCGAAGGGCCCGGCGGTCATTAGCTCGTGATTCTTGAGCAGACACCCCGCCGCCCACGCCCGCAGCATTTGACCGGCGAAGACGAGCGCGACCCCGGCGATTTCCCATCGGGACTGGCTGGCCGTCACGCCGGACACGATGAAAAGTGCCAGCGGCGCGATTCCGGTCCAGGCGGTGCGACCGCGAATGAACCACGGCTCACGCGGGCGCGGGGGGTTAAGCGGATGCGGGTTCAAGCGTTCCATGGGGGAGTTGCTCGGGGGAGGTGCGGCACATCAAGTTCAGCAGCAGTTCGGCGGTGCGCGCGCTGGCGCCGGCGGTTCCGAGGGAGTCTTTCACTGCCGCCAGCGCTGCAACCGTTTCTGCTCGTAAGGCCGAGTCGTCGAGCACCCGCGCGGTAAGTTCGACCAGCCGGGCCGCGGTCAGGTCGGGGCCGAGCAATTCGGGAACGATGAAGTGCCCGGCGATGACATTCGGCATTCCGATCATGCCGATGCGCCCTCGCCGCACCAGCCCCTCCAAGCGGCTCAGCCACAGCGCATCATAAACGATGACCATCGGCGCTCCGAGACAGGCGGCTTCCAGGGTCGCGGTGCCGGAAGCCACCCAGGCGAAATCACACGCGGTCAACAGGTCGGTGGTGCGTCCGCGCACGGTCGCCACTTCTAGCGTCGTCAGCCAGGCACGCCGCTTATGCAAGAACTGCTCGGGTAGGTTCGGGGCCAGGCTCAGCGCAAAACGCACCTTGCGTCCCTGCCGAAGCAAAGCGGCGGCGGACAGCAAGCGTGAAAGCAATGCTTGCAATTCGAAGGGACGACTGCCCGGCAAAATGGCGATGAGTTGTTCATCGTCGTGCACTCCGAATTCCTGGCGCAGGGCCGCGCGGTCGTCGCGCGGTCTCAGCAATTCAAGCACGGGATGCCCGACGAAGACGGCCTGGCCTCCGGCCGCGTTGAGCAGCTCGGCGGACCACGGAAACGGCGTGGCGATCACCTCGCTGGCACTGATCAATCCGCCGACATTTTCCGCCTCGCGCCGCCACGATTTCGGTGGGCAGTAGTAGAGCACGGCCAGATCATGCAGCTTGGCCCAGCGCGCCAGGCGACCGTTGAACGCTCCGTAATCCACGAGCAGCAAAGCGTCGGGCCGCTCCGCCAGCAACGCGCGCTGCGTCCGCTGGAACGCACGCAGCAACCCGGGGATCTTCGGAATGGCCTGCACAAAACCCATCGCGCCCCACCGGGAGGAGTCGTACATGAGCCGCACGCCGACGTGGTGAAGATGCACACTGCCGATCCCCCAAACCGTCGTCGTCGGCGCGCGCTGGAGCAACTCACGAATCACCAGTGCCGCATGTTGATCGCCCGAGGCTTCACCGGCGCAGACGAACAGATTCATCGGCCCTGGTCCTGTCGACCGGACTTGCCCTCGTAGATGCGTCGAACGAAGCCCACCAATTCCTCCACCGCCGGCGCCGGGGGCACTTCGTCGGCAATGCGCTCCAGCGCCTGCGCGGTGTTGAGGTCGGAGCGGTAGAGCAGACGGAAACAGTCCTTGAGCGCGGAGCGTTCGGCGGCGGGCATGCCGCTGCGCCGCAAACCGACGCTGTTGAGGCCGGTCAACTCCATCGGATGCCCGTCGGCCATGACAAACGGCGGCACGTCGCGGTTCACCTTGGTCATGCCGCCGATCATGGCCCGCCGACCGACGCGCACGAACTGGTGAAAGCCCGCCATGCCGCCGATGTTGACGTGGTCCTCCAGCGTCACATGGCCACTGACCCCGGAGTAGCTGGCAATGTAGACGTGACTGCCGATCCGAACGTCGTGTCCGACGTGAACGTAGGCCATCAGCATGTTGTGATCGCCGAGCACGGTGTCGGCGCCGGGAATCGTCGCGCGGTGAATGGTGACGTACTCACGGATGACGTTGTGATCGCCGAGGATGACGTGGTTGCCGTCGCCGTCGAAGCGGGCGTCCTGCGGTTGATGCCCCAGCACAGCGCCAACAAAAATGCGGCATTCCCTGCCGATCCGCGTACCGGGCTTGATGACGACGTGCGATTCCAGAATCGTGCCGGCGCCGATCTGGGTGTCGGCTTCAATGAGGCAGTACGGCCCCACCACCACGCCATCGCCGAGTTCGGCGGCGGGGTCGACGAACGCGGTGGGATGAATGCGCCGCTCGCTCACGACTTCGGCTCCGAATCGACCAGCACGTAGGTCAATTCACCTTCGCAGGCCACCTCGTTCCCCACGCGTGCGACTCCACGCACCTTGCCGACGCCGCGCTTCGATTTGAGATGGACAATCTCCAGCGTGAGCACGTCGCCCGGCGTCACCTGGCGTCGGAAGCGGACGTCATCCATGCCGCCGAACAGCGCGAGCTTGCCCTGGTTCTTCGCTTCGTGCATCAGCAGCACCACGCCGGTTTGCGCCAGCGCTTCGATGATCAGCACGCCGGGCATCACGGGATTGCCGGGAAAGTGACCCTGAAAAAACGGTTCATTGATCGTGACGTTCTTCACGCCGACGATGCGCTGGCCCGGCTCCAGTTCAGTGATACGATCCACCAACAGGAAGGGATAGCGATGCGGGAGAACGTCCTGAATCTGAATGATGTTAAGCATCAGGCCTCCAGCGTAAGATAGTCTCCGGATTTCAGTTTGCGGACCAACTCGACATGCAGCGCGTGCGAGGCCTTCGTCGCGGTAAAGTGCCCGACGATGGGACCACCGAGCAAGGCCAGATCGCCGAGCAGGTCCAGCGCCTTGTGGCGCGCCATTTCATCGGGAAAGCGCAGTGGCGAGGAGTAGCGATCCGGAAAGATGATGAACGCGCAGTCGAGCGATCCGCCCTGAATCAACCCTTGCGCTTGCAGTGGTTCCACCCACTCGGACAAGGCGAACGTTCGCGCCGGCGCGATTTCGCGGGCGAATGAATCTGGCGTCACGGCAATCGAGAACAACTGGGCCGGGGCCAGCGGATGGCTGTAATCCACGGCGCTGGTCACTCGCAACGTGTCGTCGGGAACGGCGGTCACGCTCTTCTCTCCGTCCTGGACGCAGCACTCACGGCGGACGCGCCAGCGCGGAGCGACGGCGTCAAGTTCGCGCGTGCCGACGCGCTGGAGTGCCTCCACGAAGGGTTGTGCGCTGCCGTCCAGGATGGGAACCTCTTCATTGTCGATTTCGAGTGTAGCTGCCGTCACTTCCAGCCCGCTCAACGCAGCGAGGAGATGTTCCGAGCAATGCAGCAGCCCCTCGGTTCCACCCAGAGTTGTGGACCAAGCGGTCTCATGCACATTGCCCACCTCGGCCGCGAACTCGGGAGCGCCGGGCAGATCGACGCGGCGCACCCACCAACCCGGTCGCTCGCTGGGAAGGAGCTTCAGGGTGGCGTGGTGTCCCGTGTGCAGACCAATTCCACGGATCTCAACCGGCTCGCGGAGCGTCCTCAGGCGCATGCGAAGTTGCCTGCGGGTGCGGCCCTCATTGTTCGGCAGAGTATGTCACAGGTTGCGCGTTTCTCGGCTCTGGCGCTGCGGGCATACTCTCGACGCCATGGCCGCCCCCGCTTCCGTGCTCGCGCCACCGTCGTCACCGGTCCAGACTCCGCGGCGCTGGCCGGTTGCGCGGCCGGGGTTGCTCGACCTTTATGTCCTGGTCGAAATGGTGATGCCCTTCGTGGTGACGCTGTTCGCCGCGATCGTCATCTTCCTCGGCAACGAACTGTTCTGGTCGCTCTACAACATCCTGTATTTGAACGTCAGCCCGGACGCAGTGCTGCGCTGGCTGTTGTATTCGGTGCCGAAGATTTGCGTGCTGGCGGCGCCGGTGGCAACGGTGTTCGCAGTGTCGATGGGCACGCACCGGCTCGCACGCGAAAACGAGATTACCGCCTGGCGGATGGCCGGCGCGAGCGTGCTCCGGATCATGATGCCGTTCTTCGCGTTTGCGCTGGCGCTGTCGATGGCCGTCTACTGGCTGAATGAACGAGTGGTGCCGTGGACCACGCACGCCCGCGAAGTGATCATGAACCAGGAGATTCGACGGGCCGATCCGGTTAACTGGATCGAGAGCGACAGCTTTTTTAAGGGCGGAGACGGTTACACCTTCTACGTCCGCCGCATTGACCACACAGATGGCTCGCTCAACGAAATCGTCGTTTATCGTCCCCGACCCAGCGCCGATAAGTTCCTCGAAGTCATCGTCGCGCGCCGCGGCCATCGTGAAGGCCGCAAGTGGATTCTCGAAGACTGTATCGTCCATGAATACGACACCAAGACCGGTGAACGCATCGAGAAGCGCGCGCCCACGATGGAAGCCAAACTCGGCCAATTCATCATCGAGCCGCGCCGCGGCCCGATGCTGTCGTTGCTGCCGCAGAAGTCGAACTCGTGGGAGATGTCCAGGGCCGAGTTGAGTCGAGCCGTTCGCAGCCAGGAGGCGTTGGGCCTGCGCACGCCGATGCTGCAACAATGGCGCGTCGAAATTCATCACAAGTTTTCGCTGCCGCTCGGGGCGCTGGCAGTCGCGTTCGCGGCGGCGCCGCTGGCGTTGTGCTTTGCGCGCAGTGGGTCGTTCGCAGGTTTTCTCGTGGCGGTCACGCTGGTCTTTTTTTATCAGGGTTTCGATGGCTGGTTCGTCATCATGGGCTACAAGGCGTGGCTGCCGCCGGTGGTGGCCGCCTGGCTGACCAACGTGATGTACATGGTGACGGGCCTGGTGCTGCTCGCGCGCCAACGATGAGGCTGTCCTGCCTGCTCGTCGTCGGATTGATGGCGACGTGGGTCCACGCCGAGGGTGTGGCGCCGCCGACTGGCGCTGTGCCCGCGACGCCTTCGCCGATGACGATTCCCGGCGTGCCCGGCGCTTACCTCGATCCGTCGCCCAATCGCAACACGCGGCGCGCGCAACGCGAGCGGTCGAGTTCGGACGAAACGAAAGTCAACATCAGCGCGTTACGGATAAACCGCACTGGCGGCAACACCTTCGAGGCGGAGGGTCGCGTGGTCGTGAAGTTCGACGACGTGGAAATTCGCGGCGAGTCGTTGAAGGCCGACCTGAGCGATGGCAAAGGCACGGCGCTGCTGCCCGGACGCGTGGAGATTCTCTTCCAGGACCAGCGCCTCGTCGGCGACGACCTGACGCTGTTCATGGACGAACGCCGCTGGAAGTTCGCGCGCGGCAACGGGACGTTCGAGCCGAGCTTCTTCACGCCCGGCGCAGTGCAGCAATCGGTGTTGGCGCAAGGCAGCCAATTCGCGGGCGACGACAACCGGGTCGACGGCAAGCGCTCGCGGTTGACCGCGTGCGACTACCCCGCTCCGCACTACAACATGTCGGCGCGCGAGTTGATCATCATCCCGGACCAACGCGCCGTCTTGAAGAAGGTGCGCATCTATTACAAGGACACGGTGCTGGCGGCGCTACCGGTCTACGTCATTGATCTGCGGCCCAACGCGGTAGCGCGCCGGCGGCAATCGCTGATTCCGATCTTCGGCGAGAACGACATCGAGGGCAAGTTCCTCAAGCTCAGCCTGGGACTGTACGCAGGAGCGGCGATGGCCGGCACCGGCTATCTGGACCTCTACGAGAAGCGCGGCACCGGCCTGGGCCTGCAGCACGACTACACGTACGCGCAGCGCGGCGGCTCGATCTACACCTACTACCTGAGCGACAAGACCAACGGCACGACCCAATTCGACACGCGATTGCGCCACACCGAACGGTTCAGCAACAGCCTGTCCGGCACGTTCAGCCTGGACGCGACGCGCAACAACCAGTTTCAAGGCGCCGGCTCGGGGATCCTGAATCTCGATGCCAACCTGACGCGCCAGGTGGGGACGGCGAACAGCGCCCTGCACGTGCGGCGGGAATCGTTCGACTCGGCGTTCAGCGCGAGCGCCTCGACCACGGCGTCGCTGCGGCACACGCAGAATCTGGGTCAGCGGCGGTCGCTCAGCTTGAACACAGATTATCGACGCACGAGCAGCAGCGGCGGCTTTAACTTGAACGAACTCAACACCAAAGTCGAGTACACCGAGCGCCAGAAGCTGCTCGACCTGCTGCTCCGCACGGAGTTGCGCGAAGACCTCGACCGCAACGCCAGGCAGGGAGCCACGTTCATCAATGCGCTGGACCGCGCGCCTGAAGTCGTGCTGCGCACCGACTCGACGAAGTTCAACCGCCAACTGTTCGGGAAGATGCCGATGTTGGGATCGCTCTCGCTCGGCGCGTTTCGTGAGTTTCCGCAGAACGCCAGCCACGAGCGCGTGCACTTCGAGTTTCAAGCGCAGGACACGATGTTTCCGCTGGTCGCACGCCGCGATCAGCCGAATCAGCCCAAGCTCTCACTCGACCTCGGCGGCGGATTTCATCAATCGTTCTACAGCAGTGCTTTCGCCCGCTATCAATGGAACGAACGCGTGCGGCTCAGCGCCCGTCCCTCCGGCAGCGTCAACTTTGCCCTCGACTACGGTAAACAGAAGCCGATCGGCTTCACCCCGTTCCGCTTCGACTTCGTCAACGAGTACGAGAGCGTGGACGCCACGCTGAGTTTCGACATCGGCAAGCGCAAGCCGGGGACGACCTCCACCGCACCGAACAGCTTCGCCGCGCAACAGCAACAATACAACCCGGGTTACGGTTCGTCCTACAGTCAGTACGGCGGATTCCAGCAGCTCAACCCGGACAGCGGGACCAAGCTGCGGCTCAACTTCAGTTCCGGTTACGATGTCGGCTTTAGCCAGTACCGCGATCTCATCATGCGGATGCAGTATCTGCCCTCGCGGAGTCTGTACTTGAGCGCGTCCACCGGTTACGATCCGAACCTGAGCAACTTCCGCGACGTGGTGGCGCGCATGACCCTGGCGCCGCGCAGCGCGTTCCGCTTCAATACTTCGTTGCGCTACGATCCGAATTCCGGGCGAGTGACGCGCGTCAACTCGTTCGCCCGCGTCCCGTTTCTGCGCTGGTGGCAACTCGAGGCGCTCAACGGCTACAACGGTTTCACCCGTAAAAGCGACTTCACGCAGTTCCGCTTGCGCCGCGAACTGCACGACGCGCATCTGTACTTCTCGTACGATCATCAACGCCGCGAATTTCGGATGGACTTCGCGCTCAAGGCGTTTCCCGCATTCGACAGTCGCTTCGGCGTGGGGACGCAGGGACAACCTCTCTACGGCGTCGGCCCCGGCGGCGAATTGCTGGGCGCCGGCGTGGGCGAGATTTATTGACGCAGGGAGCGTTGCATGCCTGAGTTCGATGCCGTGTTGCTCATCGCCTTCGGTGGGCCGGAGCAACCAGAGGACGTCCTTCCGTTTCTGGAGAACGTGGTGCGTGGACGCTCCGTGCCGCCCGAGCGGCTGGCGGAAGTGGCCGGCCACTACGAAGCGATCGGCGGTCGCTCGCCACTCAACGAACTGACCTACCGCCAGTTGCGCGCGCTCGTGGCGGCGCTGCACGAAGCCGGGACGCCGCTGCCGGCCTACGTCGGAATGCGCAACTGGCATCCGTTTTTGGCGGATACAATTCGGCAAATACACGCGGACGGAGTGCATCGCGTGATCGGCCTGATCATGGCGCCGCAGCAAAGCGATTCCAGTTTCGAGAAGTATCAGCGCAATGTTTCCGAGGCGATGGCCGAGGCGCAGGTGGAACTGGAGGTCGCCTACCCCGAGCCGTTCTTCGATCATCCGCTGTTCATTGAAGCCAATGCCGATCGCGTAGCCGAATGCCTGGCGCAACTCGAAGCACCGGAAACCACGCTGGTGTTCACCGCGCACAGCGTGCCGCTGGATGACCCGCATCATCAGCGCTACGCCGAGCAGGTGATGGCCTCCGCGCGCGCGGTGGCCCAGCAATTGAACCACGTCCATTGGCAGGTGGCTTATCAGAGCCGCAGCGGCCGTCCGCAGGATCCGTGGCTGGAACCCGACCTGAACGACACCCTCCACGCACTGCATCACCGCGGCGTGCGCAGCGTGGTGGTCCAGCCGATCGGCTTTGTCTGCGACCACGTCGAAGTGCTTTACGACCTCGACCACGAAGCCGCCGCGACCGCGCAGGAACTCGGCCTCAAGCTGCTGCGCGCCCGCACCGTCCACGACGATCCGAAGTTCATCCGCGCGCTGGTGGACAGCGTGCGAACCGTCACGCAATTGCACAATGGCTGATCGGGAAGCGATAACATTTCGCCACCGGCAAGATCAGTGGCACGATTGGCTTGCTTTGGCGGTGCCTTCCATGATCTGCGTGGGTGTGGTGGCGCTCGTGGTCTGGGCGACTCGGAGTCGCAATCCGTTCGGGCTTGGCCTCGCCCTGGCAGCAGGTCTATCGAGTGTCAGCGCGTGCTGGCAAGCGTTGCGTGGGATCCTCGGATGTCGTAACGTCGGTTGCGAACTCGGCGACGCCCTTCTCCTCACCGATTGGCGCGGGCGCACCCGTGAGCTAAACTGGAGCGAGGTGACGCTGGGCCAGGGCACCAGTCGACTGCAAATCATCGCGGGCGGCGAGGTCATCATGGAAATCGGCGCACGCGAATTTGAAGATGGCTACACGCTGATCAACGAGTTGGCCCGGCGCGTGCGTGCGGCGCATGAGACACCGGCCGTGAAGATCATCCCGTTTCCCCCCACCTCTCTCAAGGAGAACGAACCATGACCGAACCCGTCCTGCTACACTCGCAACTCGGCGACCGTCGCCCCGATCGCACCGGCAAAGTGCGCGACCTTTACGACCTCGGCGAGGCGTTGCTCATCATCGCCAGCGACCGACTTTCCGCTTTCGATGTCGTGCTGCCGGACGGCATCCCCGGCAAGGGCCGCACCCTCACCGCGTTGTCGCTCTTCTGGTTCGACCTGCTGCGCGAGGTGGCGCCGAACCACCTGATTGCCACCGAGGTCGCCGACTATCCCGCCGCCGTGCAGCCGTTCGCCGATCAACTCGTTGGTCGCTCAATGCTGGTGAAGAAGGCGCAGGTCGTGCCGGTCGAGTGCGTCGTGCGCGGCTATCTCGCAGGCTCGGGCTGGAAGGAATACCGCCAGTCGCAGTCGGTGTGCGGCGTGCCGTTGCCCGCTGGCCTCCGCGAGAGCGACCAACTGCCGCAGCCGATTTTCACGCCGACGACGAAGGCGGAGTCGGGGCACGATTTGCCGATGACCAAAGACGAAGTCGTCGCGCTGCTGGGCGCGGAGCTGACCGAGCGCCTGGTCGTCGCGTCGCTCGATTTGTACACGAAGGCCGCCGAGCATGCCCGCACGCGCGGCGTCATTATCGCCGACACGAAATTCGAGTTCGGTCTGTTCGGCGACGAACTGCTCGTGGTGGACGAAGTGCTGACGCCGGACTCTTCGCGCTTCTGGGACGTGGAGACGTACGCCCCCGGCCGCGGACAGGACAGCTTCGACAAGCAGTACGTGCGCGACTATCTCGAAACGCTCGACTGGAACAAACAACCGCCCGCGCCGCCGCTGCCAGCGGAGATCGTCGCCCGCACCGGCGAGAAGTATCGCGAGGCCTATCGCCGCATTGTGGGACGAGAACTGTAGCGAAAGAAATCACGCCGGCGAGAGGGATACGCGCGCGCGGGATGAATCAAGTTCGCAACGCGCCCGCGCGCGACCGCAAACGGAGGAACACGTTGAACACAGTCGCCGAGCTTTCCCCGATGGACCGCACTCGCATGTACGTCGCCAGTTGCCTGTCACTGGCGGTGGGCGCGATGGTGTTTATCGTTCGAGGCAACATTCAAGAAACCTTGCGGCTCGATCTGGAAATCTCGAACGAAGCCATCGGTGGCGTGATGGGGGTGGCCGGGCTGGGAATGGCCTTGACGCTCCTGCTTAGCAGTTCGCTGTGCGACGTCGTCGGAATGGGCAACTTGCTGCGCGCTGCCTGTGTACTCCACCTCATTGGCATCCCGCTGACTGTGCTTGCGCCCAATGAGGTCTCGCTGAAAGCCGCCGTTTTCATGTGCGGCCTTGCCCACGGATTCATCGAAGGCTCGATTAATCCGCTCATCGCAACACTCTACCCCGGCCAAAAGACTCACAAGTTGAATGTGCTTCATGCGTGGTGGCCGGGCGGACTGGTTATCGGCGGTCTGGCGGCTGTGGGGTTGAACAACGCCGGTTTTGATGATCCGCGAATTAAGTTCGGATTGATCCTGATTCCCGCCCTGGTTTATGGAGTGCTGGTCACCGGCATTCAATTCCCCAAAACCGAGCGGTCCGCGGCCGGAGTAGCGAACGCGACGATGTACCTTCAGGCGATCCACCCGGGCTTCCTGCTGCTGTTTTTCTGCATGCTCTTGACCGCAGCCACGGAGTTGGGTCCTGCCCAGTGGATGGAAACTGTGCTCCAGGAGACCTGCAAAATGTCCGGCACATTGGTGCTGGTCTACATCAGCGGACTGATGTTTGTTATGCGATTCTTTGCCGGACCGCTCGCCCATAAGATCAATCCGATCGGGATTCTTTGTCTGTCGTCCATCTTCTCGTGTATCGGACTGCTGGGACTTAGCATCGCCAAGCAGCCGGTTGTTGCTTATGCTGCCGCGACGATTTTTGCGGTCGGCGTCTGCTACTACTGGCCAACGATGCTGGGCGTAGTCGCGGAGCAGTATCCCAAAGGAGGCGCGTTTACCATCAGCTTGATGGGAACCGCCGGCATGGTTTCGATCCTTTGGGTGCTGCCAATGATCGGTAAGTGGCGCGACCAACACGGTTCCGACGGTGCGTTGCAGCGAGTGGCCATCATTCCGCTATTCCTCGTTGCCATCTTCGGCATTCTCTACGCCTGGTACCATGTCAGGGGCGGCTACAAGCCGGTCGTGCTGGTGGCCGAAGGGGAAGCCGCGGCGGCGTAAATCAGTACCGCATCACTTCGCCGGCGGCACGGGGCTGCCAGCCCTTGACGGCGTTGATTTCCGCTTGCGCGCCGGCGACCATCATGCGCAGTTCGCTGGCAATGGCAAGGAACTGCCAGCCGTCGGCGAGGCGCGCAGAGGCTGCGCTCGCGTCGGCGGTGTGGATGCCCGGCGCCACGCCGTACTGCTGGCAGGTGTCGCGGACATGAGCTAAAGCCTGCACGAAGGCGGGCTCCGGAGAGTCCATCTTCGGGGTCATGTTCATCGAAGCCATCAAGTCGTTGGGCCCGATGAAGCAGGCGTCCACGCCGGGCACCGAGAGAATCTCGTTTGCACGTTCGACGCCCGCGATGTGCTCGATTTGCAGCACCACCAGAATCTCGTCGTTCGCGCGCGCGTAGTAGGTCGCTGGATCGGTCGCAAAGTTCAACGCGTGCAAGCTGCCACCGATCGAGCGCACGCCGGTCGGTGGATGCTTCGCCCAGCCGACTGCGTCGTCGGCTTCCTGCCGCGAGCAGACCATCGGCACGACGATGCCCCAGGCGCCGCAGTCGAGCACGCGCTTGATGTTCTGGCCGTTGTTCCAGGGCACCCGCACGAGCGGCGCTACTCCCGCCGCCGCGATGACGCCGAACATCGCCGCCGCGCTTTCGAGGTCGATCGGCATATGCTCGGTGTCGACGGTGAGCCAGTCGAAGCCGGACTGGGCCATGAAGCGCGCGGCGGTCGGGCTGGCCAGTCCGAGCCACGAACCGAGGCTCGGTTCACCGGCCTGGAGTTTCTGCTTAACGTGATTGGTGCGCATGGTTTCCTTTGTGAGCGAGTGTTCAGTGGTACCGCACCGGCTTATCGCTGAGCGGCAGGTGCAGAAACTGGCCAACTTCATTGCTGCGCAGAATCGCCAGCAATCCCAGGCTGGGCACGTAGCCGTATTCGGTGAGCGCCGATTCGGTGTTTTGCAGTAGCTTCAACCGGAAGACCGAATCCTCCGAAACGCGCATGAGAACCTGTTGGAACTGGAACTGATCGAGACTGGAGAGGGCTTCGGCCGCGGCTTCGGCCAACGGGGTGTCCGGGTTGAGCGCTTGCAGGAGTTGAAACTGTTCCACCGCGCCGCGCACATTGCCAGACTGTTGTAGCAACACGCCGAGACGAAACCGGTTGAACGGATCGGAGGGTGCTACTTCCACCGCCGTCGCCGCCGCCCGGATGGCCGCGGCATAGGAACCCCTGGCGACGTTGGCGGCCAGTAGCGCATAAAGCCCTTCGAGGTTGCGCGGATTGAGTTCCAGCGCCTTGCGCGCGCAGACCAGCGCATCGTTGGCGCGCTGCGTCTGGCCGTACACCTCGCTCAGCGCCACATACACTTCGCCCAACTCTCGCTCGTTGGACGACTTTTGCAATTGACGCAGCGCGTGCTCGGCCGCTTCGTACTTGCGCGCCGGCATCGCAGTGTGCACCAGCTTCCACCAGGCTTCGCGCCGGACGCGGCGTGGCACGCGACGCACTGCTACCCGCAGGAACTGCAACGCCTCGTCGGTCCAGCCCAGGCCGAGCAGAGTCTCCACCAGCACGGTGTAGGTTTCCCAGCGGGTGCGATCACATTCCAGCGCCGCATGGCATTGCTCCAATGCCTCGGTGTTCCGACCGTCGCGCCGGGCCAATTCGGCTAACACGAGACGCGCGTCGACGTTGGGGGCAATCGCCAGGGCGGCGCGTGCGGCCGTCGCCGCCGCGCGGGATCGTCCCATTTGCAAGAGCATGCGAGATTCCAGCGCGGCAAAGCGCGCGTCGGTGGGGTAGTCCTTGCGAGCGATCCGCAGCAGGCGGAAAGCTGAGCGCGCCGGTCCCAGCATGAAGGTGGTGTGTGCGCGCACCGCGTAGGCCTCGGCCAATCGGTCCGCCGTGCGATAGGCGGGCGTGCTCCGCAGCCCCTTGAATACCGGCGCAAGTAGCTGATGCGCCTGGACAGCGTCGTTCGTCCGCAATACGCGTAAGGCGCGTCGCAGCAGATTGTCCAGCGGCTCTACGCGACGCGGTCGCCCGGGTGACGGTCGACGAGTCGGCTTCCGGGCGGACGGGGCCGATCGTTTCGTCGGCATGAGCGGACTCCGTTACGCGGGCATTGGTGGCGGCACCAGCCTCGGCACCGGGATCGTCTGCGGTCGTTCCTCGGCCACCGGCACCGGCGTGACCGGTAACGGCGGAGCCGCGGCGGGCGGCAACTCGGCGGGCGGTTGCTCGTTGTTGAGAATCGCGGTCAACTCGTCGGCGTTCAAGGTTTCCTTTTCCAGCAGTCGATCCACCAAGCGGTCAAGTTGATCACGATGCTGGATCAAAATCCGTTCCGCTTCGACGTAGCAGGTGTCGATGATGGAACGAATCTCGGCGTCGATCTTGGCGGCCACTGCTTCGCTGTAGTTGCGGTCTTCGTGCAGGTCACGACCCAGGAACACCGGGCCGTGGCGCCGCCCGAGCGTCAACGGGCCGAGCGCCTCGGTCATGCCGAACTCGCACACCATGCGGCGCGCAATCTCGGTGGCCTTTTCGAGGTCGCTTTGCGAACCAGTGGCCATCTCATTGAAGACAGTCTTTTCGGCCACCATGCCGCCCAGCGCCACCGTGATGTCGGCGATCAGCTCCGACCGGGTTTCGATGAACTTGTCTTCCAGCGGCAGTCGCAGCACATAGCCCAGCGCCATGCCACGCGGGAGAATCGTCACCTTGTGCACGGGGTCGGAAAGTGGGGTCAAACGCGCAACCAGCGCGTGGCCGGCTTCGTGATAGGCAATGATGCGCTTCTCGCGTTCGTTGATGACCCGGCTCTTGCGCTCCGGGCCGGCGATGACCTTCTCGATGGCTTCTTCAAACTCCGGCTCGCTCACGTTCTTCCGATTGCGCCGCGCGGCGAGCAGCGCCGCCTCATTGACGCAGTTGGCGATATCGGCCCCGGTGAAGCCCACGGTGCGGCGCGCCAGCACCTCGAGGTCCACGTCGTCCGCCATCGGCTTCCCTTTGGTGTGAACGACGAAAATGGCGCGGCGGCCTTTTTGGTCCGGGTTGTCGACGATGACCCGGCGATCGAAACGACCCGGTCGCAACAACGCCGGATCAAGCACGTCCGGTCGGTTGGTGGCGGCGACAATGATGACTCCGATGTTGGGGTCGAAGCCGTCCATTTCGACCAGTAATTGATTGAGCGTTTGTTCGCGCTCGTCGTGTCCGCCGCCGAGTCCCGCGCCCCGGTGCCGGCCGACCGCGTCGATTTCGTCGATGAACACAATGCATGGGCGATGCTGCTTGGCCTGGTCGAACAAATCGCGCACGCGACTGGCGCCGACCCCGACGAACATCTCGACAAAATCCGAACCACTGATGTGAAAGAAGGGCACCCCGGCTTCACCGGCAATGGCGCGCGCCAACAGCGTCTTGCCAGTACCCGGCGAACCGAGCAACAACACGCCCTTGGGAATCTTGGCCCCGAGCGCCTGGAACTTCTCAGGGTCCTTCAGGAACTCGATGACCTCTTCCAGCTCCTGCTTGGCCTCTTCGACCCCGGCGACATCGGAGAAGGTCACCTTCGGTAGGTTGTCGGCCAGGCGTCGTGCGCGGCTCTTACCGAAGCTCATCGCCTGGCTGCCGTTGATGGAATTCTGGCGGATGATAAACAGCCAGAAGCCAACGAACAGCATAATGGGAAACAGCGACACCAACACCTGTCCCACGATCCCCTGGAAGAAGCTGGTTTCATTGAAGACGGTCACCCCGGAAGCGATCAAACGGTTCCATAAATCATGGTCCGGCTGCTCGGGGAGTTGCGTCACCGCCGACACCGGATCCTTCGTGGCGGGCGACCGGTATTTGTAATGCGCCATGTTCGAGCGAATCTTCACATCGCCGAGGATCCGGTGGTCCTGAGCGTACTTGTTGAAACTGATGTAATCGACTTGCTCGACGGGGGAGCGTCCGGCCAGTTGCTTGCTGAACAGCAGCAGCGCCCCGATGGAGATCACGGACAGCAGGAACATCGATCTGGCGAACCGTTGCAATTCTCAGTCACCTCCGCGCCCGGCACTGGCCGTGGCGCCTCCGGGTTTGCCAATCGTAGACGCACCACGGATTCGGTAGTTTCAGTCACTTTCCAGCGTTCGTCAATGCGCCAGCCCGCCACCCATACGAGGCCAGTGGTGGTTTCGACCACCGGTACTCGCGCCCGCAATGCCCGCGGGAGTTTGGCATCGCGGAAGAAGTCGCTGAGCTTCTTCGTGCCCGCCATCCCGAGCGGCTGAAACCGGTCGCGCGCGCGCGGCGGTCGCACGATGAGATCGCCCAGTCCCTTGGCCTCGACGTACGCAACCCGCACGTCGGTTAGTTTGTCGCATGGCAGCTCGGACCGGCGCAGCAGACTTACCTCCAGCCGCTGCCCCAGCTCCGGCAGTTCGACAAACCCAGGCACCGGCAGCGGACGAGCGGGCCACGCCACGGCCGGCGAGGCAGCCGGTGTGATTACTACGGTGTCACCGGCAATGACAATGCGGGTGCCGCCCGGAATCGTCCAGCCGCCCCTGGTTTGGCCGCCGGCCAGCGCCTCCAGCACGGCCTCGACGTGAGCGAACTCGACCTCGCGCCGATGCCCCTGCGCCCGTTCGAGCGCGAGCCGCAACATTCGACGCTGCAGTGCGCGGGGATGACGCCGAAAGTATTCGAGGTCGATCACCGCTCCGCCGCTCCAGCGGCTGCACATGTCATCCAGTTCACGCTGCGCGATTGCCTCGAGCAGTTCGTCGTCCTCCCGAACCATCAACGTCGCACGCCGAACGCAGGTCGCCAGCGACGGCACAATGGAGCGCAGCACCGGAATCGCCCCAACTCGAATGCGATTGCGAGCGAAGCGGAGATTCGCATTGGACTCGTCGAGGCGGAATTCGATCGCGCGCTGGTGGCAGAAGGCTTCCGTTTCGGCCCGGGTGACTTCGAGGAGCGGTCGGACGATGCGTCCGCGCTGGATCGGCATTCCGGCCAGCCCGCGCAGCCCGCTGCCGCGGACGAGATTGAGCAGCACGGTCTCCACTTGATCGTCCGCGGTGTGGCCCACCGCGATGCGCGGCGCACCAACGGCCTCAGCGGTAGCTTCGAGAAACTCGTACCGGGCCGTCCGCGCGGCAGCTTCCATCGACTGCTTCGACTTTCGTGCGCGCGTTGCCACCTCGCATTCGCCGACCGTGCAGGGCAACCCAAGTTGTTCCGCGAGTGCGCGGACGAACCCGGCCTCCTCCTCGGCCGCAGCGCGCAGCTTGTGATTCAAATGAGCGATCTGCAACTCGAAGTCGAACACCGCGCGCAGGTCCATCAGGGCGACCAACAGCGCACACGAATCCGCTCCGCCCGAAACCGCGACCACCACGCGGTCATGGCTGCTCAGCAGCCGATGCCACTCGATGGTGGCGCGTACCTTTTCGACGAACGCGTTCACGGTTGGTAACGTGCTGCGCGCGAGGTTGCGAGTGAATGGCAGGTTGCACGCAACTGCTCCGCCGAATGAACTGACGCCATGCCTCTGCTTCCCCGCCGTCATTCCTCACCGAGGCCGGCACGGCATATTAATCTTCAGCACAGGGATGACGTCGTCTGCGCGCCGCCGGGTTCATCTTCGACCGCCAGGCGAAGGGCAGTCACGAGATTTGGCGGCATCCGCAGTCTCTTCTTCGTTCACAGTTCCAATCATCCGGGCGACCTTGCGAAAGCAAACCGAGCGATGAATCACAATCTTAACTGTTCAGGCAATCCGCTCCACCGCCGTCATTTCCTCACCGAGGCCGGCACGCTCGGATCGGTGGCGCTGGCGTGGTTGCTGAGCGAAGACGCGCGGGCGCAGACCGCCAGTATAGAGCTTGCGGCTACCACGGCAACGTCAACGTCAACGGCAGCGTCGCCCTACGCGCCGAGGCCCTCGCACTTCGCGCCGAAGGCGAAACGCGTCATCCACATTTTCTGTTGCGGCGGCGTGAGCCACCTCGACACGTTCGATTTCAAGCCCGAACTGGTCGCGCGCGACGGACAGGAGCTGTCCGGCAAGGGCAAGGTGGACACGTTCTTCGGTCAGCCCGGCCGACTGATGAAAAGCCCGTTCACGTTTCGCCGGCACGGGCAGAGCGGTCGCTGGATGAGCGAATTACTGCCGCAGTTGGCGACCTGCGCCGACGACCTGACCTTCATCTATTCAATGGTCGGAAAGAACTCGAACCACACGCCGGCCACGTTTCTGATGAACACCGGCTTCACGATGAACGGCTTCCCGTCGCTCGGCGCCTGGCTGAGTTACGGGCTGGGCAACGACAACGAGAACCTGCCCGCCTTCGTCGTGCTTCCCGATCCCCGCGGGCTTCCCGCCGGGGGCAGCATCAACTGGACCCAGGGATTCCTGCCGGCGGTGCATCAAGGCGTCGCACTGCGAACCAGGGGCGAACCGATTGTGGATTTGCAAACGCCCGCGGAGGTGACGCCGGCGTCGCGCGGCGCGGGCATGGCGCTTTTGGATCGCATGAATCGCGAGTTCCGCGATGCCAACCCCGGCGACTCGGCACTGTCCGCCCGCATTCGCAGCTACGAACTCGCGGCGAAGATGCAGGTCAGCGTGCCGGAGGCCGTAGGTCTCGACGCCGAAAGCGCGGCGACCAAGAAGCTCTACGGCCTCGACGCGCCGGTGACCGAGGGCTTCGGGCGCAACTGCCTGCTCGCACGCAGGCTGCTCGAACGCGGGGTTCGGTTTGTCCAGCTCTTTCACGGCGGCGCATTCGGCTCACCGCGCATCAACTGGGACGCGCACGAAAACGTCGTCGAAAACCACACGACGCAAGCCGCCGTGCTCGACCGCCCCGTCGCCGGTTTGCTGAAAGACTTGAAGAGCCGCGGCATGCTGGATGACACGCTCGTGCTCTGGACGACGGAGTTCGGCCGCACGCCGATTACTCAGGGGCTGGGCGCGAAGGGCCGCGACCACCACCAGCATTGCTACACTGTGTGGATGGCTGGGGCGGGGTTGAAAGCGGGCTTTGGCTACGGCGCGTCGGACGAGGTGGGCTATCACGCCGCCCTGCAGCCGACGACCGTGTACGACTTCCACGCCACCGTGTTGCAGTTGCTGGGGCTGGACCACACGCGACTCACGCACTACCACAACGGAATCCAGCGGCGGCTGACCGACGTCCACGGGCACGTCGTGCGCGGCGTGCTGGCGTAACGGCGACGCGCCACACTGCGCGCATGCCGCTGCTCGTCCCGCGAGCGATTGATGCCCACACCAAGCTCATCGCGCTGATCGGTGACCCGGTCGAACACTCGAAGAGTCCGGTGCTCCAGAACGCTGCACTGGAACAGCTGGGCTTGAACGTCGTCAACGTCGCACTGCGCGTCCGCGTGGCCGACCTGTCGGCGTTTGTCGTCGGCGCAAAAGCCGCCGGCTTCCTGGGGTTGATGGTGACCATACCGCACAAGGCCGCAGCGCTGTTGTTGGCCGACGAACGTGACCCGTTGGCCGACCTGTTGGGCGCGGCCAACCTGTTGCATTTCCGAGGCGATGGCGCGACCGTCGCCTACAACACCGACGTCGGCGGCGCCGAGCAGGCGCTGCGCGATCACGGCCTCAGCGTGCGCGGCACGCGATTCCTCGTGCTCGGCGCCGGCGGCGCAGCGCACGGCCTGGTGTTGCACTTCCTCCACGAAGGCGGTCAGGTCGCCCTCGCCAACCGCACGCGCGCCCGCGCCGAAACGCTGGCCGACGAAGCCGTGGCGAAGCTCGGCGTGCGACCGCAAGTCATCGACTGGTCGAATGAGTCCCTCGCGACCGCCGCCGCCGAGGCCGAGGTTGTCATCAATACTACAGCGGTAGGGATGAGGCCGAACCTTGACGAGTCGCCGCTGCCGGTCGCCGCGCTGCGGCCGGGCATGACTGTGTTCGATCTCGTTTACAATCCCCTCGAAACCCGCCTGCTCCGCGAAGCCCGCGCCGCCGGAGCCGCCGCCCTCGATGGTGTGGGCATGCTCGTCTACACCAACCAGCGGGCAGTGCAGATTTGCTGCGGCGAATCGCCCGACGTCGCACTCATGCGAGCTGTGTGCGTCGAGTCCCTCCAGGCCTGACTCCCCGAGAAGGAAATGACGCCGGCTTGGTCAGCACCAGGTCCACGCCCGGCGGGCGCTTTTCATTGGCTATCATCGCATCCCCAAAGCCGGTTATCATGATGATTGGTGCGTTCTCGTAGATGCTGCGGTAGCGCGCTTCCGATTCGAGCTTGCGCAACTCGCTATCGCGTTGGGCCGCCTCGGCCTGGGCAACTCGACGACGGTCGGTGCGCCCGCGCGGCCGCTGTCTTCCCGGTTTATTCAATTCTGCACCTCTTTCCGGTTCCACCATGGTACCGAGGTGGCCGCCTCGTGCAGCACTCAGTTTCATTGACTAATCATTAGCCAGTGCCTGATTATAACAAGCGAATCCGGTCACGAGTTGCCGCTTCTGGATCACTGACGCAATCGCGGCCCGCAACTCATCGAGCGTCACCGGCATGCCCCTTTGCGCTGCCGATAGTGATCGGCCACCGCGGCGGCGACGATTACGGCGGCGGTTACGAGGCGCTTGGTGGGTTCCTGAGCGCCGATCTGTGCCAGGCCGGCGCCCAACACGGCGATGATGAGCACGCCGAGGAACGTACTGACGACGGAACCGCGACCGCCGGACAGGCTGGTGCCGCCGATGACGGCGGCGGCGAGGGCGGCGAGTTCGGCGCCAGCGCCCATGTTGGGATCGACCGACGCCAGCCGCGAGGTCTGCATCAGCCCAGCCAACGCGGCACACGCGCCACTCAGTGCGAATACCGTCAGCCGCACGCGGGCGACCGGCAAGCCGCTCAAGCGGGCGGCCTCGGCATTGGTGCCGATCGCCACCAGACAGCGTCCGAACGCCATCCGCGCCAGCACGAACTGGGCGCCGCCGACCAGCGCCAGCGCCAGCAGGAACGGCAGCGGCACGCCCTGCAGTTTCGCCTCGGCCAAGCCCTGCACGCTGCGGCCGAGGTAGAGCGTGCGCGAATCGGTGGCGAGATAGGTCGCGCCGCGCGCGGCCTCCATCATCGCCAGCGTCACGATGAACGCCGGCAAACGCCAGCGAATCGTCACCAGCCCGTTGACCGCGCCACATGCGCAGCCAATTAGCAACCCAACCAACGAGCCAATCGGAAGCGGCAGCTTCCACTGCGTAAGCGCCACGCCGAGGGCCGCACTGCTGAGCGCCAGCACTGAACCGACCGACAGATCGATCCCGCCCGCGATCAGCACCAGCGTCATGCCTACCGCCAGCGCCACCGCGTCGGGGATCTGACTGGCAAGCGTGCTGAACGTCGCGGGAGTTAGGAAGTGCGGGGTTCGCCAACTGAAGAACGCGATGAGCGCCGCCAGTACCAACCATAGCGCGACGGTATCGGCGGCGAGTCGCCTCAGTTGGATCAACTTTTCCTGCTAACTAATGCACTCTCCCCGGCGCGCTGATCAACTCCACCGGCGTTTCTTTGTCGGCGGGGGTGGCTTTGGTCCTCAGCATTTCCAGCGCGTACTCGATCCCGTAGACGGCCAGTTGATCGGCGTGCTGGTCGGCGGTGGCGAGGATGGTCCCGTCCCGCAACAGTTCCTGCACCGCGGTGAGGTGGTCGAAGCCGACGATCCAGACTTTGCCGTGCTTGCCCGCCGCCTTCACCGCTGCGACCGCGCCGAGTGCCATGTTGTCGTTCGCGCACAGCAGGCCCTTCAGCTTGGGATGCGCGGTGAGCAACGCGGCCGCGACCTTGTTGGCCTGGTCGGTTTCCCAATGGCCGGATTGCGAGGCGACGACCTTCAGGCCGCCGGCCTTCATTGCGTCCTCAAAGCCGAGCTTGCGTTGAATGCCGTTGAACGCGTTCGGCGCGCCCTCGATGATGGCGACTTCGTCGCCTCGCGCCAGCTTTCCCGCCAGCACCGAGCCCACCATGGCTGCCCCCTTGCGGTTGTCCGGCCCGACGAACGGCAGCTTGACGCCCTGGTCCTTCAGCGTGGCGGCATCGAAGCGGTTGTCGATGTTGACCATGACGAGGCCGGCCTCCACTGCCTGCTTGCACACCGGCGCCAGCGCCTTCGAGTCGGCCGGTGCGATGACGAGTGCGTCCACTTTCTGCGCAATCATCTGCTCGACCAGCTCCACCTGCCTGGTCACGTCGGTTTCGTTCTTGCTGCCGTTGGCGATGAGTTCGTACTCATCGGCATGCTTCACCTGATGCGCCTTCGCCCCGTCTTCCATCGTCTGGAAAAATTCGTTGGCGAGGGATTTCATCACCAGCGCGATGCGGGGCTGGTCTTCCTTCGCGACGGTGACGGTGCCGGGAGGATCGGACGACGGTGTCGCTGCGACGTCGGGCGCGCGATCGCAACCCGCGAGCAACCAGGCCAGCGAGGCGAAGAGAAGCAAAACTCGAAAGTGTGAAGTCATGGCTTTTAGGTTCGATCCACCGGGTAGGACGTGATCCAGACCTCTCTTTGCTGGAAGCGTGTCTTCAGCCGTTGCTTGAGGTCTGTAAAGAAGGACTCACTGTCAACGGTGTCCGGGACGTCCACTACCGCGAGCAGGAGTTCGTCTTCGTAGGTAGTGCTATCTTGTCGCCAGATTCCGTGGACGCCTTGCGGATGAATGGTCACACCTCATAGCGCCTCAAGCGCACAGTCAAGACTGCACCTCTCCATCAATTCGTACGGGATCTTCAGGCTGTCGAGCAGTTCGAGCGCCTTGAGGGGGACATAGTAAGCTGGAAATGGTTCCGATTCGAGAGTGTCTCGCTCAAGAATGGTAATCACGCGAAATCGTCGCGCCAGCTCAAAAAGTCCATTCGTCTCGTCGGCAGAATCGTGGAACCGAAGCTTTGCAAGTTGCATGACCGTTCACCGCCTTCGGAGAGTCTGTTGCAAACCCCTTCGGCGCGCTACGGCGCCACGGCCTCCAGCGTCACCTGCCATTTGCCCAGCACGGTGAGCGTCAGTTTGCTCCGTTGGTCGGTGGCCTCTTTCGGATCGATAACCACGGGGCTGTCGCCCCCGGTAACTTCGCTGACGGGAACGGTCAGCAGGGCTTGGTCGCCGTTCGAGAGGATCTCAAGATTCAGCTTGCCGTCGACGGTCTTCAGTCGAAGCCAGAGGACGGTGAGCTTGCGCACTTCGCCAGCGGGCGTGGTGATCGTCAACACCTTCAGCCGGTCGGAGGGGACGGCCTTGCCCTCGACAGCAGGAACTCCGCCCAGCATGAGCAGGATTCCGACGGCCACTGGCTTCTCTTTTGCAGCCTTGACGCTCTCGGCGGTGAAGGCCTGATCCAGAATCCCGAGCACCGCGCGGCTGTCGCCGGCGGAAATGCCACCGGCACGTTTCGGGTCGAGTTCAACTTTGAGAGGGGGACTGGCGAGCTTGGCGAATTCAGGAGCGAGAAACTGGACTACGCGCTCGGCGGCTTCGGCCGGGATTCTCTGAGGCTCTTGCGCCAGCGCGGGCAGCGCCAGCATTCCGATCGTAAACCAGGTCAGCGTGCGAATCATGTTAGGTCCTCCGTCTGTTTTGAAGTACGAGAGTATGAACAGTCGGAGCCAGGATTCGCAACGCCGGCCGAAATTCTTAAGGAGAACCCTTGAAACCAATCCTCTTTCTGTTCGCCGTGGCCCTCGGTTGGCCCGACTTGTCCGAGGCCGCGGCACCGCCTTCGCCGCCGCCCGCGGCCCCTGGGACCGGACGGCCCCCGTTTACGCTTCCCGGCGCAACGCCCGGGCGTCCGCAGCCGAGACCATACAAGGACGTCATCACCGACAAGGCCAAAACCCAGAAGGGCGTGTTCGTGGTCCATGAGCTGGACGACAAAGTCTTCTTTGAAATCCCGGCCGACCAACTGGAGAAGGAGTTTCTCTGGACGGCCGAACTGGCGAAGGCTCCCGTCGGCATGTACAGCGGATCGTTCATGAGCGAGCGGATCATCCGGTGGGTGAAGCGCGGCGATCGCATTTTGCTGCGGTTCGTCAATTACAGCCTCCGGGCGGAGAAGGGCGAGTCGGTCAAGCTCGGCGTGGAGTCCGCCAGCCTCGAGCCCATCGTAATGGCGTTCGACATCGCCGCCTACAGCGAAGGGGAGGTCAAGAGCGCGGTCATCGACGTGACCCGGCTGTACCTGACCAACCCGGGCGAGTTCGCCGTGCGCGTCGGCGGCGGCGCGGTGGACGCGACCCGTAGCTTCCTTGAACGTGTCAAGGCGTTTCCCACGAACATCGAGGTGGAGTCGCTGCTCACCTTCGGCGGCGGAGGACCGTCCGGTCCGACAATTCCCGGATTGCCCATCTTTGGTGGTGGCGGCGGCGGAACTTCACGGAGCGCCGTGGTGCATTACAGCATGGTGCGCCTGCCCGACCAGCCGATGATGGGCCGGCTATTCGATTCGCGCGTCGGCTACTTCAGCACGCGGTTCGACGACTACAGCACCGACGAACATCGCGTCGCCGAGCGCCAGTTCATCACGCGCTACCGGCTGGAAAAGAAAGACCCGAGCACGGCGCTGTCGGAGCCGGTGAAGCCGATCGTTTACTACGTCAGCCGCGAAGTGCCGGAGAAGTGGAAGGCCTACTGCCGCAAAGGCGTGGAGGACTGGCAGGTCGCGTTCGAGGCCGCGGGCTTCAAGAACGCCATCATCGCGAAGGACGCGCCGAGCGTGAAGGACGACCCCGATTGGTCGCCCGAAGACGCGCGCTACTCCGTCATCCGCTGGGCGCCGACGCCGACCGAAAACGCGCAGGGACCGCACGTGCACGACCCGCGCAGCGGCGAGATCATCTCTGCCCATATTGTCATGTGGCACAACATTCTCAATTTGCAGACGCGTTGGTATTTCTCGCAGGCTTCGCCCAACGACCCGCGCGCGCAGAAACTCCCGTTCCCCGATGACCTGATGGGCGAGCTGGTGCGCTTCGTCGTCGCGCACGAAGTCGGCCACACGCTGGGCATGCAGCACAACTTCAAAGCCTCCTCGGCCGTGACCGTCAAGCAGTTGCGCGACCCGAAATGGACGAAGGAGAACGGCACCGCCGGCAGCATCATGGACTACGCGCGTTTCAACTATGTGACGCAGCCCGGCGACGGCGCGAATCTCATCCCGATGGTCGGCGCGTACGACAAGTTCCACACCGAGTGGGGCTACAAGCCGCTGCCCGGCGCGAAGAATCCGCAGGATGAAGTCAAGGCGCTCGACGAGATTGCTGCCCGGCAAGTTACGAATCCGATTCTGCGCTTCGGCGGCAATCCGGTCGAAGACCCGTCGCAACAAACCGAAGACCTCGGTTCCGACGCGGTCGAAGCGACGCGCCTTGGCTTGTTGAACCTCGAACGTGTGGTGAAGTACGTCTACCAGGCGGCGACGAAACCCGGCGAAGACTACGACGACTTGACCGAGCGCTACGGCGACCTCTGGAGTCAGTGGAACCGCGAGCTGGGCCACGTGGTGCCGATGGTCGGCGGCGTGGTGATGACCAACTGGCACGCGGGACGCGGCGCCGGCAACGGCACCTACAAGCCAGTCCCGCGCGAACGGCAAAAGGCCGCGGTCTCGTTGCTGCTCGAGCGCGGACTGCATCCGCCGATGGCACTGTTGCGGCCGGAGATTCTCGATAACATCAACCGCATCAACCGGCTGCCGCGCGTGATCCCGGAAGGCTTCACGCCAACGCCCAGCGGACCGGTCGAGCGCGTGCTGGCGAGCCAGTCGGCCGTGCTGTCGCGCTTGCTAACTGACGCGCGTCTGTCGCGAATGTCCGAGCACGAAATGCGCAACGGCGCGGCGGCGTATGGCCCGTCGGAGCTGTTGCGTGACGTGCGGACTGGGCTGTGGAGCGAACTGAAGCAGAAGCAGCCGAGCGCCAGCGTCTATCGCCGCAACATTCAGCGCGTGCACGTGAACAACCTGATCGCCAAGCTCGACAACAAGGGTTCCGGCGTGCGCGCGCTGGCGGTTGGCGAACTGCGCGCGCTGCTGGCCGACGTGCGCGGCGCGTTGCCTCGCGCCGCAGGCGACACCAAGTCGCATCTCGATGATGCGCGCCTGCTGATCGAGTCGGCGTTGCGGCCGGGGGCGACCGTCAACGTCGCCGCCGCCGCACTGGCAGCACCGACGGGCCGCGGCGGTTGGGAATTGGATTGGCACCGCTGCGACTTCGGGACGCGGGCGCCTTCGGATTGGCAATAGCCGCGGTGGGGAGAGTCGAAGGCAAAGTCGCGCTCGTCACCGGCGGCGGCACCGGCATCGGTCGCGGATGCGCGACGCTGCTCGCGCGCGAGGGCGCGAAGGTAGCCGTGTGCGGTCGCACGACAGCGACGCTGGATGAAACGGTCATGCACATCACGGAGGGCGGCGGCGAAGCTGTCGCCCTCCGTTGCGATGTGAGCAAGTCGAACGAGTGCGACGCCGTCGTCGCGCAAGTCGTCGAGCGGTTCGGACGCCTCGACGTTCTCGTGAACAACGCCGGCTACTTTCCGCGCGCCGACCTGACCGAGACCACCGACGAGTTGTGGCGCACCATCATGGGCGTCAATCTCGACGGCGCGTTTTATCTGTGCCGCGCGGCGGTGCCGCACATGAAGCGCCAGGGCGGCGGCAGCATCATCAACGTCGGCAGCATCCACGGCCTCGGCGGCGCGCCGCGGCTCTTCGCCTACGCCGTCAGCAAGGGCGCGCTGCTTAACCTGACGAAGAACCTCGCGAAGGCGCACGCCAACGACAACATTCGCGTGAACTACCTCATCCCCGGCTGGGTCATCACCGAAGGCGAGTTGGTCATCCAGTCGCAGGACGGTCGCGATCAAGCGTGGCTGGACGAAGTCGGCAAGACGCTGCCCGGCGGACGCCACTCGACACCCGACGACGCTGCGAAGGCGGTGCTGTTCCTCGCGTCTGACGACTCAGAGACGATTACCGGCGCGGTCATCAACACCGACTTCGGCATGAGCGTCGTCCACACCGGCGGCGGGCCGAGCACGGAACTGTGATGAATCAACAAATAAATAGAATGAATCCCAGGGTTGATGGGTACTTACGAAAATGCAAACAGTGGCAGGAAGAATTGCAGAAATTGAGAACAATCACTCTTGACTGTCAGTTGACCGAAGAAGTGAAGTGGCGTGTTCCTTGTTACACCTTTCAGGGGAAGAACGTCCTTTTCATAGGTCGACTCAAAGAATCGTGTGTGCTGAGTTTTGTCAAAGGTGCCCTGTTAAAGGATGCCAGCGGTATTCTCGTCCAACAAACGGAGAATTCGCAGTCGGTGCGCGTGATTCGGTTCACTACCGTTCAACAAATCGTTGAGCTGGAACCCGTCTTGAAAGCCTACATCAACGAAGCCATTGAAGTGGAAAAAGCCGGTTTGAAAGTGAAATTCAAGAAGCCTTCAGAATTTCAAGATTCCCGCGGAATTTCAGATTAGATTGGATGAAATTCCCGCCTTGAAAAAAGCGTTTGCTGCATTGACGCCTGGACGGCAAAGAGCATACCTTCTCTATTTTTCGGCAGCCAAGCAATCCAAAACTCGAGAGTCAAGGGTTGAAAAATGTATGCAGCAAATTCTCAATGGAAAGGGATTGGATGATTAGCAATGGCACCAAATCCTCAACATCAATTTCGGCATGAGAAGCGTGCACACCGGCGGCGGCCCGAGTAGGAATTGCGACTTCAATCACTGCGCGATGCTGCGCTATTCTCTTCGAGTTTCTCGGCTTCAATTCGTCTGCGTCGATCATCCAGTAGTTCATCGTCGTACATCCAGTATTCAGAACCGCTCGCTGTTGGTGTTCGATAATGCATACTCTGCAAGACCTTCAGCGCCGCAGCTGACAAGCTGAGCAATTCTCCATCAAGCAAAACTCTACCGTCCCCTTGGACGACCGCTGTTCTGGTTTTGTCTCGTGAGAAATTGAGTTGATCGCCAGCTTTGATTCCAATGGCGTCAAGGCGAAGCCGCGGACGACGTGCTTTCACTCTCTGAATTGCATCTTCCTCCTCAGGGTCAACTTTCGTTTCCCCCGGCGTCACCTCGGTGAATCCCCCAAGACTAAGTGCCAATACAACCTTTTCAGGAGCGAGCCGGAAGAATTCGCGCTTTGGATTCATACGATACTCGGCGAAAAGTTGATGAAGGTCCTTTCGATGTGAGCCGAGTCTTCGACCTCAGCGGCAAAGAAAACCTCAAACGGAAGTGGGACGCCAGTCGCAGAACTTAATTGGGCAAGTCGTGACTCCAAGCTTTCGGCCGTAAGGCCGATCTTCACAAGCCCGGGCATTGCTTCATTGGTTAGAACATAAATGACTTCAGGCATGGTCAGCTCCCTCGCGATTGTTTCTCATGGCAACAACCCTTGATTCTCCGCACTTCTCTTGCATGGTGCCTTGCTCGCCGCCGCCCGTCAAGCTATGGAAGGGCGAACCATCAATTCTCCACCAGCATCTCGCGGATGACGGCTTTCACTTGATCGACCACATGGAGGTGCGCCTTGCCGGTTTTGCGCACAAGCCTTGATTTGTCGACAGTTCGAATCTGGTCCAACGCCACCATCCCGTCGCGGTTCTGGAATCGGATCGCAACGCGCCACGGGTATTCGTGCAGGGTTCGCGTCAGCGGCGCAATCTGAACTGTACGCAGGCGACCGTTCATCTCGTTCGGAGAAATGACGAGGGATGGGCGCGTCTTGCGCACCTCCGAGCCGACGGTTGGATCGAGGTTGACGACAAAAATGTCGTACTGCTTTACCACTCGACCTCCACCTCGTCATCGAACACGTCGGGGAGCAGCAAGGCGTCGTCGCCCGCCTGCGACATTTGCCTGGCTGCCGCCGTCCAGCCTTCGCGAGGCCGTCGACGCGTGGGCGAAAGAATAATCTTGCTGCCCTTGATCTCCATTTCCACCGTCTCCTCAATCTGGCACTGCTCCAGCACCCGCTTCGAAATACGGATGCCGCGCGAGTTTCCGATGCGAACCACGTTCACTTGCACGAGGCGCCTCCCGTTGGACGTAATTACATACGTAATTATGTCCGAGAGCGCGGTGCGGTGTCAACCTTAAACGCTCAGGAGGAGAAGCATGAAAACCTGGTTCGGCCTTTCGACCCGCGGACACGACGACAAGTCGCCCGACCGGCTCGTGCGGTTCAATCAACCGAAGGGCCCCATCTACGGCATGATTCGCGGCAAGCGCGTGTTCGAGCTCAAGCGCGGGCCGTTCGAGAATCCCGATGAGGCCCGCGACCTCGAAGTCGGCGTCTTCTCGCACTTGCTGGAACGGCTCGACATCGTCGAGCCCGTGGTCCCGCGCAAAGTCATCGGCATCGGCTACAACTACAAGGAACGGTTCAAGTCGAAGAAGGACTGGCCGAAGCAGCCGCAGCCGTTTTTCAAGCTGCCGACGAGTGTCAACAAGCACCTCGGCAAGATTGTCTTCCCGCCCATCATGAAGACCGCGCTGTTCGAGTGCGAGTTGGCGGTGATCATCGGCAAGCGCGCGAAGAACGTGAAGGCGGCTGACGCGAAGGACTACCTCCTCGGCTACACCTGCTGCAACGACGTCAGCGGCCGCGAGATCGACCACGGCGGCGAATCGAATGTCGCGCTGGTCAAAGGCCCCGACACCTTCTGCTGCCTCGGGCCGTATATCGTGCTCGAGGGCAAGTTCGACGCCAGCGATCTGCTCATCCAGTGCCTGGTCAACGGCGAGGTGCGCCAGCAATCGCGCACCAGCAACCTGGTGTTCGGCGTGCCGGAGATCATCGAGTTCCTGAGTCAGTCGTTCACACTCGAACCTGGCGACGTCATCACCACCGGCACCCCGCCCGGCTGCGAGCCGCTGAAGAGCGGCGATGCAGTGGACGTGGTGATCGAGAACATCGGGACGCTGCGGAACTACGTGGCTTGATCGGCGACGAGGAGGAGAAACTGACTTGAAATCTATAAGTTTCCGATTGCCGGATGCGCTCGACGCAGAGCTTGCGAGCGTCGCTGAAGAGATGGGTCTATCGAAGCTGGCGGTGATTCGGTTGGCATTGGAAGAGTCCTTTCAATTGAAGCCGGACGGTGACAAGCGTGATCATCAAAGGACGACAAATACGGACAGGGAGCGCCCATGACCCTCCACGACCTCGACACGCCCGTGCTCACTATCGACCTCGACCAGGTCAAGCGCAACATTCAGAAGATGCAGGACTACCTCGGCGCGCACGGCATCGCGAACCGCCCGCACATCAAGACGCACAAGATTCCGCGGCTCGCGCAGATGCAGGTGGCGGCGGGCGCGGTCGGCATCACGTGCCAGAAAATCGGCGAAGCCGAAGTCATGGCGCAGGCGGGGCTGGCCGACATCTTCTTGCCCTACAACCTGCTCGGCGCCGACAAGTTGCGCCGGCTGATGCTCGTCGCCACGCAGACGAAGCTGAGCGTGACCGCCGACAGCGAGACGACGATTCGCGGCTACGCCGACGCGGCGAAGTCGGAAGGCGTCACGCTGCCCGTGCTCATCGAGATGGACACCGGCGGCAAGCGCTGCGGCGTCCAGTCGCCAGACGAGGCGCGGACGCTGGCGCGGCTTATCGACTCGCTGCCCGGCCTCGTCTTCGGCGGGTTGATGACCTACCCGACCAGTGAGCGCACGGTGGAGATGTTTGACGCGACGATGGCGCTGCTGAAGCAGGACGGCCTCGACTCCCCCGTGCGCAGCGGCGGCGGCTCACCCCGATGCCTGGAGGCGGCCGCGTGGCTGCCGACCGTCAACGAGCACCGCGCCGGAACCAACATTTACAACGACGTCAACCTCGTCGGCGCCGGCGCGGCCACCTGGGACGAGTGCGCGCAGCGCGTCCTCTGCACCGTCGTCAGCCGCCCGCACCCGGACCGCATGATTCTCGACGGCGGCAGCAAGACCTTCACCAATGACAACACGGCCACGCACGGCGGCTGCGGCCATATCGTCGAATACCCCGACGCGAAGTTCTACAGCCAGAGCGAGGAGCACGGCCACGTCGACCTGAACGCCTGCGCCGAGCGCCCGAAAGTCGGCGACCGCGTCACCGTCATCGCCAACCACGCCTGCGCCTGCACCAACCTGCACGATCAAGTAGTCGCCCACCGCGGCGGCAAAGTCGTCGGGGTCTGGGACGTCGCCGGGCGCGGACGGATTCGGTAGGCCGGATTCCGTTGCCGTCGCCGCCGTCGGAGTTGTCGAACTGTGTTAGAATACGCGACAGGTGACCAACGATGGTTCTCTTGCACGAAGCGGAGAAGCTGCTCTCGAAGATGACGCCCGCCGAGAAGGCGCAACTGTTGCAGTGGGTGGTAAATGACGTAGGAGGCGCGTTCCCAGGAATTGAAAGTGCGCCTAACCTCTGTGGCGGTGAACCGTGCATCGTTCGCACAAGGATTCCCGTGTGAGTGTTGGAGCAGGCGCGCCGACTCGGCAGCACCGAAGCCGACCTGCTGCGTTCGTTCCCAACGCTACGGGCGCAGGACCTGGCCAACGCCTGGGCTTACGTACGCGCTCATCGGGACGAGGTAGAAGAGCAAATTCAAGCCAACGAGGCGGCGTAGCCCGTGGCGCGTCTTTACGCCATGAGTGTCAACGCGCACGTAAAACTGATCCACTAACGCGCATGAAGAATTGACCCACCCCCGTGGCGCGCGCCAGGGTTAGATCATGGAGTCACCTCCTCCGAGGAACCTGCCTGGCGACGGTGTTTAAG